>Ga0222658_1000801_pt1 | contig 15535 bp, 13 predicted proteins | sample AntAcemetagen476_FD_179830 | JGI IMG/M metagenome (GOLD analysis project Ga0222658, IMG submission 179830) | Saline water microbial communities from Ace Lake, Antarctica - #476 | ecosystem: Environmental > Aquatic > Non-marine Saline and Alkaline > Saline | place: Antarctica: Ace Lake... | reverse complement strand
TCTTATGATTATTTTTTAAATCCAACTCTATTCATGCTTCCCCACGTATGCTTTCCTTTTAACGAAGTTAGATAACCCCACGCTCTATACATGCTTATGATTTGTCTCCAACCAAAATTTTCAATAATACCATAAAATATGATGGTAAGTGTATCTTTTGTAGTTAAAGGAGATGTGTATCGTTCTTGAATTAGTAATGAAACCAAAGATAAACTCATACCGAATAAGAAAGTTACTACAAGCAATAGCAAAATATAGACTCCATTAAATAAACCAAAGATTAATCCGATAATCAAGGTAGCGTATACTTGTACCTCTAAAAGAGGAGCTATCATTTCAAACACGAAGAAGTATGGCATCGCAAACAATCCATTTGCATCGTATTTTGGATTCATAATCATTTTTCGATGAGAGGATAGTGTCTCTATCAGACCTCTTTGCCACCTGTTTCTCTGAGAAAACAATATTTTTCGTTTTTCAGGTACCTCTGTATAGCATCGAGCCATCGGCACATATCCAACGCGATAATTCAGATTAGTTTCAGCAGCTTTTTTGGTTATTCTAACAACTAACTCTAAATCTTCACCAACCGTTTTTTTCCTAAAAGAACTGGCTGATAAATATCCCCCAATTTCTATTAATATTCGTTTTTCAAATAGGCCAAAAGCTCCCGAAACAATAAGAAAACATTTCAATTTTGAAAAAGCAAGTCTACCGGTATTAAATGCTCTTAAATACTCTATGGTTTGAAATTTTGCTAATGGAGTTTTCGGTAATTCATATTTTTCTACGAGTCCATGGTCAATAGTAGCTCCGTTCACCGGAACAATAGAACCACCTAAAGCTAGTGGAATTTTATCGCTATCTAATCCGCTGGCCATCATTTTTAGAATTCCATCGGATTCAATCAATGAATCAGCATCAATACCGCAAACATAGTCATATTTTGAAAAATTGATACAAGCATTCAGAGAATCGGCTTTTCCTCCATTATTTTTATCAATTACAGTCAACTTTGTATAAAACTTATTTTTATATACGGCTTTAACTAAGCGTGTACGTATCAGCTGGTTTACCCGATAATCAACACGTTTTAAATCAAATGCTTCAATTAAAATATCTAAGGTTTTATCCTTCGATCCATCATTCACAACAATCACTTCATATACTGGATATTTTAAACTTAATAGTGATCGTAAACTCTCTACAATTGTTAATTCTTCATTGTATGCAGGGACCATAATAGAAATAGGAGATAAAATACCATTTTCATATAGAAAGTCCTCATTCTTGATGTTCCAAAGTTTTTCCTGTTTACGATATTCAAATAGCGCTAATATAGCAAATAAAAGATATATACCGTTTACAAGAAGGTAATAGAAAATAAACCAAATATTTATGTCAACAACGTATTTGAATATGATATCTTTAAAACTTGAACCAAATATTAATTTTAGATTCGTAATAAAAAAGGTAAATGGCAAGAATACAAATATAATAATTAGAATTGTAAGTAACCACTTAAACTTTCTTCTTTCAGGTTCTACCTCAGGGCTGGTTTGCCCAGGATATATTAAATGAATGTGTCCCATTTTTTTGAAAATTTTCGGATTCAGATAATCATTTAACTCTGAGTAAAACTCATAATTATCTTTTGCGATCGGGGCTATAATCTCCAATAACATGTCCTGCATGTTCTCATTATTATTAGAATTAATAAAATTGATGATATTCACAGAGTGTTTACTCATTACCATTGCTTCTATTAATTTTTTTAAATCAGATTTATCTTCAATCGTTAATAATATATAATCTAATTTTTTTGATAACACACCAGCTAAAATATACTTTTTTCGATTATGGATGTTGGTTTGAAATAGCTCAAATAGTTCTTTGTAATATTCTCTATTATTTTCGCATATTTCATAAATAACTTCAGAATAAATCTCGTCTCTTGGTGTTAAACTAGCATAATTCATTAAAGTTTTGATTGTGTTTAAATCTCCCTTGACAACCAAGGATTGGGCAGCTATTTTGACCACCTCAACATTTGTATTCATTAAATATTTTTTGGAATTCAAATCATAATCATAATAATCAGATAACGCTGTTAGAATTTGAAAGTATAATCGATTTAATCGATGTTTGCGAATATTTTTTAATACTAAGGAGTTGCCTTGTATGAAATGTTCTTCAATTTCAATAAGTGTCTTCTTCAATGGCAACTCAAAGCTTGGATGATATATCTGCATGGATAATTCGATAAACGCTTCTTTAATTTCAATAATTGCAGATTCAAAATAGATACTCAAATCAAATTTGGACTGATCGATATATTTTTTCAAAATTTTAATAACACGTTTTTGATAATACCGTTTGCTATTAATTAAACTTACAATTATCCCCTTTAAAACATCTTCATCTATGTCTCTTTTTAATCCATTTACAATTAATAATTTAATATATTCTTTTCGCTCAATCTTAAGTTGTTCTAAAAGTGCATTTATTGTTGCTTCTTTTCGAAAAAGCGACAAATATGTTATCGCCTTTATGCGTTTATATGTATTTTTAGAATGTATTTGTCTGACTAACTTTCTAATAACATTCTTTGTCGTTAAGTATTGAAACACTTCGTCCATTGCTAACGAAGATAATTGTACTCGTTGTGTTAGTATAAAGAAGCTGTGTAAGAACCTTTTTTGAGAACATTTTATGCTAACATTTTCCATTAAACCATATCGTTTCATCAGCAGTTCTTGGATTTCAAGGGTTTGTTTATAATTACGTCTATAAATTCGTTTTTGCAAAAATATAGACAATATTAAAAAACCAGAAATAGCTAGAAATATATAGGTAAGATTAAACACATCCCTATAAGTCATAATTATAAGCATTCCTTTCCAGCTAAACCACGCTCAATAATACCTAGTATCTCTTCTAAAATAATAGGCTTTGGAATGACAAAGTTAATACCGATTTGATTTGCTTTTTCAATAATAGCAACATCTTTGTTTTGAACTGTTAGCAAAAACAATGTATTCATATTAATAGAAGATTCATTGAGATGTTGTTTAATTGTTAACCCATCAAGCTTCTGGGTATATCGGTCAACAATAATCGCGTTAAAAAGCTTTTTATTAGCAAATTCTACAGCGGATACACCGTCTTTTGCTTGAGTAACCTGAAACTTTTGTTGCTCAAGATACCTAGTAATGATATTTAATGTTAATTGATCTGGTTCTACAACCAAAACATCTCCTAACGTATTTCTGTCAAAAATAGTATATTGATCAATATATGCGTTCTCTTGAAATCTATGAGATAGGTTAATTCTACTTACTGCTAAATAGAGTAATTTTTCTACCGTTTCTTTATTTTCTAATTCGTCGATTACTTCTGATTTACATACGACAGATACAGAGACTGTGATTTCATCAATAAATGCATCTGATTTTTTCACAGCATTTTGAATTTTGGATGCGTATTCTTTGATATTTTTACCCTTATAATCATGAATTAACAAAATGTAGCCTGGGCCAACCCGTTTAAATAGCAAATCGTCTTCTGAAATAGTTTGATTTAATATATATCCTAGGCTATTTATGGTTTCATCTCCAGCTTCATTGGAATATTTAATATTAAATCTTGACATGTTATCGACGTTAATGAGCATAATTGCGACGCTCTTTTTAATATTTTGATATTCCAAAATATTTAAATAATTAAGTAGATATTCTTTGAAAAAAACCTCGTTATAAATACCAGTAATTTCGTCTTTGATAAAAGAATCCATTGATGTCTTAATGGTTTCTTTTGTCATATCCACTTTTTGAGTTATGTGTAATTTCATAATATCTCCTTAAGAATTGCTTTTAATCTAGATTGCTAGAATCTATTTTAGGAACGAAGAACTCAAACACGGAATTGTCATAATGATTTCTCACCATATCAAATTCCCTTTGACTTCTAGAAGCATATGAAATAACACACACCCCTCTTTTATATATTTTATCACAATATTTGTTTGGTAAGTCTTTTATTCCATAATTTATAAAATCGGGTTTCGTAAAAATATTAAAAAACATAGTTTTCATTAGATACTTCGTTATCTTCTTCATTTTTGGGTCATCTTTAAAAAATTCTGTAATTTGACCTCTTATAATTGTGGGATGATTTCTTTTAAACCAATGAACAATATATGGATTAAAGGAATGAATAGCATATGCTCCCTGATAACCTCGAATTGTTTCAATGAACTTTTCACAAAGTAATTTATTATCTCCTAATGGCTTGAGTTCTATTAACAACGGAACTCGACAGTTTACAATGTCTAATACTTCTTTTAGGGTAGGGATTTTTTCGCTAGAATCAAGAATTGTAATATCTCTTATTTCATCGTAATTTAGATTGATTAAATATTCGTTTTTACCGGTGAGTCTTTTTAGATTATTATCATGAAAAACAACAACTGTACCATCTTTTAGTACATTGATATCACATTCGATTCCATACCCTTTTTCTATGGCTAAACGAATAGCAGTCAATGTATTTTCTGGTATTTTTTTGTCTTCGGAGTGCAGGCCTCTATGTGCAATAAGTTTCTCTTTTATCCAAGTTAAATCTTTCATTCTGTCCCCTCTTTCTACTGAATATATTATATCATTTTTTAATTAATAATTTTGTGTTAATTTACAATATTTATATTATATCTTTTTTATGTTATAATACTTTTTAAGGAGTGAGAGAGATGTTAAATTTTAATTATAGCAGTCCTACAGAATTTGTGTTTGGTAAAGATACAGAAAACAATATTGGAAAATTGTTAAAAAAATATAGAGCAAAAAAAGTCTTAATACATTATGGATCTGGATCAATAAAAAGATCTGGTTTGTTTGACCGTGTTATCAAGTCAATTGAAGATGAAAAAATAGAGTATGTAGAATTAGGAGGAGTTGTTCCTAATCCTAGAGATACTCTTGTTTATGAAGGAATTGAATTATGTAGAAATGAAAAAGTTGATTTCATTTTAGCGGTAGGCGGGGGCTCAGCAATTGACTCAGCAAAAGCCATTGCGGCAGGAATCAAATACAATGGAGATTTTTGGGATTTCTTTGATAACAAAGCGACCATTAAAAACGCATTGAAACTTGGAGTCATTTTAACGATTCCGGCAGCGGGATCTGAAGCTAGTACAGCGACAGTTATCACTAAGACAGAGGGAATGTTAAAAAGAGGTTTTGAAAGTAGTTATTTAATTCCAGCATTCGCAATTATAAATCCCGAATTAACGTACACATTACCGAGCTATCAAACAGCTGCTGGTGTTGTAGATATGATTAGTCATATCTTTGAACGATATTTTACGAAAACAAAAAATGTGATATTAACAGATAGACTAGCTGAATCAACTATCATATCCATAATGGAAGCGATGAGAATTATTATGGAAGAACCAACAAATTATGAAGCGAGAGCAACCATTTGTTGGGCGGGAACAATAGCACATAACGGTTCACTTGGTGTAGGCAGACAAGAAGACTGGGCGACACATATGTTGGAACATGAATTAAGTGCGCTTTATGATGCAACTCATGGTGCGGGATTGGCGGTTATGTTCCCTGCATTTATGAGATATACTGTCAATGAAGATGTCCAACGATATCGTCGTTTGGCGGTTAGAGCATTTGGAATAAAAGATAAACCAAAAAAACCATTGAAAGTTGCATTAGCTGGAATCAATGCTTTGGAAGCTTTCTATAAAGAAATAGGTATGCCAACCAGTTTTGAAGATCTTGGTGCGAAAAAAGAAGATATTGATAAATTGATTGAAAAATTACATATCAATCAAGGAGATAAATTTGGACATTTCAAAGAATTAACTATGGAAGATTCAAAGAAAATATATGAATTAGCATGTAAATAAGTTGAGAAATTCTCAACTTTTTTTATAAAAAATTATTTTTATGTCTAAAGGAGTGATTGAGTGAAAGAGTATTTTATATTAAGTGATATTCATTCGCATTATGATTTGTTGATAAACGCCTTGTCAAAATCCAATTTTGATACAGAAAACAAAAATCATATTTTACTTATTGCTGGAGATGTATTGGATAGAGGAAAACAAGGAAACGATGTTATTAGATTCCTTGAACCGCTAATTATTAAGGGAAGAGTATTAGGTGTCTTAGGAAATCATGATGAGTTTCTATTGGATGTTGTAAGTGATACTTTTGATATCACTAAAGTACAATGGAATTGTGACAAGAATGGCTTTAAGGAGACATTGAAACTCGGTGCTGATCCTAAGAATAAAGTTATCATAAAAAGAGAAACTATTTTGATGATTGGAAATAATCTCAACCAAAAATATCCAGTGTTTTTGCAGTGGTTGAGAACTCTTCCAATCTATCTTGAATTTCCACATTACGTGATAGTTCATGGGTTCATAGATTTCTCTATTGACGATTGGCGCAACACGACCAAGCGGTATGCGGTGTGGGAACGCGGTTATGATTATGAAGTACCAGAGGACTTTTCTAAAAAAATCATATTTGGGCACACCCCAAATCATTACATAAATAAGCAAAATAATATTATATATAACAATAAGAAAATAATGATTGATGGAGGGGCTTCTTCCAATAGACAAGTTAACGTTTTACGCATATCAGAAGAAAACATATAGACTAGTTATCTAGTCTTTTTTTGTGATGTTTTTTTGAGTATTGACTTTATATAATAAACATCAGTTTACTTTTGAATTAGCTAGGTATATAATGAGTTTGAAAGAAGGGATATTATGAAGTGTTTTGTAACGGGAGCGACAGGGCATGTAGGTAACGTGCTTGTTAGAGAGTTATATAATCAAGGTCATAACATTACTTCTTTAGTATTACCAAAGGATAATGTGGATATGATTGAACCTTATTCGGAAGTGTTATTTGGTAATATATTAGATTACGATTTTTTAAAGGAACACATCAAAGACTACGATGTAGTATTTCATTTAGCAGGTATTGTGGACATTGGAACCGGTAAGAAGAAAATATTATATAAAGTAAATGTTGGAGGAGTGTCCAACATTGTAAAAGTGTGTCAAGAAAACAACATTAAAAGATTGGTATATACTTCAAGTGTGCATGCATTCAAAGAAGAGCCAAAGGGCACGATAATGAAAGAACCAAAAGAGTTTGATCCAACGCATGTAAAAGGACACTACGCAAAATCAAAAGCAATTGCTTCGAACCTTGTGTTGAATCAAGAAAACAAGAATCTCGAAACAATTTTGGTTTGTCCTTCTGGAGTGTTAGGACCACATGATTATCAACTATCAAACACGGGTCAATTATTTGTGGATTATATGATGGGAAGATTAACAGCTTACATAAATGGTAGTTACAATTTTGTTGACGTAAGAGATTTAGCTTTGGGAATTATTTCCGCCGCTGAAATTGGAAAAGACAAAGAAATATACCTTCTAACAGGAAGTGATATTACAGTGAAGAATTTATTAGATATGATATCTGATATTACTGGTCGAAGAAAAGTCAAAACAAAATTGTGGTATTCATTCATATTCGCAATGAGTTTTTTTGCGGAACTATATTATAAGTTGATGAAACAAAAACCGTTGTTTACTCACTATAGTATTATGATTTTAAGATCGAACCATTTATTTTCAAATGAAAAAGCAAAGAATGAATTAGGATTTAAAACAAGAGATTTGCGAGATACAATTACAGATACAATAGAGTTTGCAAAGGATCACTATTTAACGAAAAAAGGTAAAAAATGGAAGAAAAAAATAATTGATTAGCAATATGATATGCCCTCAAAAAGGGCATATTTTTTTTCAAATACTTAAATATACACCCAAGCATATTTTTTTAATAATATTTCCTGGGTTTCCGTTTACAAGTAATTATGACTTTGTTATAATAGGAACAGTTTTCGTTTACTTGGGGGGCACTGCTTAATGAAAAAACAATTTAATTTAGCACCTATTTTTAAGGATAATATGGTATTTCAATCAAACAAACCAATACGTATTTTTGGTACCTGCAAAAAAGGCATTGAAATTACGATTAGTTTTTTGAATCAAGAGACTACTTTTCGGACGAAGTCCAAAGAATTTTTAGTTGAATTGCATCCCGAAGGACTTCAAGAAAAAGGATTTTCGTTTAAAGTATATACAAAGAAACAAATAGAGACTGTATATAACTGCTTGATTGGTGAAGTGTTTTTTATTGCTGGTAGTAAAAACGTGAGTATGTCCTTAAAGGATTCCTATTATGAAGATGATATGGAGAATTTCAACGTTCGGTTTATAAATCTTAGAGAAGGTTTGGATGAGAATTTAGAATTCTCGAATGAAGTCACTTGGAATGTATGTGGGAAAGCAAACCTAGAAAACATTAGCGCTTTAAGTTACTTGACAGCAAAACACATAAGTGAAAGAATTCACGTGCCAATTGGAATTATTGTTGTCGATTATCATGCAACTACCATCTTTTCGTGGATGAGTGTGCAAGACTCATCAACCCATTTAAACATTAGCGAATACATTCAATCTCTTCCAGAAAGTGAGAGCAAGGCCTTACATGTCAACTTGATGTACGAACAACTAATAAAGCAAGTGGTTCCGTTTTCCTTCAAAATGGTAATATTTTACCAAGGTGAGAATGATTATGAACATTATCATTTATTTGACATTGCATTAATTCGAATTATTAAGTCTTTTAGAATGACATTTAAAGATTCTGAGTTACCGGTTATTATCACCCAAATAGCAGGATATAGTTACCCAAATATTGAAGAAGAAAACATCAATCAAATTCGCTATGCTCAAGGCTCTGTGATGGATGAAAGTAGAAAAATATTTGTTGTTTCAGCTGTTGATTTAGGAGATGAAGACACTGATATTCCAAAAGAAAAATTAATATTGTCAAGACGAATTGCTAATGTTGTTTTAGAAAAGTTTTATAGTATCGGGAAAAACAGTATATCTCCAACCTATTATTCTTATCAAAAACAACACGACGGTATTGTGATTCATACAAAAAATAATTACTTGAACTTAACATCACACTCCAGACAAAACTTAGGTTTTACATATACTAAAAATGGAGTTGATTTTATTGTAGCTAAAAACATTGAAATTATGAATGGAAGAATTATGATCAAGGATGTTTCGGACATAAAAGAAATTCGTTATGCCTATAAGAGTTTTCCATTCTGTGATATTTATACAACAAACGAGTTACCATTACTACCATTTAGAATCAAATTTAAGGATTGAAAAATGCGATTCTATCGCATTTTTTTCTGTTTTATAAGGTATAATATTTATAGGTGAATATATGAAAAAAGAGAGCGCCAGTGTCAAAGATATAGCGGAATTTATATTTGGTAGCAGAAGCATTACGAATGATAGAGTTTTACAAACAAGAGCTATTGAAGGGCAAGAAATTCATGACTATTGGCAAAAACAATATTTGGAGATCGATCAAAAAGAAGTTGCGTGTTCAACAACTTTTTTCAGTGCGGAAATCGAACTACTCATACGTGGGAGAATCGATGGAGTAGTCATTCGAAATGACACACTTTTTATCGAAGAAATCAAATCTACGCGTTCACCACTTGAGATGCTAGATGAAAAAACATATCCAAGTCATTTGGCGCAGGCAAAACTATATGCATATATGTATTTGACTGATAATAATTTAAGAAGCATAGATGTTTTGCTGACATATATTAGCGTAGACGAACGACAAGTTTTACAAATTGAGAAGCATTATACGAAAAAGCAATTGGAAAAATATTTTAACCAAACAATACAGAAATATATTGATTGGTTGAGCATTTTAAATAACCATGAAGAAAGCCGATTAAAATCTATTGAAGGATTAAATTTTCCGTTCGAGAGTTATCGACTAAACCAACGAGAAATGATGGCTTATATATACAAAAATGTTTTACGAAAAGGTCTTCTTTATGCAGAGGCACCAACTGGCATAGGTAAAACAGTAGCTGCTTTGTTTTCTTCTTTAAAAGCAATCAACCAACCGCGACAAAAAGTCTTTTATTTGACCGCTAAGAATGATGGTAAAAAGGTTGTTATTGATACCGTTAAATTGCTAGAAGAAAAAGGTTTGGTTGCCAAAACCTGTGAAATTACTGCAAAAGACTCAATGTGTTTTTTAAAGGAACGAGACTGTGATCCGGAAGTATGCAAGTACGCCAAGGGTTATTACAAGCGCGTTTATAAAGCAATTTCGAATATATTCCAAAATGAAACAATTATTACTCCGGAAGTGTTTCGAAAATATGGTAGAAAACATACCGTGTGTCCATTCGAACTGTCCTTAGATACGTCTAATTATTCTGATATTATTGTCTGTGATTATAACTATGTGTTTGACCCGCTAGTTCATCTGATTCGATATTTTGACGATACAACATATAGTCCTATTATACTTTGTGATGAGGCACATAATCTTGTTTCTAGAAGTCGAGGAATGTTCTCTGCGAGTTTGATTAGTGAGGATTTCTTAAGAGTGAAAGAAACATCAAAATATTTAAAACCTAATCCATCATTTGAATTAAATCAAGTTTTGGATATATTTGCAGAAGCAAGTTTGGAATTAACAGAAGTAGACTTTATCAAGAAAGAAGAAATCAATCCATATTTGCTAAAAGTTTTACGTAAATTATTGATGAAACTAGATCAGATATTTGCCGATGATAAGGTGAAATTTGATAAGAGAGCATTAAGAGAATTCTATTTTAATGTGAATCGTTTTATAAAAATTAGCGAATACTATAATGAAGAATTCGTGTATCTTATTGAAAATGTAGAAGACGATGTTATGATTTCAATTAAATGTTTAAATGCTTCAAAATTTATCAATGACACTATAGAATTGCATACGGAAGGGTGTACATTTTTCAGTGCAACTTTGGATCCAATTTTCTATTACAAAACGTTATTAACAAATAATCAAGGAGACGATATCTCATTTGTTTCATCGTTCAAGCAAAGTAATCTTTTATTGTTTGCTGTGGATGATATATCAACCCGATATAAAGACAGAGAAAATTCTATCGATAAAATTATTGATGTAACAAAGTCTTTAGTGACTTCTAAAAAAGGCAATTACATTTTGTTCTTTCCAAGTTATGTGTACTTGAATTTAGTGAAGCAACGATTAACAGAAGAGATTGAAAATGTTAGTTTTATCACACAAAGGAGAGAGATGTTTACCAGTGAAAGAAATGATATGATGAATCTCTTTCGAGAAAAATCGGAAACAACTCAAGTATTTATGTTTGTAATGGGAGGAATTTTTGGGGAATCGATTGATTTGATTGGAGAACAATTAAGCGGTGTTATTGTTGTTGGGGTGGGGTTACCTGCATTAAGCCCATTTAACAATGTTTTACGATCACATTATGATATGACATTCAATAATGGATTTGATTTTGCATATACTTATCCAGGGTTAAATAAGGTTATCCAGGCAGTAGGTCGTGTAATACGCACGGAAACCGACCGGGGAGTAGCTATATTATTTGATGATCGTTTTACAACTAGAAAATACTTGAAACTATATCCTCAAGCGTGGAATCACCTAGAGGTATGTAACGATGTAGAAGAATTAAACAAAATGATTACAGATTTTTGGGAGGATGGAAACAGTGAAGAAATCAATTAGAAAAAGAATTTTGCGAAGTGTGCTTATTTTTTTTATTTCTATACTCACTCTTGTTTTGATTTTAAACACACCAATTATTATACTTAATCATCAAGCGAACGAAACCAACTATAGTAATTGGATGAGCGAAACATTAAGCAATGAGCAAAGAGTAGTAGATGTTGCAATGCTTGGAGCACACGACTCGTTTTCCAATGAAATAAATCTATTTAGCACCCTGGATCCTTATGAAACGAACGGTATTATGAAAGGATTCACCGGTAAGTTAATCAAAGGGTTCATTGTAAAACAATCTATTACCCAAATAAGCTCCGCTGAGGAACTTCTAAATAGTGGTGTGAGGTATTTAGATATCAGACTTACTTATGAAGATGAAATCTGGTATACAAAGCATAATTACTTATCAGGTGACTTCGAGCCGATTGCAGAACAGATTATAGAATTTCTGCAAAGTAATGTAGGAGAATTCTTAATCCTAGACTTCCAACACATTAGTGGGCTGGAGTATTCTAGCTTAGATGATTACAACATTTTTCTAAATATGCTTGAAACATATGGATTGTTAGACTACGCACAACAGGTTGACGATTTATCTAACTTAACCTATGGGAATGTAACAGGAAATGGTAGTATTTCAAAAGTTATCATCATTTCAAAGTTTGATGATTCCGCTATGGATGTATTTCAATATGATTCTACAGTCCGATCGAATTGGTCAGATTCAGATGACTTCGAATATATATTAGGTTATATTCAAACTGAGGCTGACGCTATAGAAGAATTAGGTATAACAGACAATCTTAGAGTAATGCAAGCAGTAGCGACCATGCAAATGAATGGGCCAGGAATATTAAAAGCAATCACGAGTTGGTCATTAATTGTAAGGGCAAATGATTTTAACAACTATTTGTTGGATTACGATTCGTTTGAAGACCTTTTAGACTACTTGCCGATTGTTATGGTGGATTATTCGGATACAAATAAAAAAGATTTTAATAAAAATATAATGGGAATAATCATCGATTTTAATCAAAATTGATGATTTTTCTATTATATAAGGATAAAAACAGAAAAACAGGAAAAAAATCCTTGCATTATAATTATAAATTTGATATCATATTAAAGCCTATGTAAATAGGAAGGCAGAGATTTGAGAGGTTGCTGACACACACATAGCCGTTGTTATGATGGCGATACTGTGATGTTAGGGAATTTTCAATGAGCCAGTATATAAGCTAAATTATATGCAAAGGAGGAGCTTAAATGGCTACGAATCAAGTTATTAGAATTAGATTGAAATCTTATGATCACAGATTATTAGATCAATCAGCAATGAGGATTGTAGAAACAGCGAAAAAAACTGGGGCTAAAGTAAGTGGACCGATTCCACTACCAACTGAAAAAGAAATTTTCACAATTTTAAGAAGCCCACATGTTAACAAGACTTCACGAGAACAGTTCGAAAGAAGAACTCACAAGAGATTAATCGACATCGTGAATCCAACTGCAAAAACAATCGACTCACTAATGCACCTAGATTTACCGTCTGGTGTAGATATTGTCTTGAAGTAAAAAATTTAAATTGGAGGTGTACTCATGGCAAAAGGTATCTTAGGAAGAAAAGTAGGAATGACTCAAGTATTTGATGAAGAAGGCAAGATGATTCCTGTCACAGTAATTTCGGTAGGACCGAATGTTGTATTGCAAAAGAAAACAATTGAAACTGATGGTTATTCTTCAGCGCAATTGGGATTTATGGATAAAAGAGCTAACTTAGTTAACAAACCATTATCCGGACATTTCGCGAAAACAAACACAACACCTAAGCGCTACGTAAAGGAAATACGTCTTTCAGGAATGGAAGAGTATGAAGCCGGCCAAGAGGTAAATTGTGATATATTTGCCGCTGGTGATTATGTAGACGTTACAGGAACTGCAAAAGGGAAAGGATTTCAAGGTGTTATCAAACGCCATAATTTCCACACAAGTTTCATGACACATGGATCTAAATATCACCGTGGGGTAGGATCAATGGGTGTTATCGCACCTAATCATATTAGAAAAGGTAAGAAAATGCCAGGAAGAATGGGCGGGCAACAAGTGACCGTTCAAAATTTAGTAGTTGTACGTTCTGATGCAGAAAAAAATATCCTTTTAATTAAAGGAAATGTACCAGGACCAAGAAAAACATTATTAATAATTAAAAACGCAATTAAAAAATAATATTATCGGAAGGAGGAAGAAGCTATGCCTAAATTAGCTATGTTAAATCAACAAGGAGAATCAATTGGGAATATTACCCTTAGCGATGCAGTATTTGCTGTACCAGAAAATAACCAAGTTATTTATGACGTTGTAAAACAACAAAGAGCAGCTATGCGCCAAGGAACATCTCAAGTTAAAAACAGATCAGCTGTTAGAGGCGGGGGAAGAAAACCTTACCGTCAAAAAGGAACTGGACATGCTCGTCAAGGTACAATCCGTGCGCCACAATATGTTGGTGGTGGAGTCGTATTTGGACCAACCCCAAGAGATTATGATTATAAAGTTAATAGAAAGGTTAGACGTTTAGCTCTTAAGATAGTATTATCTGATAAAGTTAGACAAAACAACCTAATCGCTGTAGACTCATTAACATTAGCATCTCACAGATCTAAAGAAATGATTACAGTATTAAATAGTTTAAAAGCAGATGGAAAAGTAATGGTTATTTTGGAAAATGTGGACGACTTAGTTCAAATTTCTTCAAGAAATCTACCAAATGTAGTTGCTGTTACTTTCAACCACGTCAGTGTATACGATATCTTAAACACAAACCAAGTTATCGCGACGCAAGCTGCATTAAAGAAGATTGAGGAGGCTTTAAGTTAGTATGGACAAATATCAAATAATTAAACGCCCGATCGTTTCAGAAAAAACCACATCATTATCTGAAGGTAGAAAATACACTTTTGAAGTAGATGGAAGAGCAAATAAAATTCAAATCAAAGATGCTGTAGAAAAAATCTTCGGTGTCAAAGTTGAAAAAGTAAATGTCATTAATGGTATTGCTAAACCAAAAAAAGTGGGTCAACACTCAGGGTTTAAAGCAAAAGTTACCAAAGCTATTGTTACTCTTAAAGAGGGCAATAAAATTGACATTTATGAAGTTTAATAGGGAGGAAAAGTAATGGCTATTATTAAGTATAAACCACAGACAAATGGTTTGCGTCACATGACAAAGCTGGATTACGAAGAAATCACAGCTGCTAAGCCAGAAAAATCCTTGACTACTGTTGCAAAAAAGAATGGCGGTAGAAACAATCAAGGTAAAATTACTGTCCGCCATCAAGCCGGAGGAGCAAAACGTAAATACAGAATCATTGATTTCAAGAGAAATAAAGACGGTATTCCTGGAAAAGTTGCGACTATCGAATATGATCCAAACAGAACAGCTAATATTGCATTACTAAATTATGCTGATGGTGAAAAAAGATATATCATAGCTCCAAAAGGATTAAAAGTCGGAATGACTGTTGAATCAGGAGATAAAGCTGATATCGTTATCGGAAACGCGAAAGAAATCAAAAAAATCCCTGTAGGTACTGTAATTCATAATATTGAATTATATCCTGGTAAAGGTGGACAACTGATTAGAGCTGCTGGAACAAGCGCACAAATATTAGGGCGTGAAGAAAAATATGTTCTTGTAAGACTTAAATCAGGTGAAGTAAGAAGAGTATTAGGTAATTGCCGTGCTACTATCGGTGAAGTTGGTAATGAGTTCTATTCATTAGTTAACATCGGTAAAGCGGGTAGAAAAAGACATATGGGAATCAAAC
>Ga0222658_1000798_pt1 | contig 15583 bp, 14 predicted proteins | sample AntAcemetagen476_FD_179830 | JGI IMG/M metagenome (GOLD analysis project Ga0222658, IMG submission 179830) | Saline water microbial communities from Ace Lake, Antarctica - #476 | ecosystem: Environmental > Aquatic > Non-marine Saline and Alkaline > Saline | place: Antarctica: Ace Lake... | reverse complement strand
GCCTGCGTAGCAGGTCTTGCCTGTGCAACAGGTCTTGTGCCGGGAGCCTTCTTGGCGAGGCGGTATTCTCGTGCCATTTTCTTTGGTATGCCGGGAACGCAGTGAGGCGGTACACTCTTGGGTGCAATCAAAAACCCAGAATGACCTAACCATTTAATCTCAATATCGTCAATTATCATTTTATATTATAACATACTATTGTAATTTTCTTTTACATGGTAGCTTTTCTTTTTCTAAAAGAAAAACCCCTTTGCATGAAATAAAAAATAGAAAATTCTTTTTAAGGTTTTAGTAATTTTTAAATTCGCTATTCTCCTTTTTCCATTCTCCCATCTCATTTCCTTTCAACTTTTTATCCAAAATTTCCAACTCCTCATAAATCCCTTCAATCAAATCATAATTCTTCGCTTCTTCAAGAGAAACCCATTTATATTCTGTAAGAGCAGGACACAATCTTACCTGTGTTGAATCTCCAATAGGTTCTGCCCAAAAACTAATAACCAAAGAAGGAATATTATCTGAACGAATATAAACTAAACTTGTAACATAATTAAGATTTTTAAATTCCAACCCAACCTCTTCCATAACCTCTTTTTTACTTAAATCTTCTAAAATATTATACCAATGTTCAGAAGTATCTTTTTTCTTCAAAGCATAATCCAAAACCTCAAGTTTTCCCCCAGGAACAGTCCATTTATTTGAAAAAGCTTTTTCCCAATCAGCACGCTTTGCAATCAAAAATTTTCCCTCTTTATTAACAAAAATCACTGTCGCAGTAACATAATGAACCTGATTTTTATCATATTTCATATAAAAACAATAACCAACACACTTTTTAAAAATTATTGTGATTAATTAATATCCAACAACCAATATTTTTATTCAAGGATTTCTCCTCGTCATTGTTCTTGGAAAAGCAATTGCATCTTTAATTGTATTTAAACCGCAAATCCATGCAATAATTCTTTCAACCCCTAAACCATAGCCACCATGAGGAACAGTCCCATACCGACGGGTATCAAGATAAAAATCGTATTTTGAAATATCTTCTCCTTTCTCTTTTAAATTCTTTTTTATTTTTTCTATATCCTCTTCTCTCTGTGAAGCCCCAATTAATTCTCCAAAACCTTCAGGACCAATAACATCAAAACCAAGAACAACTTTAGGATTATCTGGTGCTTCTTTCATATAAAATGCCTTAACCTTTTTCGGATATTTTGTAACAATTATCGGAATATCATACAATTTGCTTAACTTATCTTCTTCAATAGTCCGCAAATCTTTCCCCCATAAAACTTTCATCTTAGCTTTTTCTTTCAAAACTTTCAAAGCATCATCATAAGTCATTCGTAGAAATTTCTTTTTTATTGTCGGTTCCAATTTTTTAACATTTCTCTCTAAAATTTCCAACTCAGTTTTATTTTTCTCAAGAACTTTTTTAACAATAAATTTTATCAATTGCTCAGCATCATCCTGAAGATAATTAAAATCCTCCCAAGCTACTTCCATCTCAGCCATCCACAACTCTGTCAGATGCCTAGAAGTTTTTGATTTCTCTGCTCTAAATGCAGGCTGTATTGTAAAAATCTTTTCCAAAGAAAAAATAGCTGGTTCAGCATGCAACTGCCATGTCTGTGAAAGATAAATAGGTTTCCCAAAATAATCTGTCTTAAACAACGTCGAGCCCCCTTCACATTGCATTCCAATAAAAATCGGGCTGTGATATTCATAAAAACCTTTTTTCCTCCAATGTTCTCTAATTGCCTCAAGAACAGTATCACGAATTTTTAAAACAGATGTCATCTTTCTGCTTCTCAACCACAAATGCCTTCTGTCTCCAAGCAAATCCTCATTCAAATCCTTGTTTATTGGAAATTCATTTGCAAACCCAATAATGTTAATTTTTTCAACCTTAACTTCAAAACCTGTTGGTGCGCGTTTATCTTTTTTTACTTCACCAAAAATTTCAACAGAACTTTCAATCTGAAGTTTATCAATTTCTTCCCATTGCTTTTCAAATTTTTCCCTCGCCAAAACACACTGAATAACTTCTGTAGAATCTCTCAAAACAATAAACTTCATTTTATTAGAACCTCTCTCACGATAAATCCATCCATGCAAAGCTACTTTTCCTTTTCCCTTTTTCATTGCTTCTGAAATCGAAATAAATTTTTCTTTCATTTTAAGGAACCACCCTATCCCTATCTCTTGGAAATAAAACAGCTTCCCGAATATTTGATAACTCAAGAAGAACCTGCGTAAATCTCTCAATTCCAATACTCCATCCTGAATGAGGCGGAGCACCAAATCTAAAACTATCAACATAACTTTTGAAATCTTTTGGATTCAAACCTTTTACTTTCAACCTCTTTTCCAAAAGCTCAGGAATATGAATTCTCTGTCCTCCTGAACTAATCTCCATCCCTTTGTAAATTGCATCAAAACCTTCACTCAATTCTACATTTGCTTTCTTTTCTTTACTTTGACCACGCTTAGGCGAAGTACGTAAGGACTCTTGTCCTTGCTTCGGCATAATATAAAATGGCTTCCCATTCATTGGCCAATCATAAACAAAAACAATCGTATCTTTAAACAACTCATCAAGTTTTCTCTCTGCTTCCCCAGTCAAATCATCATTCCCAATTTTCACTTTATGTTTCTTCATTAAATTTGCCACTTCCTCAAATGTCATATACTTTGCCTTAGGAACTTTCAAATTAATCCCAAGCAACTCTAACTCTGCCTTATTCTTTTCCATAACTTCTCCAACAATATATTTCACAACATCTTCCATTTCTTTCATCACAATTTTTGCATCTGCAAAAGCCATTTCAATATCCATCTGCCTACATTCATTTAAATGCCGGACAGTGTTGTGTTTTTCCGCCCTCCAAACAGGAGCGATAGTCACAACATTTTCAATCGAACACGCAAGCATCTGTTTATACAATTGAGGACTCTGTGCAAGATATACTTTTTTCTCAAAATACTTTGCTTCAAATAAATCTGTTCCGCCTTCAGAACTCGCACTAATCAACGAAGGAGTATGCACATCAATAAAACCCTTATTCACAAAATAATTCTTAAATGACGAACCAATTGTAGACTGAATCTTAAAAATCGCCTGAATTTTTGGTTTTCTCAAATCTAAACCCCTATAATCCAACCTCTTAGATAAATCAGTTGAAGTTGTTTTTTCATTCACATGAATTGGAAGTTTCTCAGCTTTGCTAATAATTTTCAAATTACTAACTTTAACTTCAACATCATTCCTGACAAATTCTGCCTTAACATTTGCCTTTTGAACTTCTCCTTCTACTTCAACTACGCTCTCTAAACTTAATTCAGAAATTTTATTCATCAATTTTTTATCTTTAATTATACATTGAATAATTCCAGAAAAATCCCTTAATAAAAAAAATTTTAATTTAGCCAAATCCCTAATTTCATAAATCCATCCTTTTAGCAAAACTTTTTTCCCCTTTGATTCAAAAATATCTTTTACAAGAACTCTTTTCTCATTTAGTTTTTTTAAATCCGTCTTCATATTAACTATTATTTAATATACTTTTTAATAATTTCCATTGCCATCCTTCCGTCAATCCTTCCTGCAAATTCTTTCATCACCAAACCCATGTAAGCTTTCTCAGAAAGCCCAGACTTACTCTGAACAATTTTCATAATCTTTTCCTCAATATTTTCTAAATCTTCTTTTTCAAACTTAACAGCGTCACTAATATCAACCCCTCTAGCAATTCTCTCTAAACTTTCTTTTATCTGGCGTTCATTAATTTTTCCTTTTTTATATTCCTCCAAAATAAATACAAAAATATCCTTGTCAAATTTCTTTTTTACCTTAATCTTCCTTTCAATCTCCTTAGGAAATACCAAAAGAACTTTCACAACCAGTTGCGGATTATTCACAATCTCTAACAATTCTCTAAAATCCTCAAGTTTATTCATTTTGAAAATCAACTTAATCATCTCCTTATTTAATCCTTTAATACCTAATTCTTTTTCAATATCTTTCCTTAATCTAGGAAGATTCTTCTTAACTTTATTAATCAAATCCCTAGAAATTTTCAGCATAGGCAAATCAGTCTCAGGATACATTCTCGCTGAACCAGGCAAAGGTCTCAAAAAAATAGTAATAGCATCAGAATTTCCTCTTCGGACTTCTGCAATAGATTTTTCCTCTTTCACCAAACCAACCTGTCTTTCAACCTCATTATTAATAGTAGGAATAATTAATTTCAAATCCTGCACTCCTTTCATCTCAACTCTTTCTCCTCCCTTAATCGAAACACTAACATCTTGTCTGATTGTTCCAATCCCCCGACGAACTTTACAACTCCTCAAAATTTCCCCAATCTTCAGTCCAACATTCTTAGCCTGTTCTGGAGTTTTAATATCAGGGGCAGTCACAATTTCAACCAAAGGAATCCCCAATCTATCCAACCGATAAATTGCCTCTTTATTGTCCTTAATAAGAATCTTGCCCTTTGTAGAGGAATCCTTCCTCTCGGGGTACACCTTGTGTGCCGTAGAAGATTCTTCGGGATACGTCCGTGGTGCTTTAGAAACAATTCTCGCCGCATCTTCTTCAAGAATTACTGCATTAATTCCAACTCTTCCCTCTTCTGTTTCAACATAACCATCTTGAGCAATCAAAACAGTCCTCTGAAAACCAGAAGTATTTGAACCATCAATAACTGTCTTTCGCATAATTTGTGTTAAAGACAAAATCTTACAGTTCAACAAAAGAGAAATCTGTAAAGCAATCTTCAACGCATCTTTATTTATCTCATACGGAGGCTCTTCATCCAACTCAACCAAACAAGTAGTATCATAACCCTGATAAATAAATTCTTTATCTTTTTCACCCTCATATTCAGCCGCAACATCAACCGCTCCAGACTCTCCTGCAACAACATGGAGTTTTCTTTTAATAATAAAATCTGGTTCATCTTTTCTCAAAACACTAGGACAATTACAAAATAATTTTTTAGTGTCAAGTTGTTGATGAATTTCCAATCCACATTTAAAACCTAATTTATTATAATCCATATATAAAATAAAAAAATATAATTAATAAACATTTGGGAAAAAGAATTTGTAAAATATAACTTAATATTAGATTTTTAAGTCATCTAAAATATCATCTAATCCATTATTTACCTTACTAGCACAATAGTCATAAAATTGTCTTTGACCTTCTAAATTATCTTCATTGTATGAAGGCAATATTCTTCTTAATAAATCAAAATAAAATTTACCCTCTCCAGCAGGAATCATTGCAGGAGGCATATCTACACTATGCAAAATTCTATTTTGGATTAGTCGTGCAGTTCTTTTATTTCCATCCATAAAAGGTTGAATCCCTACAATTCCAAGATGAGCTAAAATTCCTGATTCAAGAGGATTATCCACATATTTCAATTTTATGTCTTTTATTAACTTGTTCATCTTTTTTGGAACTTTCTCCCAACTAGGGGGAGTATAATTCCTAAAATTTAATGTTACATCTTTCTTTCTATAATCACCGGTACCAATAATAGAAGGTTCAATTAATTGATTAACTTTTTTCAATACAAATTCATTAAACAAATCAATAAAATTATTTCCGAATTCATTTTTTCTTTCATGTAAAAAATACCATGCATTTTGAATCTGGTGTATTCCTTTTCTAGCCATTTTCTTTATCGTCTTTGGCTGCTTATTTTCCATTAAAAGATTCTTCCTTAATTCAGGGTTTTCAATCCAAAAAGAATAAATATCTCCAAGAGACTTCAAACTTTGAGAAACATTTTCTTTTCTTACATTAAAATATTGCGGATTACCATTTATCTTTTCCATTTTCATTAAAATTTCTTCTTCTAATTTATTATTAATAATTCCCATAATTCTATAAGATATTTTAATATAAAAACCTTTCTATTGTAACTCCTTTACAATTGTAACTATTTTAACTAATTCTCACAAAACTTTATAAAAAACCTTTATCAATAAATTATATGAAAAAAGAGAAAAAACATTACAAAAATTCTTATCATATTTTTAGAGTGCCAAAAACACTTGGACAAAAAGCTGCAGACTTTATAACAAAATGGGCAGGAAGCTGGACTTTCATAATTTTCTTTTTTGTTTTCATTGGAATATGGATGTCAACAAACGGGTATTTTATTCTCCAATATTTAAGAGGAGACCTCATAGACCCTTATCCATTTATTTTATTAAATTTAGCATTATCTTGTTTAGCAGCAATTCAAGCACCAGTAATTTTAATGTCACAAAACAGAGAAGCCCAAAGAGACAGATTAAAAGTAAACTATGATTACCAGATAAACAAAAAAGCAGAAAAAGAAATTAGAGAAATAAAAAATTTGTTAATGAAAAAACATAAAAAATAATCACTGCAACCTGTCATTCAATTCTCCAGAAATATTTTCCAACATCAATTTCTTAACTTCATCTTTATTTTGAGTCTTTCCCAAAATCCAACCCAACTTCACCAACGCTGTTTCACTTAACATATCTTCCAAATAAATAACTCCTGTCTTCATTAACTCTCTCCCATTTGAATAAACAAAAGGGTCAACTCGCCCATAAATACACTGTGAAACAGCACAAACAATCAAACCTTTTTCTTGAACTTCTTTCAATTTTTTTGTCCAACCATTTCTGGCTCTTTTTGTAGGCACATGCCCCAAACCACTCATCTCCAGAACAATGCCCTTGTATTTTTTCTTCAAATAAAAATCCAAAATTTCTGGATTTTGTCCAGGATAAACTTTCACTAAAGCAACCTTCTCCTCAAACTTCAAATCCAACTTAACTTTATTCTTATCTCTAAAATTATAATTTGAAATTTTATTAATCTGATCAGGAAAAATTTTAGCAAAAGGTTTTGCATTTACAACTTTAAACGTATCTCTTTTTGAAGTGTGCAATTTCCTAACTTTTGTTCCAGGCATTGCATAACAGAAATCATCATTTGACGACGCATGCCCAACAATCATTACTTCTGCTATATCTGAAATAGCCGCCAACGCAGAACACTGCAAATTCAAGTTAGCGTCGCTTGAAGCTCTATCAATACTTCTCTGACTATAAGTTAAAACAACTGGCTTGTTCAAATTTTTCAAGAAAAAACTCAATGCCGCAGAAGTATAATGTAAAAAATCAGTCCCATGCGTAACAATCACTCCTTTAATGTTTAAGTCATTTAAAAGTTTCTCAGCCGTTCGAGCAAGCTTCTGCCAATCCTTAAAATCCATATCCTCTGATGCTTTCATAAACGGAACCTCAACTTTTACAATATTAACTTTATCAAAAACACCTGGATAAAACTTAAACAAACTCTCTGGCGTGTCAAGCCAATCAACCCCTCCTTTCTTTGGATTCAGCCGAGCAGCAATTGTCCCTCCTGTAATAATTATCGCAACATTCGGCTTATCCACATTTTTTTTAATCTTAATCTTTTCTTTCTCTTCTACAAATTTTTTCACAACTTGAATTTCCAAAACATCTTTTTTATTCAACCCAATATTATAACCAGAATCCAATTTAAGTAAAACAATTCCAGGCTCAGGATTCTCCAAAAAAACTCCTTCATAATCTTTTTTTGTTAAAACAACTTTAACATAGTCTCCTGTATTTGCTATCATAGAAAATAGAGTTTTAGAATATATAAAAAACTATTGATTCAATATTCTAATTTAGTTATAACTTAATAGGAGTTATAAATAGAAAAACTTATAAAGGAAAAATTTATGGATAAATTATGAAAAATTTAAAAAAAAAATTACGAAAAGGAGTAATTGGGGTAAGCATAATTGCATTATTTGTAACTCCATATATTTTAGAAGGAATAAAATCTTCAAAATATAAAAAAGTGAAAAATACTTTAGATGATTATGTTTCCACACATGAAATTAAATTAAAAGAAGGAGAAACTTATTGGACTCCTACTTTTAAAATTCAAAAAGAACTTGAAAAAAAAGGACTTAAAATAAAAGATCCTTCAATAATTCATAAATATTTAACAGAAAGATTAGGAAAAAAATAAACTATTTGAATTATAAACCCGCGAGGATTCGTGGGTCGCTTCACTCTCCGTCGTCCGAAATTTCAGTTTCGAACAAAACCAACAATCCAAATCAAATGAACCCGCGAGGATTCGAACCTCGATCAACAGGGCCGAAACCTGTTATTCTGTCCATTGAACTACGGGTCCTCCAAACTATAAAATAAAAAAGGTTTTTATAGTTTAGGATTTTAATAATTAAAAGATGGCGATGAGAAGACACCACAAAATAATCATTGGAAGTTTTAGTTCTATGATAATCATATTTATGATAATTTCTGGAATTTTACTAAATACAATTTTAACAAAACAAAATTTAAACTACAACTTATTAAATAACAAACTAACAGAACTGCAAACAGACACACAAAGTAAATTCAATGAACTAACAACCAGCGTCCTCCACGCACAAGAAGAATTAAACTCTCTTGGATCTAAAATTGGTTCTATTGATGAAGAATTTGACTTGCTAAAAGCCTCTGCAAGTGCAGATTTCTCTGGAATAATTGAAGACGCTATTAAGTCTGTTGTAACAATAAGAACAGACGTCAGCCAGGGAACAGGATTTATAATAGACCAAGAAGGATACATTGTAACAAATTATCATGTAATGGAAAACGCCAAATCAGCAGGAATTTTTACATATGATGATGAAACATATTCAGTAAAGTTGGTTGGGCACGATAGTAACTTTGATATTGCATTGTTAAAAATAGAAGGGAATTTTAAAAAACTAAACCTTGACGATTCCGACGATATTCAAATCGGAGAAAAAGTAATTGCAATCGGAAATCCATTAGGATTGCAATTTTCTGTTTCAGAAGGAATTATTTCAGCCATTCATAGAGAAGGAATAAGCGGAATAAATTCCTACATCCAAACAGACGCAGCACTAAATCCTGGAAATTCAGGAGGCCCTTTAATCAATACAAAAGGAAAAGTAATTGGAATTAATAATTTCAAAGTCAGTGGGGGAGAAAGCCTTGGCTTTGCATTAGAATCAAATTATATAAAAGAAATAATAAATGATATTGCGCTAAAAAAATTAAATCAAACATTAATTTAATAAACCTTACGACAACGTAGCTACGGCAAAAATCGATGCTTAAAAAATCCAAAACCATTTTAAACATAGATTTCTTCAACTATTTATGGCAAAAAAAAATCAAGGAGGCATCACTGTTAAAAAAGACGAAAATTTCTCAGAGTGGTTCACACAAATTATTCAAAAATGCGAACTCGCAGATTTAAGATACAACATAAAAGGATTTCTAGTTTTCCAACCTTGGTCTGTTCTTTCGATGGAAAAAATGTACAGATATTTAGAAGATGTTTTACAGAGAAAATCTCATAAACCTTACTGGTTCCCAACAGTAATTCCTGAATCAAATTTCAAACAAGAAGCATCACATGTTAAGGGATTCACTCCAGAAGTATTTTGGATAACTCACGGAGGAAAAAAGAAATTCGAAGAAAGACTAGCATTAAGACCAACATCTGAAACAGCATTCTATCAAATGTTCAATTTATGGATAAGAAGTTACAAAGATTTACCTTTCAAAACATATCAAAGAGCTTCGGTGTTTAGATATGAAACAAAAGCTACAAGACCTTTTTTACGAAGTCGTGAATTCTATTGGATAGAAGCACACTGTGCACACGCAACAGAAAAAGATGCGTTTACACAAGTCAAAGAAGACATGGAAACAACTCAAGAAGTTCTACATGATATCTATGGCGTGCCGTTCATGTTCTTTGAAAGACCAGCATGGGACAGATTCCCTGGAGCATCACGAACATTCGCTGCAGACGCACTAAATCCAAATGGAAAAGTAATCCAACAACCTTCAACACATATGATTTCACCAAATTTCTCAAAAGCATTCGATATTAAATTTAAAGATAAAGATGAAAAAGAAAAATATGCATTCATAACTTGCTATGGACCTGCAATTTCAAGAATGTTCGCAAGCATAATAATAACGCACGGAGATGATAAAGGGTTAAAATTTCCTTGGGAAATTGCACCTATTCAAGTAATGATTATTCCAATATCAGAAAATTCACAAGTTACAAAAAAAGCAAAAGCACTAAAAGACAAAATACAAAAATTAGCCTCAGTTGAAATTGACAATTCAGAAAAAAGACCAGGAGAAAAATTCAACCATTGGGAAATGAAAGGAGTTCCAATAAGAATAGATTTAGGATTAAAAGATATTAAAAAAAATAAAATCACAATCTTCAGAAGAGATTTAAATAAAAAAGAAGTTGTTCCAGAAAAAAATATAATAAAAACCATTGAAAAAATATCAAAAGAATTCACAAAGAACTTAATCAAGGAAGCAGATAAAATTTTCAAAAAGAAAATTAAAAAAGCCAAAAATATTGACGAAATAAAAAAAGTAATAAAAGAAGGAGCAATTGCTAAAAGTAATTTCTGTTCTGTGGAAAAAGATGGAGAAAAATGTGCAGAAGTTATTGAAAAAGAAACAGGGGCAGAAATTAGGGGAACAAGACTAGACGAGAAATCTAAGGCTTCAGGAAAATGTACAATTTGTGGAAAGCCAGCAAAACACATTGTTTACATCGCGAAGGCATATTAACAAATAAGAAAAAGCTTTTTCTAAGCTAAATTACTCTTCTTGAACAATAAAATTAAGCTCGTCTTCTAATCTCAATGTAATTTCCATTAGCAAACTCAACTCTTTTTCTACGATTTTTTTTTCCATTTTAACACCTTTCATTTTATTAAAAATCCAGAATTCTTTAAGACCTAAATTAATTAAGAAGCGTTCTCAATTCAATTCAAACCAAAAAAGAAACTGAATTAAATTGAGGTAAGTTTAATTGATGCGTAGACTAACCCAAACATATTCTTCCAACAAGTTATCGGTCTCGCATTCATAATCTTAATAGAAAAAACCTGTTTATAATATTTTCGGTAAATAAATTATAATAAAATCTTGCTAAATCTACTTGGTAATTAACTTACTCACTCTTTATTTTTATAAACCATCTTCTCTCTTCTCAACCAACTCAGAAAACCTTTCCTTAAACTTCTCAATATCTTTAACCTTAACTCTAACACCAACAGCCATCTCATGCCCTCCACCAGTAGCCCCTTCCAAATCCTTAATCGCTTCCAAAGCAATTTTTCTAATTTTCTCCCCCCTAATAGAAATATTTACTTTTGTATCTTTAACATAAGCAACAACAATAATTTTATTAGGAAAATTATATTTTAACTCATTAGCCAAATCAGCACTAATACTCAACCCTCCTCCATACTGAAAAAACAAAATTCTCTTATCATTCTTTTCTACCTTGTCCAACAATTTCTTAATCTTTTCACTAATCTCATTAAATTTTTCATGCATAGTTCGATTCTTATTACTCTCCTCCAAAACTTCATAAGGAGTCTTAACCTTCATAAGAAATTTCAACATATTAACAACATTAGTTGTCCTGTCTTTCAAAGCAGCATTAAATATTCTAGCAATCTTTCCTATTTGCGAACAATAATAAATATCAAAAGATTTATCAGAATCAATAAAAAGATCAGGATATTTTCTTTCAAATTCAGAATAAAAATCAGGAATAGTTCCATCAGAAATACAACCAACAACTGCAATCCATAAATCATCTTTCTTTTCTGCAATCCGGTAACAAAGTTCTGTCACAGGTTCATTTGTTTTCCCTTTATTTAACAAAGGATTATAATAATTAACAAAATTAGGAATATTATTATTCTCATGGTGGTCAATCCACACAACAGGAAGATTAACTTGCCGAACCTCCTCAAAAAATTTCTCAGAAACAACAGGCTTGTCTAAAATAAAAATATAATCTGCATTTAATTCTTGAACCTTCTTAAAATAATTTCCAGAATCTGCAGATTTCATTGCAACACCTTTTCCTCTCCCAATATATCTCTGTAATAAAAGAAACGAACAAAGCCCGTCTCCGTCATTATCAAAAAAGAAAATGGGGTTTTGTGCTTTTTCTAAATGTTCTCGAACTTCTAAAATTTGTTTTTTTGTTAGCATTTTAATTAAAAGAAAAGGTAGTTTAAAAATCTTCAACAATTTCAGTCCTCAATTTATTATAACCAAAAAAATCAGTTGTATAATTATAAGCCCCTGCATTTAAGAAAACGATTTTATCACCAACTTTTGGATTTTTTAATTTAACTTTATACCTAAAAATATCATCTCTTGTAGGAGAATTCCCTTTAATCAAATAGAACTTTCCGTCTTTGCCCCCAAGTGTTCTATCCTGCATCAAATCAGAGGGTACCTCGTTAGAGGTTCTCGCCTGCGTAGCAGGTCTTGCCTGTGCAACAGGTCTTGTGCCGGGAGCCTTCTTGGCGAGGCGGTATTCTCGTGCCATTTTCTTTGGTATGCCGGGAACGCAGTGAGGCGGTACACTCTTGGGTGCAAAGTCATCCAATTCTCCCTCTATCAACATTTTTGTTCCAGTCAAAATAGTATCTAAGGCGCAATTGTAAATAGTAGTATTAACTACAAGATTATTTTCTTGAATCTGAATAATCTCTGTCTCTAATTTTATCGATGGAGATGCTAAAAATCTCCCGGGCTCAATATAAACCTCAATATTATATTGCTCTAAAAATTTCTTTGCGACAACAATTCTCTCAAAGATATAAGGTAAAACTTTTGAAACATAACTACGATATTTTGTCGGAAGCCCCCCTCCCAAATTAAAAACATCAATTCTTTCCAGACTCTCTTTTGTCAACGAATCCTCTAACTCTTCTTTAAGTTCCCACTCACTTGTATTCTGCGACTTTCGATGAATATGAACTCCCACTTTACCAATAAATTCATTATCTTTAATTTCAGAAATAATTTCATTCACTCTTTTTGAAAACATTCCATAAACAAAATACTTTCCAGAACCAATTCTATGTTCTTGAAATTTCATTCTTAAAGAAAGATTAATCTTGCCCCTTGTAAAAATCTTCGTAGAAGATTTTTCGGGGTACGCCTGTGGTGTTATGGTTCTATTAATTACATTCAAAATCCTCTTCAAATCAACTTCATTATCCACAACAAAATTCTTCACACCAGAACCTAAAATTTCTTCTAATTCTTTTTCTAACTCTGCCTGGACAAAAAACCAAATTCTAGATTTATCATTCACCATTTCAATTTCTTTTTTAGTATGAATGGAAAAATCAACATCAGAAATTTTCTGCAAAATCTTTCCAACCTCTTGATTTGTCTTATAACTATAAGAAATTTTCAACCCTAAATTCTTTAATTTATCCACTTGTTCTATTAATTTTTTCTTTGATAAAATAAATTTAGCTTCCATCTAAATAAAATAAATAATTCTCTTATAAAACTATTGATGGAAGAATGAATGTATAAAAAAATATACTCATTTGAAAATCTTTTACTAGCATTCAAAAAAGCTAAAATAGGAAAAACAAAAAAGAGATATGTAAAAAGATTCAAAAAAGACTTAAGAGAAAATATCTTGAGATTAAGAGAAGAATTACTTAATAAAACCTATAAACCACATCCCTTAAAAACATTCATCTTGAGAGACCCAAAAACAAGAAAAATTAACAAATCTATTTTTAGAGATAGAATTGTTCATCATGCTTTAATTAATATCATAAAACATTTATTTGAATCTATTTTTATTTATGATTCTCATGCAAACCAAATCGGAAAAGGAACTTTAAAAGCAATAGAAAGATTTGATAAATTCAAAAGAAAAGTTTCAAGAAATAATACAAGAAAATGTTTTATCTTAAAGGCAGATATAAAACATTATTTTGAAGAAATTAACCATGATATTCTAATAAATATACTAAAAAGAAAAATTAAAGATAAAAATGTCTTGTGGTTGATTAAGTTGATTATTCATAATCAGGCAATAGGTGGAAAGAAAATAAAAGGGATGCCTTTGGGAAATCTAACCTCTCAGTTTTTTGCTAATGTTTATTTAAATGAATTAGACCAATTTGCAAAACATAAATTACGAGCAAAATATTATATTCGCTATGTTGACGATTTTGTAATTTTGCATGATTCTAAAGACCAATTAAAAAGATGGAAAGATGAAATAGGTGTTTTCCTAAAAGAAAAATTAGATTTAGAATTACATCCAAATAAATCCCATATATTAAAGTTAGAAAAAGGAATTAAATTTTTAGGTTTTAGAATTTTTAATCATCATAAACTTTTAAGAAAAAGTAATATGATACACTTTGAGAGAAAATTAAATCAAATGAAAATAATGCTTGAGGAGAATTTATTAAACAGAGAGGAAATTATAGAGAAATTGGAAGGCTGGTTGGCTTATGCCGTAAATGGTAATACTCACAAATATAGAAAATATATTGTTCAGAATTTTAATAGACTTTTTCCAATAGATAAAAAAATACCAATAAAAAATAAAAAGAAACATTTTAATTTTCTAAAAAAAGTTGATGAAAGTGATTTAAAATTTTCAGTTCAAAAAACTCTTCTTATGTTTTGTAAAGGAATGAAAATAAAAGACCTTGCTAAAAAAAGAGAGATTAAAGAAGGAACTATTTGGAAACATTTAGCAAACTTAATAGAACACAACCAAATTTCAGTATCTCAAGTTTTGCCTCATAAAAAGATTAAACTAATTATAAATAAAATTTACAAGAAGGAAGATGGATTAAAAATAATTAAAAGAAGATTAAAAAATAATAACATTAGTTATGATGAAATAGCTTGTGTTTTAGCAAGTATAAAATAAAAAAGTGTCCTAGTAAGCAAGTCCAAGTTATTAAAGGCGAACCGCCCATTGTCATTGTCGAGCCTGTTCCTCGCATTCGACCTCGCCCTGTTATCGAGCCTGTTGACGTACCACGCCGACCAAGTTAGCTTATTTACTTCTTGTTTTCACCACCACTTCACACATTAGGTGTCGTGATTGTATTTTATAAGAGCAAGCTCCCATAGTAAATAGGCGTATAGCCTAGCTTACTTCGTTAAAAACGGTTACTAGGACAAAATTGTATAAGAAAAACGCTATAAAAATCTATTGGCTTGTTAATTTATCAATAACTTTTCTTACTTCGCTTTCATTAGCTGAAGCAACATAATCTCCAATCACAGAATAAATTTGATCAGTTGTTAATAGTTTTTGCCTTAATTGATCTCTTTCGTCTAAAGCACTTCCAATTTGGTCGATTTGTCCAGTTTGCGACATTCCTTCTAAACTTTGGAGTTGAACTCTTGCTTTATCGACGTCGACGCCTTCGGCGTTAGTCTTAGCGTCTCCGACGCTATCAAAGGCGAACCGCCCATTGCCATTGCCGAGCCCGTCCCCCGCATCCGACCCCGCCCCGTCATCGAGCCTGCCGACGCACCACGCCTTCAAGACTCCTTTATCGCTAACATCAGGTAAATATTGACCCATCATTGTATCATAACCATGTTCGCTTTTTCCTAATTCAAAAGTTTTTCCAATAATTTCTGCAACTTCGTC
>Ga0222658_1000790_pt1 | contig 15761 bp, 25 predicted proteins | sample AntAcemetagen476_FD_179830 | JGI IMG/M metagenome (GOLD analysis project Ga0222658, IMG submission 179830) | Saline water microbial communities from Ace Lake, Antarctica - #476 | ecosystem: Environmental > Aquatic > Non-marine Saline and Alkaline > Saline | place: Antarctica: Ace Lake... | reverse complement strand
AATCCTAAAATTGCTCCTCTAAGTAAAATGTTTTTTGTATTATTCTTTATTTTATAATATGGTGCTAGTCCAATTACCAAACCCAAAATAACTCTGTTTATCCAAGTGGATAATATGAATAATTCATTTCCTAAAAATCCTATTCTAGAACTTACTCCGATTATGCAAAAGATACCAAGTACAGCTCCCGTTAAAATAGATACCAATAATCTTTTGTTTTTCATTTAATAGGTTACTTATTCTTTGTATATATAGTTTGTTATAAATGATTTATTAATTTTAAAACTATAAAATTTCGGTCTTGGGAAAATGCGGGCGGTCGGGGATATTCAAAGGTAGATTTTTTATTTTACAAATTCTGCTTTTGCAAAAATATCTCCATCATCCGTTATTTTATACATTCCAATAAAATCCTCATTATGAAATGCTGAAAATATTTTATCTTTTTTATATTTAGGAATTTCTACTAAGTCTGACTTTGAAAGTGGCTTTCCAACTAACACATGTTTTAAATCTGAATTATTTATTTTTAATATTGAATGTAACTCTGTAACAATTTCTGCTGGAATTATCATTTTTCTTAAATTTTCATCATTTCCGTCTTTATATTCGTCTACTGCTTTTTCAAAATCGTGTAACTTTATCGACGGATATTCTTTGCTATTTTCCAAAAATATTCCTGCTCTAATTCTTCTAAGCTCTAACATGTGTGCTCCTATTTTCATATAATCTCCCAAATCTGTTAATAGTTTTCTTATATAAGTTCCTCCCTCACAAGAAACTCTAAATAAAATATTTTTGTCCTTTTTTTCTAATAGTTCGAATTCGTAAATTTCTCTTTCCCTTTCCTCTCTTTTTACTCTAGATTTTAATGGAGGAGTCTGCTTTATTTTTCCTAAAAATTTTTCTTTTATTGCTTTTTTTATTTTTTTTATATCCACATCTTCATGAATAGACATTATTCCTACGTATTCCTTATCTTCTCCTAAAAAATATCCTGATAACTTGCATGCTCTACCTAACGAAACTGGAAGAACTCCTGTAACCTTTGGATCAAGTGTTCCGAAGTGTGAAGTTTTTTTTAATTTTAATTTTCTTTTTACAAACTCGGAAACGTTAAAAGATGTTGGACCTGATGACTTGTCAATATTTATAATTCCAAAATCCAAAAGCTCTTCAGTTGATTTTTTATTTTTTATTTTTTCTATGTCCATAAACTACCTACCCTAACTAAGCTTTTTAATCCTTATGAATTATTATTAAAAATATTATTCCTGAAATTACGAACATTCTAAACGCTGGATCTAATCCGTTCCATGTAGAAGATTGCCACATGGCAAACCACTCTCCTCCTATTGTTATAAAATAGCCAAACCATAAAATCATACTTAGAATTACCCCTCTTCTTGCGTAAAGAATGCCCTTCTCTTGTCTTTTTTTATTTTTACTTAATAATTTTAATTCCCCTGCCCATAATAAAATAGCCACTATAACTTCTGTCAATATTATTATCCAATAAAAAATACTATGAATAATTGGGGAAGTCATAGATCTATACATTAAATTTGGTGAATTAAATGTTGTATCCATCATTAAAACATGCTCAACAAATTGATAATTTGTTGCATAATCTGTTATGTTCCCTATTGCTACAATTGTGAAATACAGCGCCAAGATTCCAATCAAAATTATTTTTGCTCTATTCTGATTTAATGACTCCATATTATTATTTCATGCTTTAATATACTTAAAGTTAACCCTCTCCCCGCAATATTTCATCTCCATTTTTATGTAAATATATATTAAAAAAATTAATATTTCTCTAAAAAAATTTATAAAGACTATTATGCTATTGATTTAATGAAAGAGGGTTTTAGGAGTAAGTTTAATGAGTTTATGGCTCGTATTTTTTTAAATTCTCGTTTTGATATTTTGCTTCTTTTGGTATTATTAACTCTAAGCATTGGAACAATCTTTTATAGTAATGTTGAAGGCTGGAGTATTTTAGATTCTTTATATTTTAGTGTTATAACATTGACTACAGTCGGATATGGCGATATTTCTCCAGTAACCTCATTTGGCAGACTTTTTACAATTTTCTATATTATCGTCGGTGTTGGAATTATTCTTGGTTTTATTAATTTTATAACAGACCAAGCATTGAAATATAAGATAAGAGAAAAAACTCAGAAGAAACTTCAAGAAGAGGCAGTAAAAGTTGTTAAAAAAAGAAATGTTGCAAAAAAGAAAATTGCAAAAAGAAGAAAAGAAGAAAAAATCTTAAAAAAGAAAAAAGGCAAATAAATCTATTTTAAATATCTAGAAATTGTTGGATATTTTTTCCCTATTTCTTTTTTTTCCTCTGGAGACTTTGGTAAAACTCCCCCATGATGTGGACAAATTGGTTTAAACTCGCACCAATTACAAAGTACTGATTCCTTTGCTGGGAACTCTGTTGTACTTTCTATTCTGTCTATTAATTGTATTATTGATTTTTTTAATTCCTCTAATTCCAAATCAGTTCTTCTTGAAAATATTTGTGTATCATGTGCTAAGTAATGCCAAGTTAAAAGCATGCTTTTACTTTTTCCAAAAAGATCTTTTATCCCAATTGAGTAAAGCGCCAATTGTCTATCTCTATCTATTTTTTCTTTTGATGGAAGTGCATTTGCTGTTTTATAATCATGAATTTCATATTCATCTTTTTCTTTATTATAAACCAACCTATCAATAAATCCTGTTAATTTATATTCTCCCCTCTCTCCTAAAATAATCATTATTTTCTTTTCTAATTCTATTGTGCCGTCGGAAAATGGCTTATGTTTTTGATAATAATCAATTAAAAATTTTACACCCTTGTTTAAATAATCCTCTTCGGTTAAATTCTTTTTCACAATTAGCGTATCTTTTGTAAAATCCTTCTTCCATTTTTCTAGATAATATCTCAAAACTTCTTCTAAATTTGGTACTGGTTCTGAGTCTATCTTTTTTTGATAAAGCCATTCTAATGTATCGTGAACACAAGTTCCCAAATGTGATTCTATTGTTTTTTCAATCTCTGGCTTTATCTTTTCTATATACTTTAATTTATATTTTAGTGGACACTGTTCAAAAGAATTTAACCTGGAATGTGAATATATTGTCATTTTACCTCTATTTTATTTTTGTAAGAATCTTTATAAGAATTTATGAGATTATTTCGCCAAGTCCTATAAGTCGCCAATGGCCATCTATGTTTCTTGCTATCCCCACGTTGTCTTTATTTAAGGCTACAATTGGAATATTCAAAAGCAATGTTACAATATCGCCTTCAATTTTCTCAACAGTTCCGACTGTAATTGTTGTATTTACTGAAAGCATTAACATATCTTTTGTTTTAAGTTTCTCTATTGCTTTATTTTCAATCTCTCCAAATATTTCTTTAAATAATTCTGATTTTATTTTTATCTTAGTTGAAACGTCTGGTAAAATATTTTCTTTTGATGATATGCAACCTGTTAACGAATCTGTTTTTGTAATATTTGGGTCAAGTTCTGTTTCGATTGATATACTTACCCCTGGCAATATTTTTTCCACACTCTCACTCCCCTTATGCAAAGATTTTATTTTTGTTTTTAACGGAGTATAAACATATTCTCCAGCTTTCTTTTTTGATAAACCTGGCTTTATTTCTATTATATCTCCAACTTTTAATGTCCCTTGCTTTAAGATTCCCCCAAGAACACCTCCGTTTAAATTTTTTATTAATGTTCCTGGTCTATTTATATCAAAACTTCTCGCTATTAAAAAAACTGGGTCTGCCTTTTCATCTTTTTTCGGGATTTCTATTTCAACTAATGCTTCTAGTATTTTTTCTATATTTACTTTTTGTTGCGCAGATGCTGGAATTATTATAGAATTTTCTGCAGGAGTTCCCTTTACAAATTCTTTTATTTCTTTATAGCTTTTCACTGCCTGATCCTTGTCTACTAAATCTATTTTATTTTGAACAATAATTATATTTTTTACTTTTTTTGCTTGAAGGGCCATTAGGTGCTCTCTTGTTTGTGGCTTTATTCCCTCGTTTGCTGCAACTACTAAAATTGCTGCATCTATTGTTGCTGCTCCTGAAAGCATTGTCGCCATTAACATTTCATGTCCTGGTGCATCTATAAAACTAACATATCTTACCGGTTTTCCCTTTTGACTTTGATTATACCCGTCCTTATCTTTTGAAATAACTACTTCTGCGTATCCTAATTTTATTGTTATTCCTCTCTTTAATTCTTCAGAGTGAGTATCCGCAAATTTTCCTGTTAATTTTGATAAAAGCGTTGTTTTTCCGTGATCGATATGTCCCACAACTCCTACATTTATCTCTGGAATATTTTCATTTGACATAAAACAACTAGAAATTATTATATTAAAAAGGTTTAGGTTCGATTTTTAACAAAATCTATTTGGAATAATATAAATGTTTAAAAATGAAAAGCTGTTCTTTTTAAAAAAGAAAATGGTGAAAAAATGTCTTTATTGTAATGTTGCACTTCCAGATGATTCTGTGATTGATTTTTGTCGATCTTGTGGAGTTGGAGTTTGGGGAGAAAAAATGCTTAATGCAATAATAGAAAATATGGAAAATGCTCGAGATAATGGCGACTTATGTGATGCTGGTAGGATTACTGAAGAATCCAAATAAAAAGGATAGGTTTTTAAATGAAATTTTCTGAATTACTCTATGGTAAACAGGAAACCCGTTAGAACTCGTGGAAAAATTTCATTTAGTAAATATTTTCAATCTTTTGAGGAAGGAGATAGTGTTGCAGTTATTCGTGAAGCTTCACAGGGTGCAAATTTTCCATCTAGACTTCAGGGAAGAACTGGAAAAGTTTCTGGAAAAAGAGGACGAGCTTATATTGTTTTGATTAAAGATCAGTCAAAAGAAAAAACTTTTTTAATTGAACCAGTACATCTAAAAAAAATAAAACAACTAAAATGATAATAAAAAATGATTCGCTAAGTATGGCAGAAGCTCAAGATTATGTTAAAGGGGCAGAAGTAGAAAATCCTGAAATTCTTAGTTTTATTAGTAAATTTACAGAAATGAAAGGCAAAGATGCTATAGAAATGAGGCAAAAAATTAAAGACCTTGATTTGATACAAATTGGGGATTCTCATATTGTTAAAATTATAGATTTGATGCCTGCGACTAAAGAGGAAATTTTAAAAATCTTAATAAATGTTAACGTTAATGAGGAAGATACAAAAAAAATTCTAGATATTGTATCTGAATTTAAATAAATAAACTTAAATAACCTGTTTCTCTGGTATTTTATATAAATTAATTAAAAAATGAACATGCAAACAAAAAAAGAAGATTACGCAATAGTACTTGAATTTTTACCTAATGGATATCCTCTTGAAAATAAGATGATGCCAATCGCTCAAGCTATCGGAGAAAACGAGCTCACATTGTTAGAGCTTGTTCCGAGGAGAGACCAAAAACTAGAAGTTGGAGAAAAAGTTTATATTGGAGAAGGTAAAAGAGACAAAGTTTATTACATTCTTGGAAGACTTCATAGGGAAAAATTAACAGAGCCCGCAAAAGACCAATTAGAAGAATTTATTGAGAATCACGTTAAGAATAACACTCAAGCTTATGTGAAATTTTTTAATTCTTCCGACGCTATAAATAAAAGAATTCATCAGATTGAACTTTTGCCTGGAATGGGAAAAAAGCATATGAAGGAAATTTTAGAGAAGAGAGAAGACGAAGAATTTAAGGATTTTGGAGACATGAAAGCTAGAATAAAAAATCTTCCAGATCCAGAAAAAGCTATAGAAAAAAGGATTCTTTTAGAATTAACATCCCTTGAAAGATATAATTTATTTACAAAATAATATTCCATAAACGCAATATTTAAAAAGCATATTTTTTGTTGAATACTATAGAAAAAGTATTTTCAGTCAATACTTACAAAAATAACATTAGAATGACAGACGAATTAAAAAAACAACAAATGAACGAGAAAGAAAGAATAGTTAGAATTCTATCAAAAGACATAGAAGGTAAAATGAAAATATATCCTGGACTAACTAAAATAAAGGGCGTTTCGTGGACTCTTTCAAAAGCTACTTGCTACAAATTAAAAATTGATGAAAATAGATTAATTGGTTCTCTTAACGAAGACGAAGTTACAACTATTTCTAACTTTTTAAAAAATCCTGATATTCCAAAATATTTACTTAACCGGCGAAAAGATTTTGATACTGGGGAAGACCTTCACTTAGTTGGTAGCGATCTTGAACTTAAAAAAGAAATTGACGTTAAGAGATTAAAGAAAATTAAAAACTATCGTGGATTAAGGCACTTACTCGGACTTCCACTAAGAGGTCAAAGAACTAAATCAAATTTCAGAAGAAATAGGAAAAAAGGTTCCGGAATTAAAAAGAAAAATAATTAACTAAAATGAAAAGAAAACATAAACAATACTCTAGACCAAAAAGACCCTTCGACAAAGAAAGAATTGACGAAGAAGCTAAAATAAAAAGTAAATTTGGACTTAAAAATAAAAAAGAAATTTGGATGGCAGATGCTAGAGTTAAATCAATGAGGGAGAAAGCGAAAAAACTTATTGGAGCAGAAAAAGAAGAACAAGAAGCACTTTTCTTACGTCTTAAAAAAATAGGTATTAATGTTGAAGCTATCTCTGATATTTTATCTTTGACCAAAGAAGACTACCTAGCAAGAAGACTTCAAAGTATTGTTCATATTCAAAGACTTGCAACAACAGCAAAAGGAGCTAGACAATTAATTGTTCATAAAAAAGTTTTAGTAAATGGACGAGTTGTTGATAGTCCTTCATATATTGTTTCAGTAGAAAATCAGAATAAGATTACAATAAAAGCAAAGGCTAAAAAAGAGAAAAAAGTTGTAGAAGAAGTAGTCGAGGAAAAAGAAGAAGAAACTGAGGAGAAAAAAGAATAATGGCAAAAGAAACAATTGAAACAGCTAAAGAAATTAAGGAAGAAGTTAAAACTGAAGTAGCTAAAATTGAAGATAATGTAAAAGAAGAAGTTAAGACTGAAGTAAAAGTTAAAAAGAAAAAAGAATATGAGGCTCTTATTAATATTTATACCTCTTTTAATAATACACTTGTGCATGTTACAGATATGAGCGGTCGAACTATTACAAAAATTACTGGTGGAATGGTTACTAAGCACGGAAGACTTAAAGCAAATCCAACAATTGCAATGTTTATCGCAAAAAGAATTTCGGAAGAAGTTAAAGATATGGGAATAAAATCTTTCTATGTTCGAATTAGGGCAAAGACTGGAAATCCTGCACCTGGACCTGGAGCTAATGCTATTATGAAAAGTCTTTCTCGTGAAGGATTTAGAATTCTTAATATACTTGATTCGACAAGAGTTGCTCGTGGTGGTCCAAAGAAGAAAGGTGGAAGAAGAGGACGTAGACCGTAGGGTTAACTTTAAATACCTTAATTGGGAAAATAATAATATGGAACTATTAGAAAAAAACGAAACAAAAATAATTTTTAAGATGGATGCTGGAACTAGTTTAACTAATGCAATTAGAAGATGTCTTATTGAAGTTCCAACTCTTGCTGTGGAAGAATTAGAAATTTCTAGAAATGATGGACCTCTTTACGATGAAACTATTGCTCATAGAATTGGACTTATTCCATTAGTTATGAAAAAAAAATATAAAGATAGTGATGAATTTAAGTTAAAACTTTCTGTAAAAAAAGAAGGAATCGTTTATTCAAAAGAATTAAAGGGTGACATTGAAGTTGCTTATGATGGTATTCCTATTACTGATTTACGAGGAGAACAAGAACTTGTTTTAACCGCTACAGTAAAATTAGGAAAAGGAAAAGATCATTCAAAGCATAATCCTGGAACAATGTTTTATAGAAATATTACAGAACTTACAATGGATAAAAGTTTTTTGGAAGATGTTAAAAATGCTTGTCCAAATGCAAACATAAAAGAAAAAGGAAATAATATTATTATTACTGACGACGGAATAGAGGAAGTTTTAGATGTTTGTGAAGGAATTTTGCAAAAAGCTAGAAAAGAAGCAGATACAAAAGTTAGCAATGAGTTAATTGTTACTGTAGAATCTTTCGGTCAAATGGCTCCTGAAGAAATTTTTAATAAATCAATTGATGAACTGAAAAAAGATTTAGACGAAGTTTTAAAAGTTTTGAAGTAATTTTTTGTAGATAAATTTTAGAGTTTTTTAGATTGGTTTAAGTTTATTTGCTAGGAGTTTTTTATCGATATATTTTAAAAGTGTTAAATGATTTATTTCTTATGTATGCGGATGTGCCGGAGCGGTCAAACGGGACAGACTCAAGATCTGTTGGCCTTGTGCCTACGAGGGTTCGAATCCTTTCATCCGCATTGACGATTAAATAGTAAAAGAAGTGATTGTTTAAAATCATGAAAGAAAAAAGTTTTAAAATAAAATATAGTAAAAACAGTAGATTTGGAAGTGTTGAATTAAAAATTGAAAGAAATCCTGAAAAAGCGTTAATTGATTTTCACCCCTTTTTTGAAGAATATTTTGGAGAAAGAGACTATAGATATGCTGGTCCTGGGAAAAATAGATTTTCAGAAAACAATGATATTTCTGAAGTTAATTTTTCTCTTTCTGAATTATGGGAAACATTTATGGGAAGATATTTACCTAATGAAATTGTAGATTTTTTCAAAACAAATACTTCTCAAAATAAAGACTTAGATAAATTTTTGGGGGATATTGAAAGTTTTGAAGATATGTATAAAGTTGCTCTTCCAATTCTTTCTGATAACTATAATCCTCCCTCAATTCCTAGAATGAGAATTTTTCCTCTTAATTTTGGGCTTGAAGAAATAAATGATTTAATAAAATTAAATATTCATGATCGTCCAAAGTTTAGCAGCATTAATGGATATGCCAAACATATCGGTAGGCCTGACACTAAATACAATCGAGATAAACTTTCTATTCCGATTTATTTTGAAAACTTTCCATATAGATCTACTGACAAAAGATCTATTCGAAAACTTCAATTGAGCTTACTTGAAAAAGATCCCACCGTAATTCTTCCACTAACAAATCGGGGAAGAGGTATTCGCAATTTGCTTGACCCTTTTTCGTTTATTAAAAAATACGATCTTTCTACGGATCATTTAGATATTCGTAGAAAACGCGCATCGCAATCTTTATAAAGGAAGATTTGTACAAAATTATACCTGCGAGTACATCGCGTTAGCGGGAAGTTAATACTTCTCAAAAAAAAAATTAAAATGATAAAATCAAAAACAAAAATTACAAAGCAAACAAGTAGTAAGACTAGTAAATATCTAGTTGTTACAATAAAAGAAGCTTTGAAGAATCCTGCTTGGATTGAAGTTGCTGGAATTCTAAGTAGACCCAAAAGAAATAGAATGAATGCTAATATTTCTGAACTTTCTGGAGAAAATACAATTATTGTTTGTGGTAAGATTTTATCTGAAGGCGAAGTTGATAAAAAAATAAAAGTTGCTGCTCTTGGATTTTCTGAAGCTGCTAAAGAAAAGCTCTTAAAGGCTGGTTGTGAAGTTTCTTTGTTAAAAGATGAGATTAAAAATAATCCTGAAGCAAAAAATATTGAGGTATTTCAAAAATGAGAATAATTGATGGTAAAGACGCTGTTCTTGGAAGACTTGCTAGTAATGTTGCAAAATCTGCCTTACAGGGAGAAGAAATTGCAATTCTTAATTGTGGAGATGTTATTATAACTGGTGGAAAGGTTTCAATAAAAAAAGAATATTTACGAAAAAGAAATATGATTGGTCACAGTCAGAAAGGTCCAAAACATCCAAAGGCTAACGAGAAAATGGTTAAAAGAGCAATTCGAGGAATGCTTCCAAATTATAGATGGGGACGAGGAAGACAAGCATGGAAAAGAATTATGTGTTACTCTGGAATTCCAAAAGAATTTGAAGGAAAGAAAATCGAAACAATAAAAACAGAAAAAAGAAATAAATTTTCTAGAGTGAGGGACTTTTCGAAATAAAATGGCAATAGAAAATAAATTTAAAAAATTAATCGTATCTGGGAAAAGAAAAACTAGTGTTGCTCGAGCTATTATTGTTGCTGGAAATGGTAAAGTTACTTTTAATAGAAAAAATTATTTAAATCTTCAACTTTTTGATAAATTAAAAATTTCTGAGCCAATTGAAATTGCTAAAAGCGTTATTGGTGAGTTAGATTTTGATTGTTCAATTACTGTTCGTGGTGGTGGAGAAAAAGGTCAAATTGATGCCGCTAGACTTGCTTTAGCAAAAGCAATTGTAGAATTTAGTGGATCTGATAAACTCCGAGAAACTTATTTGAAATATGATAGAAATCTTTTAGTTGCAGATGTTAGACGTAAAGAAGCATACAAACCTGGAGATAGTAAAGCTCGAAGTAAAAGACAGAGTTCGAAAAGATAGTTTTTTGAAAAGATTTTACAAATATTTGAAATTTAATTTTTATAATCAATAATTTAACAAATCTACCATCTTTCTATCTTCTGATAAGTGCCTTAGAGATTTTCCATGAAAATAATGAGCAAATCTATCTGCATAATTTACTAATTGTAATCTTTTATCTAATTTTGGTCCTGCATAAAAATCTAAACAATCTTTTGGTATTTCACACATTGATGAAACTATATCTTTTGCATAAATTAAATTTGAAGTTGGAACTTCTCCATCTATAAATACAGATAAACCTATATTTCTTGCTGCTCTTCTTTTTCTATAAACTAAACTTGAAATTATAAAACCCTGAGCTTGTCTTTTATCCAATCTTTCTAAATCATCTTTTCTTAAAATCACAAATGAATAATCTATTTTTTCAAGCAAATCCTCTGTATTTTTATGATGTCTTATTTTTGGCAACATTTCTTTTTCTGTTATTAATTTTTTTGCATTATGAAAAGCTGATACGTATATTTCTGGAAATCTTCCATGATTGGATTCATCTATTCCCGCATAAAGCGTTTTTACCATAAAAATAATTTGTAATTTTTATATAAATAATTAATTGCTCTTTGTTATATTCTTTTTATTCCAAGTTTTTCTATTTTATTTTGTACGTGATTAAATAGCATGGGAGAAATTAATATTTCATGGTTTCCATTATAAACTTCTCCATCAAATTTTATTTTTCCTATATATGTAAAATTTGTTAAAACTTTTTTTAATCCATTTATAGAAAGGTTGTATTTTTTTGAAAGTTTATTTAGGCTAATATTTAAATTTAGAAAATCCTTATATATTTTTTCAACTTCTCTAAAAAAACTATTTGGAATTAATTTTTTATTTTTTATTTCATATCCAAAAGGTGCTCGTGACATAATTTTTCCATCCCTTGCTTTTTTTCTCATTAATTTTTTATTTTTTAAATTTGACTTCAAAAGTTGTTCTTTTGATATATTTATATTGTTAATATTTATTTTTTCTTTTACATAATTATTTATTTCTAATACGCCATTTGGCGCAAATATAAAACAGATATCACAGAAAGATATTCCAAACTTTTCTTTTAAATTTTCTTTTTCAATTCCGCATTTTTGACATTTTTTCATTTTAATTTACAAATTATCTATTGGAGATTTTATTTTCTTTAATTCTTCTGTTGAAACGTGTGTGTAAATTTGAGTTGTCGAAATCGAACTATGCCCCAATAAAACCTGTATGTGTCTTATATCAATTCCGTTTTCTAATAAATGTGTTGCAAAAGAATGCCTCAATGTGTGTGGATGAACTCTTTTTTCTATTCCTGCATTTTCTGCCGCTTTTGAAACTATTTTTTGAATATTCCTACATGAAAGTTTTCCCTTCGGTCCTGAGAATAAAAACTCTATCCCAAAATTTTTTTGCTTATCTGATTGCTTTTTTAATTCTTCAAATAAAAAATTTGGAATATTAAAAACTCTATCTTTATTTCCTTTTGATTGTCTCACATATCCTATTTTCTGATTAAAGTCTAAATCTTTTAATTTTAAATTTACCAATTCTGAAACTCGAAATCCGCAAGCGTAAATTAAAGAAATTATTAATTTGGATTTTTCTGAGTAACAAGAATTTATCAGAAGCTTTATTTCGTTTTTTGTTAAAACTTGTGGAATTTTTCTTTCTTTTTTTGGTCTTTTTATATTTTCGGTTGGATTTGTTTTTAAGATATTTGAATAAGCATATTTTATTGCAGATAGAAAAAGTATTACTGATGAAGATGAATGATTTTCTAATTTTTTTATTAAAAATAATTTTATATCGCTTTCTGTTATTTTTTCTGGTTCTTTTTTTATGAATTCGAAAAGTGCCTTATTTGCGTCCGAATAATTTCTTAAAGTATACTTTGAGTTTTTGGATATCTTTAATTCTATTTCAAGCTTTTCTAAAAATTCTTGTTCGTACCATATTCACCAATATTGTTTGTAATAGTTTGTTTAAATATTTTTAGTAAACAACTTGGTTAATTTTTCTATTAGTTTTTTATTATTTTTAAATAAAATTGTTTTCATTCCTAATTTTTTTGCTGGGATTAAGTTCCATCTTTGATTATCTATAAATATGCAATTTTCTGGCTTGAGTTTTAATTTTTTTAAAATCATTTTGTAAATTTTTGGATTTGGCTTACGAACTCCGACATCGCAAGAAACCACAACTTCGTCAAATTTTTTTATGTATTTTTCTGGCATTAATGCTTTTTTCGACAAATGCCATTGGTCCGAAAGGATTGCAATTTTATATCCCTGTTTTTTTAATCTAAACGCCTGTTTGAACAACTGTTTATTTTCCTTAAAATGCTGTTTGTGTGCATTTATTACTATTTTTTCCAATTTTTTTGGGGTTATTCCTACATTTTTTGAAATTATCTCTAACATTTTCTTTTCCAATATTGTTCCCTCTATAGATTTTGCATAAGTTGAATCTATTGCATCAAACCACTGATCTATTGAAATTTTTAATTTTCTTGAAATATAATTATGAACTCCTAATAATCTATGTCCTCTTAATTTTTTTTCTGAATATTTTCCTAATTCTAAAACCCCATTCATATCAAAAATAATTGCCTTTATTTCACCACTCATAACTATATTCTGATTTATTTCTTTAAAAGTTTATTTATCTACGCAAGGCTTAAATAGGCAATTTTTCTATTAAAAATATGAAAGTCGAGAATGGTTCAAAGGTTTTTTTAGATTATGAAGGAAAGTTCGAAAATGGTGAAGTTTTTGATAGTTCTAGTTCTGGAAGTCCCTTAGAATTTATTGCTGGAAGTGGTCAAGTTATTCCTGGTTTTGATGCTGCTGTACTTGGAATGGATGAAGGAGAAGAAAAAGAATTTGAAATTGAGCCAAAAGATGCATATGGGGAAATAAATGAAGAATTAAAGAAAGAAATTCCTAAAAGTGCTTTACCTCAAGATAAAACTCCAGAAGCTGGAATGTCTCTTGTAATGAATGCTCCAAATGGACAGCAAATTCCTGCTAAAATTTCTGAAGTTACAGAAGAATCCGTTATTGTTGATTTGAATCATCCTTTAGCTGGTAAAAAACTTATATTTAAGATAAAAGTTGTAAAAGTTCACGAAAGTCCAGCGGAAGAAATTGAAGAAGAAGTTGAGGAAATAATGGAAGACGAGATTCAAGAAGAAGTTGAGGAAGTTAACGAAGAGAATAGCGAGAAAGAAGAGGAAAGTAATGAAAAAGAAGTTGAGGAAAAAGTAGAAGAAAATGACAAAGAACGTGAAAATTAATATTTCTGTAAAAGAAAACAAAATAGAAGTAGAAAGGAGGAAAAAGTAATATGGAAGAAGATAATGTAACAACTACTGAAGCTACTCAAGAAGAAGCTGTTGAAGAAAAAACTGAAGAAGTTAAGGAAGAAGCAACTGAGGAAGCTGAAGAAGAAGTTAAGGAAGAAAGTAAAGACGATCGAAAGATGTACCCCGCTAAATGTAGCGAATGTGGAGCTGACTGCGAAGTCCCTTTTGAACCCGAAGAAGGTAAGCCTGTTAAATGTAAGGAATGTTTTATGAAAAGCAGACCAAAAAGAAACTTTAACAACAACCGAGGCGGAAATAACCGTGGATTTGATAGAGGACCAAGAGAAATGCATGATGCAAAATGTACAAAGTGTGGAAAGCAATGCCAAGTACCATTTAAACCTACACCAGGTAAAGATGTGCTTTGTCAAGATTGTTTTAGAGCAAACCGAAATTAATTTTAATTAATTCGTCAAAAGTTTTTTATTTTTATTTTATTATATTTTTGTATGGTTTTACAATATAGAGAAAAAGGAAGTGATGGGTGGAAAAGAAGTGAGGGAGCTTGGGGTTTGAAATTATGATTTTAGACTTTTAACAAAAGATAAGAGTAGTGTTTTAGTTAAAGGTGGATATTTGAAAGTTATGAAGAGATTTTGGCAGATTGAATTTTTTTAAGAGAAAGGTGTTAAATTTATGGGGGTTGGAAGATAATGGCCTGTGGGGACTTTCAGAAAGTCTATTTTTTTGTAGAAGTTTTCTTGAATAGTTCCTTATGATTATAAAACATAATTATTGCAGCCGGAATTATCCAAAGCCAGTCTTTAACAAAAGATAGGTAAATGCAAAGTAGGGCAAAAAGTGAAAGGATTACAACTTTGGGGTTTTTAGTGGATTTTAGTTTTTTCATATAATTGTTAAATTTTGACTGGTTAAGTATTTTATGGGTAAATGCTTTTAAAGAAAGTCGTATAAAAAATAGAATCACGAATTTTTTAATTCTCACACTCCCTCTCGACACAGTGACGGTCGCCCTTCGAGAATTTTTTTGAAGAACGAGCACCACAACTTATAAAAGTCGTGGCTTCAAAAATAACTTATGATAAAAAAAATTGCAAAATATGAGATATTTATTATTGTTGGGATATTAATGGTTCTTGGAACTGCTATAAAGCTTTTTGGTGGATATAAGTTTTCGTCAGATTGGTTTTGGCTTATTGCTGGAATGGGTTTAGTTGTGGAAGGTTCTATTAGTTTGACTAAGCAGAAAATGTTTGATAAAAAGTATAAAGTTGTTTTTAGAGAGTAGATTTATATTACTGAAAAGTGACAACAATCGAAAGATTTAAATAAGGTTTAATTTTAGATTTTTTATGATAGAAAAAAGTGATTTAAAATCATATTTAGAACATGTTGGAGAAAATCATCCACACCATGTATTAAAAAAAATAAACAAAGGAGACCTTATAAAAAAAAGTGTTGTCTTTGGATATATTATTGATGACGCTGATATTGATAAAAAACTTGGAGATTTTCCAGAAGGTGCTATTCCATATGGTCCAATATATCGGACTTTAAAATTTTTACCAGAAAAAGTTTTTGATTTATTTCGCATGTCTTCAACAATACCATTTTCAGATGCTTATAATGCAGGAATTGGTGAATGTTTAGAAAAATCTATTTTAGCTCAATTATCTGCACAAAGAGGACGAGATTCTTTTTTAATAAGTGGAGTACTTGAGGTTAATGGTGGTTTTGTAGAAGCTCACGCTTATAATATCGTTTTTAGAAATAGTAAACCCTTTTTATTAGATATAGAAAATCCTTTGGCTCTTAATTCAGAAGGGAAAGTTACACATCCTTATATCGCTCCAATTTTAGGCGTTAATGAAAAAACTTCCGATATTATACTTCCAGAAGAATGGCGTCAGGGTAGAACTTATTCTATTCTATGATTTTTTCTAAGATA
>Ga0222658_1000780_pt1 | contig 15900 bp, 23 predicted proteins | sample AntAcemetagen476_FD_179830 | JGI IMG/M metagenome (GOLD analysis project Ga0222658, IMG submission 179830) | Saline water microbial communities from Ace Lake, Antarctica - #476 | ecosystem: Environmental > Aquatic > Non-marine Saline and Alkaline > Saline | place: Antarctica: Ace Lake... | reverse complement strand
CCGCGCTTCTAGCTTTCGAGACCGAGCGTAAGCTAAACACGCGCATCAATTCAACCGACGTTCTGGAAGACACGGGCTTCAACCGTGAAGCCATCTCAGAACTCAACAAGTACAACACCAAGCGTCCGCTGGACTTAGATACTGATTGGGACTCGAAATCAGCCCCGACAACATCAGTATCATGCCCGCTAGACAGCATGTCATGCCAGTTTGACTCTTGGGATGGAGATTCGCAGAATTGGGACATGCCACAAGGCCCGGCCAGATTATTCAACGATAGCAAGTATCCCGACTGTGGCTTTTTGGCCATGTCGGAACATACATCAGAGATGAGCCAACTCGATCGTCTCATTTCGGAAGGATGCTATAAGGCAAAAGGTGGTGGCAAAACGTCATCGCCGAGATTGGTAATAAACGACGGGCTTCAGAAATACCAGCGGGCCGAGTACATCGCTCTCCGCTTGAATACGCATATCTTGATAGCAGAAGATCTGATCGCATACTTCAAAGCCCTGTCGCTAACGAACGGTATCATCGAAAACTTCATCAAGCGAGTTCAGAAAAATGATTCGCTAGGCGTAGCGTATAGCCTCTTGGCAAATTGGGCAGTCAACATGCCGCAGCTTCTCAGCATGGAAGAACTTGAGGAGCAGTATTCAGAAGATGAGGTGGACGAAACTAACGTCCTAGGGATGCTCGACGATCCCGATGAACACGAATACTCGATTCCGAGTGATCACAGATATATACCAATCGGCGAAGGATCAGGAAGAAACACCGGAGATTACAGTCTCTCCGGCTACCTGGCAGAGCTTAACGACGAGACCGATACGCCAGCCGCCGCAACGGAGCTTTTTGACAGAGCAATGCTGGACTTGGACGATCGTGGCCAGTTTATCTTCAAGAAGAGCTTCAGCAAAAAATTTAAACATCTCATGATAGACGAAGTCAACAATGTGGGATTGGCGAATTTCCAGACCGAAGTCACCTCGACCTATAACCTCAAGACTCTTGGCAATATCTGCACGAGAGCCTTCAAAGATCTCAAAAATGAGGAAGTCGGCGAATTTCTCGCAACCTATCGGGGCCACAAGGCAAAAATCGTCAAGCGCGAATTTGACGACTGTCCGATGCTCCGAGTCCTTTACAATCGCCTCGGAAATATCAGCGATTTGGCCAAAGCTAAAAGCTCAGGTAGTTGGCTCATCAGGCTTTCAACTCAAGCAGTCTCGCTGAATGGATACGAGCCGACTCCAAATCGCACGGCGATCTTAAAGGCTAGATGGTTCGAAATTCATCCGGAGAAAGATGGCAAACCGGTTTTCGTCGCCGATAAAGACTACTCGCATAAAGTGGAATTTGTCGATGTCCCGAAGAACGAGATCTTCAAAGCTACCATCAACATCCCGGGTTCACCGGTTTTCGTTTCTGACATTCCGAAATTGGAGAAACCTGAGCCTACAGTCGCCGATAAGCTTCGGCAGCAGGCCAACGGAATCAGGGTTAGAGCGAACGCCCTGACCGCAGAATGCACAGGCAGCCTTTTCGTCATAGGGCAACGTCGCAACATGCCGATGGTGTCACGCCGTCTCGTCTTAGATTATCAGAGATGGAGCGAGATGATGAATTACGCCGCAAAGTTGGACAAGTTGGCGAAGTTGGCCATCTAACCAGCACACGCCGGAGCGCTTCAATAGGCTCCGGCGTCTTTTTTTATGTTTAGCGCAACACCAAAAACCACTCACGGCAAGCCGCTCGTGTTTCTCTTTTTCTTTCTTCATTTGTATTTAGGGTGAAAAATAAAACTCTCACAGGAGGAAAACATCATGCGTAAGCACATATTGATCATCATGGCCATCTTTATCGCCCCGGCAATCGCAGCCGGTGGTATCACGCAAGTTGACCGGCTAATGGATAACTTCAGGGAAGAATCGATTGATTTAGAGCTAACGCTAGATAAGGAGGAACTAGGTGCATTAGAGGACTACTTCCAGGCATTTCCGCCTGAAGGATGCGAAGTCGGTGACGCCGAGCCTAAACTGATAGCGTCATCCAACGACAGCAGCCCGCCACCAGAAGTTAGTTGGGCAGAAGAACAGTTATGGGGAGATATGTACAACAGGGTTGATGAGATCCTGGATGGATTCCCGGCATTCATAGTAAATCTGGAGCATACTGGAGACCTCGGTGAGACTGGAGACTGGTACATCTTGATTGACATCAGCGGCCGTCTCATCGAAGGTAGTGACTCCGCATGCTACGAAGCTGGATTACTGTTCCACGAAATATGTAAAATTCGCGGAATGGTTTTAGAGGTAAGTGGCGAGTTTGTGCCATCCACCATAAATCCGATGGATGTGCGCTGGACTCAGCAGCTTGTGGACAGCGCAGGAGGTCCGCGGCCTGTAACACCAGAGGAGCGCAAGAAGTACACGCTCGACTACGACAGTGGATTTTTGTCTTTGCCCACTGAAATGTCAAAAAATTTCTAGTTATGGGGTGACACAATGTATATACGTCATAGGGGACTCGATCTGGAGCTTTTCCAGAGAGAGTTCGAAGAAACACATAAGGCAATATCGGAGACTGTCAGAAGGAACATGAAAATCGCGAATCGCCGCGAATACCGGACTCCACATCAATCTAAGGCACTAAAGGAATTTCGCGCTAAATTCGGACATATTCCTTATTAAAAAGATCTCAACTTTCTTTTCTTCAATTGTTTTAGAGTGAAATCAAAAATTCTTCACTAAGGAGGTGATACAGGTTCAGCGGTAATAGCAAACTTTTTAAAACTCGAAATTAAAACTTTTCAAAGGAGATTTCAAATGAAGAAACTTATCAGCATCTTTTCAGCACTTTTGGTAGCATGTGTCCTGATGGCGTCCCCAGCGCTCGCAACGGATAAGATCGTCAAGTCAACCATTGATTCCGCCACGACAGCCATCGACAAGAATGGTAACGAATATGTGCGGATTATCATTAATGAGACCAGGAAGCTTGAAGGTGTCTCATATGAAGTAGGTGTGCCCGTGATGGTATTTGGTCAGGCTGTTTCCAAGGCGAAAAGCCTCAAAGCAGGCGATCAATTGAACTGCATCGTGGCGAGCCGGGAATATCGGGGCGCCACCAGCTACACGTTGAGAGCATTTCTGAACACGAAGAGCACCAAAAAGTAGCAAAATTTTCATTTTGGGGATAGCGGAGCCGGTTCAGACGCCGGTTCCGCTTTTTTTAGGTTATGGTAAAGACAATTGATACAATAACAAGAACAACGGCAATTATCGGGAATTCAAAGGCTATCAAAAGTCTTAAAACCGTTCTAACGATTTTTCTCGCATTCATAACCTTATTCGGCGTAATCGGCTTTTCACTCTTCATTTTCGAAGAAGCCTCTCAAACCGTAATGTTTTCGATGTGGCAAAGTATTCCTGCAAAAAGGTGGGACATAACCATGGATGGTATAGACCTGATGAAGGATATTAACAAGTCAGGCATCTCTATAAATACGACATTAGGCAGAATTAACCCATTATCGTATGCCAGCTATAAGGCGTTCCATAAAGCCACAGATCATTACATCAAAGCTCTATCGGCGAGAGTTTTCGCTAATGAGCCGACCCTATTCATTGGCAAAAAAGTAAGTTTTACATTCACACCGAAATCAGTCAAACACCAGGAGGATGGCAAATATCTTTTAACAAATGGCAGAATTCATGTCATTCTAGCAAGTAGGCCATCCGGAAATTCGGTAAAAGCGACGGGCACACTCCAGCAGGTAGGATCGACTTTGCTCGTAGATACAACAAAATAATTCTTTTTCTTTTTTCACTTGTTTTTAGAGTAAGAAACATAAACCTTTTAATCCATAAGGAGGAAGTTATGGGAATCGAGAACAGTTGTCAATTCATCGGACATCTTGGAGATGCACCCACAGTAAGGCCCACTAAGGGCGAGACCCCCATTCCAGTCGCTAATTTTTCAGTGGCGGTAAACGAGAAGTTTAAAGAGTCGAATGAGGTAACAACATGGGTAAACTGTGTAGCGTTCAATGGCTTGGCCAAGGTGATGCAGGAATACACCCGCAAAGGCAGCCATGTCGCCGTGCAGGGTCGCATGCAGAATCGCACCTGGACCGACAAAGAAGGTAACCCCAGGTACAACACCGAGATCATCGCAAATTCCATCAAGCTTCTGGATAAAAAGCCAGGTGGTAAGCCGAGCGTTGACGATCTTCCGCCGGTTCCGGATGAAGTTCCGCCCGGTGTGTACGTTCCGGATAGCGATATTCCTTTCTAACCTTAATCATAAAGATAGCACATGGGCCTCAACAGGCTTATGTGTTATTTTTTTTTGACCAACAATCTTTAGCAACACGCGATCTATATCCCTAGTTAGAATCATACTCATTCGCTTTATATCGAATTTCTCTTTAACAGCTTGGACGTTGCCGGTAAGGAACAAAAAAGAACAAAGTTAAAACCGGCCGGGCTCCATGAAACATGATATCTGGACAAGGGAAAGGGCGTCCAGATATTGGGACAAAAGAAGAAGCTGTCCCATTTCATACATCCCTAACGCAGGCTTCGCCATTTCGCCGGCTTCGCACGGCGTACTAAACAACGGCTCATGAAACAACTCGAATGTGAGCAAGCTCACTATATCTAGCCTTTGGCTTGTTCCGTCCGGAGGCCGGCCAACTCACCCGTTGGATAAAATATGAGGCCTACGGCCAGACGTTTGCCTATCGGCTGTTGCGGGGGCTGAACCCGCCAAAAGATACATAACGGCCGGAGGCCTAATTTTTCATAAAAATTATGGCAAACAGCACGCCAGAATTGTTTATGAAAAATTGATAGCGGAATGGACATCCCGCCGACGACATCAACCTAACTATACTAAAGAATGTGTCGTCGGCGGGAACCTTGTCCATATCACACACACACTTAAGAAACCGCCGGTATGATAGGCCGCGGCGTGGCGTATAGGGCGATCGGCTTTTGTGTCCGGCAAAAAGCACGCCGGACAACTGATTTAAATTCCGATCGTGGCGATAAGCATGATTTTTTTCCAGTTTTTTCAAAAGAAGAAGCCGAAAAAACCAGCCAAAAAAAATCGAATCGCCATGTACCACCCTAGACACCATCCACTGGCAAATGATGTGACGCGGGTAAGTGTGTGAGTGGTTATGAAATGACTATGATCATGTGCTAAATCGTAATTGGAGGATGAAATGACCTACTTAGCAGAGTATCAGGAATATCAGGAAGAACTGGCAGCCGGGCACAGGGAATATCAGGAAGAATTTGACGCAATAGAGGCGGAAGAGCTTGCCGGACTCTACGATGTCCCTGAGTTTGAGGTTGGCGATTCATGCAACCTGGAGCTTCACTATAATCCAGATTGCGTTCCGTTTTAACCTGCACCTTAGAGGGGCCTACGGGCCTCTCTATTCTGGCGTTAGGCGCGCGTGTGAGCAACATGCGTATAAATTCTTTGGAGGATTTTCCGAAAGTTATGTGTATACATGAAAAAATGTGGGAGCAAGCCGAAGATGGTACGTTAATCGACGGACTTTGCACCACGATGCACTACACGGAATGTACACGATTTTGCCCCATCATGGCAGAGCAGATCAGGCAAGATCGTGAAGATCCCATGCTTTCACCGTATTGGGAAATGACAAACGAAGAGTTTTCAAAAGAATTTGATTTTTAACAATTAACCTGAGGGATCTCCGGATTCCTCAGCATTTTTTCTTTTTTTATTTGTGGTTTTAACGAAATTCTAATTAGGAGGGTATCATGGCCAGAAAGTTAGACAAAGATGGGATCGATTGGTTGACAATCGGAGAATGTGGTTGTCATTTGGGGTTTGAGCTTGACGGAAGCGTGGTAGCTAAAAATGTTTGTGAGGTTCACCGAAATTGTGAACGCTGTCACGACAAAGTCGATTGTCTCTTTTGCGCAATCAATGGAGACGCAAAGCCATTCAGGTGTTGGGTTGACCCGCATGACTTTGGGATCATGTCTCCGGAGACTAAGGCCTTCATGGAGAGATTGGGATACTAATAAATTTAACCTGAAAATACCCCAGTAGGCCATACGGCTTATTGGGGTATTTTTTTTGTTTAGCGCACAGCTTCAAACAAAAGCGCCAGATCGCGCCCACATCGGGACACAAGCACGGCTACGCCGAGCTATGCCTGGCGATAAAGCATGCCAGGCATGAAGCCGGAAAAAGACCCGGCTTCTTGTGTCCCGATGTGGGCGCGATCTATAAGGAAAAACCGCAACTCACAAGGAAAACATGTAACGCCGGCTTCGCACGGCTAACTGCAACAGCCCTTGTCGCTTAGTTTATTGCCAAATGCAAACGACGGTTGAAACGGAGCCTCTATCTTTTTTCCTTTGGTTAGATTATCTTTAGCAAAAAGTGGCTGTAGATTTTCTAGGGCCCAAGCACGTTTAAAGTCTAGATCGTTGATTGTTTTAAAATTGAATACGGCTAGTGGAATTTTATGATCAAGATGAATTTCACCTTTTAAAAACATTTCCCACGTCATTTCACTTGTAAATAGTTTCTCAAAGTGACCCATAAGCTCTTCAAGTGTAAAATTAACAAGATCTTTCCATCCTTTGCCCTCTTTACCATTTGCAAGTCCTCTTCTGATTGTTGATGACATGGTGCAATTAAGCTTATGCTTTGGATTGTTTCTCCAATTATTTCTTTGCCTTTTGCTTCTTTTATCTTTATTTACAGCTCTATATTCTTTTTGATACATTGGATTTTTATTTCGCCATTCTTTTCTGTATGCATTAAGTTTCTCTTTATTCTTTAACCTATATGCCTTGCTATCTATTTTTACCTTATCTTCATTTTCTAATCGCCATTTTTTATTGTTTTCGCTAGCTTTCTTTTCATTAGCATCTCTCCATTCTTTTTGCTTAGCATGTCTACATTTTTTACATGTAGCGATAACTCCAGGATAATGCCAATTGTCTTTATGGAATTCATCAAAGTTTTTCATTTCGCCACATTTTATACATATCCTAAAGTTATTACATTTAACATCGCTGTCTTCCACTTTTTCACTATTCATAATGATCTCCATTCAATTTTCCATATTATACTTGATTCTATCTATTAAAGTCAAGTAAAATTAAATAGTTATATCGACTATATCATTTAAAAGCCTCGTTTTCGTCATACTTTTGAGCTTCTTATTATCTTCTTTTTGTTTGGGTTGGGCGTTGCCGACGCTTAGACGTCGGCCGGGCTGCACGAAGCTAGATATCTGGACAAAAGAAAAAGCGTCCAGATATTGAGGACAAAAGAAGAAGCCGTCCTCACTTAGATGCATCCCTAACGCACACCGAGATCAAACATCTGTGGTATATTGAAAACTTGTAGCCCGCCAAAACAGCAACAACCACTCAACAAACGTCTCGTGTAAAACAAAGTGAGAACAGGAACGGCTCGAAGAAACAACTCGAACGATAAACAGAAGGGGCATACAAGGCATGTAACGCCGGCTTCGCACGCCTAACATCCCTACACACCACAGTACGGCATCTCAGCCCCTTATTTTCTATGGTTTTAATACGCTTGGAGCCCGGAATTTTCATCCATCCACTCCAAACAGCTTAAAATATCAACCATGCCAGGACAGTGGTCCGCAAGAGCATTAGAGGCGATTGTCCAGTCAACTTTTTGGCTAAGCTGTCAGATCCGCCTAGATTAAACCCCTAGAACCGCCTTGTCCTCAGCTTGAATTGTGCCCAACCAAGCCATGGAATTTGGCTATGCTCTCATCACGGCTGGATCCTCGCTAGGAAACCGGTGATCCAGGGCTGATCTCTCAACCCCACGTTTCTTAACAGCATTCTTCCGGCCGATATAGATATCAACCGCTGTGAACTGCATTCCACAACAGTCATTATCTTTTTCACTATGATCTATGCGTGTTTGACCATTTTTTCGCCTCAAATGTGTTTCCCCTTTAATAGGATAGTCTTTGAGAACCTGTCAATAGTTAAACCTATGCGGAGCTTAGCCATTCCATGGTTAGATCGTCAATAACTAAAACTATGGCTGGCCCTAGTAAAATGTTGTGGGAAGTGGCTTCTAGCGCACAGACAAACACCATAGCCCACAACATTTGAGGGCCACATGGCGTTCCATAGAACGTTAATGTTTAAATATTGACAGAACCTCAAAGACTATCCCCTTCTAGTGAGAAAAAACACATTGGAGGAGAAAAAATGGAACAGGCAAAGATCACAGTGAAAAAGATAGTGAGTGGAATGGAGTTCACAGCGGTTGACATCTATATCGGCCGCAAGAATAAGAAACATGGGGTTGAGAGATCAGCACTAGCTAACCGCTTTCCAATCGCGGGGTCCAGCCGTGATGAGAGCATAGCCAAATACCGTGTTTGGTTATGGGAACAAATTCAAGCTGAGGACAAGGCGGTTCTAGGGGAACTTAGCCGGATCTGGCAGCTTAGCCAAAAAGTAGAGGAAATCAACCTCTACTGCTATTGCGCACCACTGTCCTGCCATGGTGACATTGTTAAAAGCTGTTTGGAGTGGATGGATGAAAATTCCAAACTCCAAGCGTAGAAACCATAGAGAAAATAAGGGGCTGAGATGCCTCTTATTTTTTTGCGCGTCGTCAGCCAGAAACAACCGCTAGGCCATACCGGCCTCGCGTGACGCAAAGGGAGAACAGGAACGGCTCGAAGAAACAACTCGAATGATAAACAGAAAGGGCATACAAGGCATGTAACGCCGGCTTCGCACGGCTTAACAGCACTATATCACCAGGTGTAGCGCATGGGTGCGGCCGTATCACATCTCATACTCTACCACCTCCATGCAAACGGCCTAATGAACAACCACTCGCAACAGCCTCGTGTAACGAAAGGGCCAGAACAACCGCTAGGCCCCAAAAGGCCTCGCGTCAAGGTGTCCGGAGCAAAAATACATGCCCGATAAAAGGGACATCGGGCACGATATTTTGTGCTCAAGCTCCACGCCGGGGGAAAGATCGCCCCGGACGCGATCACACACGTATCTGGCATCATACCAGATTGCTTATGGCCCTGTAAAATGCCCTCGACCTATCGGAGAACCAGTAAAAGTTTTCACCAGTTTTTCAAGGGAAAGGACCGAAAAACAAACCATGAAAACTTTATACGTGTGAGCTATCATTGGCATTTGACAGGGCCAACACAATCTGGAACGAGATAACTCGTTGTTGTTCCTAATGCAGCATAGACATGAGGAGACCACATGATGGAAGATCTGAGAGACTATGGAGACGATCCGGCAGCGCAGGATGAGGCGGAGTACCTGGCTAATATGGAAGACATGCAGGCAGGTTGGGATGACATGCCAGATGTTGAATTTTCAGCTTTCTACACCGAGCACGGATACGAGCTTGGTGATTGCTGTAACATGAACCTGAGGGATATGCCGAATAATGAGGTGCCATTCTAACACACAAGGGGCTGAGATGCCCCATAAGGAGGACAACATGGACTTATTCGCAGGAACAACCATCCAGGCTATCATCAGCAACCCAGTCGTCATATACTTCATTGGCTTCACGAGCATGGTTGCTGTCGCATGCACAACGATCATCATATCAATACTAAATGACTAAGACGCACAACAGGAGGGCCTACAGGCCTTCCTTTTTTTATGTCCACCATGAACAACCGCTCGCAACAGCCTCGCGTAACGTTGCATTATATTCAGTGCCGGTAGCATATGTAGGCCATGTTAGGCATCAAGCATCGCGAACAGCAAGGTACATCCTCAAGCAGAAGCGCAAGATCGCGCCCACATCGGGACGCAAGCACGGCTACGCCGAGCTATGCCTGGCAAACAGCGCGCCAGGCATGAAGCCGGAAACAGACCCGGCTTCTTGCGTCCCGATGTGGGCGCGATCTCAAAGGAAGACAGCAACTCACAAGGAAAACATGTAACGCCGGCTTCGCACGGCTAACTGCAACAGCAAGGAAGGGCAACAGATCTAATGTCGCTCCGGTTGGATGGGACTGTCGGACAGCCGAAGTGTATATCGAGGTACACGCAAACACCTAGCGCGGCTGCCTCGACGTCCCATCAACCTCCGCTCATCGCTCCACACGACCGGTACTGTCGGACAGCCGAAAGAGACATAGAGGTAAACGCGAGCATCGATAGCGGCTGTCTCGACGTACCGGCGTGCTCCGCTCTAACTGACAACTTAGAGGACGGAGAACAGATCTAATGTCGCTACGGTTGGATGGGACTGTCGGACAGCCGAAAGAGACTCTATAGTAAATGCAAGCACTGAGAGCGGCTGTCTCGACGTCCCATCAACCTCCGCTATACAGATGGCTCGAAAAAGCCCTCGAAGGAAGAACTAACAATATAAGACATGTAAAGCCGGCTACGCACGGCTAACTGCAAAAGCCAGGAGCAACAATAGGCTTAACGCCTCTCACCTAACGGTAGGCCACGATGATGCTTGTCAGTCACTCACCTCGCTTCGCTTGTTCGTGCCACAGTGATGCTTGTCAGTCACTCACCTCGCTTCGCTTGTTCGTGCCGATAGTATCTTGCGTTCGTGGAAAGTCCACTTGACGGAAGGAAAAGAAGCAACCCACAAGGAAGGCATGTAACGCCGGCTTCGCACGGCTAACTGCAACAGCAAGGAAGGGCAACAGGTCTAATGTCGCTACGCACAACCGGTACTGTCGGACAACCGAAAGGTACTCTGAGGTACACGCAAACACTGAGCACGGCTGTCTCGACGTACCGGTGTGCTCCGCTCATCGCTCAAGACGGAGGATGTCTGTCGGACAGCCGAATGAAGCATAGAGGTAAATACAAGCACTGAGCGCGGCTGTCTCGACGACATCTCCGCCTTTCGCTCTAAGAACGGCTCGGAAGAACCTCGAATGAAAAACAACAACAGCATACAAGGCATGTAACGCCGGCTACGCACGGCTAATGACAACGACGTATCCAGGCAGCCGTCAACCCAGCGACATGAGTCACTCTGTCATACATTAGTCGCCGGGCACACCCGCCCATACACACGAGAGAAACGTGAGCAGGTTCATGTAGTACATAGCCCGCAGCCACTACCATAGGTCATCCAAAGAATGTGCGCGAGAGCGATGCTAGTAGCTTCATGTACTGTATAGCCCGCGGCTATATCAACCAGGTTATCCAAAAGCATGTGCGCGAGAACATACGCAGTAGGTTCATGTACTATGTAGCCCGCGGCATGCTGTGTATAGGTTATCCAAAGAATGTGCGCGAGAGCCACATAAGCAGGTTCATGTACTGTATAGCCCGCGGCTATGTACCATGAGTTATCCAACAGCATGTGCGCGAGTACAAACATAGAAGGTTCATGTACTACATAGCCCGCGGTGTACTATATATAGGTTATCCAACAGCATGTGCGCGAGTACAGCATGAGCAGGTTCATGTACTATAGAGCCCGCGGCCATGTACTGTAATCCATCCAACAGCATGTGCGCGAGTACGACGTGAACGGGTTCATGTACTATGTAGCCCGCGGCTATATCAACCAAGCTATCCAACAGCATGTGCGCGAGTACAACATGAGCAGGTTCAAGTGTCGTATATAGCCCGCGGCTATATCAACCAGGCTATCCGCTTTGATCCACGCTTAACCATTAGGCTACGGTTGAGTAAGATGCATGGAACTACTCAATACATCGCCGCTTTGCTCCACGCTTAACCATTAGGCTACGGTTGAGTAAGATGCATGGAACTACTCAATACATCGCCGCTTTGCTCCACGCTTAACCATTAGGCTACGGTTGAGTAAGATGCATGGAATAAGCTCAATACATCGCCACCTTGTTCCACGCCTGGACATATGGGGCCGGTTGAATGATAGCATGGAATAGCATGGAGCGTCACCGGTTTGTTCCACGCTTGGACATGTGGGACCGGTTGAATGATAGCATGGAACTACTCAATACATCGCCACTTTGTTCCACACCTGGACATGTGGGACCGGTTGAATGATAGCATGGAACTACTCAATACGTCACCGGTTTGTTCCACGCTTCGACATGTGGGACCGGTTGAATGATAGCATGGAACTACTCAATAGGTCGCATGTCTGTTCCACGCTTCGACATGTGGGACCGGTTGAATGATAGCATGGAATAGCATGGAGCGTCACCGGTTTGTTCCACGCTTGGACATGTGGGACCGGTTGAATGATAGCATGGAATAATCTCAATGTATCGCTAACAGCAACAGCACATTTGCCTTCGGCTGTCGTGCCTTCGGCGTGGTTCTGGCCGTTGGCGTAACGCCGGCTTCGCACGGCTAACATCGCTGGACATACCGCATGCTACGCTCGTGGAAGGTCCACTTGACGGCATGAAGAACAGCAACTCACTACTTCTAAGGCATGTAACGCCGGCTCCGCACGGCTAACAACGCCGGACCTACCGCATGCTACGCTCGTGGAAGGTCCACTTGACGGAAGGAAGAAGTGCAACTCACTATCTGCCTTCGGCTGTCTTGCCTTCGGCGCTACATTTGCCTTCGGCTGTCGTGCCTTCGGCGTGGTTCTGGCCGTTGGCGTAACGCCGGCTTCGCACGGCTAACAGCAACAGCGGCGTGTCTGGCGTTAGATCCCAACCCACCGACGTGATATATTCCACGACAAAATCTAAGCCAAACCCGCCCACCCTTTAAAATGAAAAACAGAAGAAGCATGCAAGGCATGTAACGTCGGCTTCGCACGACTAACAGCAACAGCATCGGAATGTTGGTGTTGTTTTCTCTCAGCGTTGTTCTCTGCTAGAAAAAACATCATGCCTGTTAGCATATATATCATCCTTGGAATAAAACAACACCAACAACTAAATACCCTACGACAAAAATCCGAGCAAATCAAAAAAGACCACCGAAGAAAACAGAAACTCTATTATTTTTCTCCTTCTCTATTTGTCTGTCTTTGAATTTCAGTGTATAGCAGACCAAAAAACAATAAACCCTAAACCAGGATACCTCAGACAATGGAAGACCCCAACACACCCAACACACGCAACACATCAAACGCACCCAAATACAAATCAGAACACCTCACATTCAGCGAGATCAACATCCTCTACCGCGGCGCGCTACTAGCCGCATCACCAATCATCCCGATAGTGAGTGCCGGCGACTACCGTCTACAGCAGCAATATCTCAAGGTAGCCGCATGCGGTAAACACGCGTTGATCGGCGAATTCATAGAATACTCAAGCGACACACACGAAACATGCATAGTGGTGAGCGTGAATGATACGAAGGAGTTCTTGGAGAAGTGTGGTATGCCAGATGCGTTACGACCAAGATCCGGCAGCCAGGAAACAGGAGCGTCCTTCAGCATAAGTCCAAACATCCCAACAACAGGAGAAAACGATAATGTCACTTAGCGATTGCAGAAAATGCTTGGAAACGCCGTGTGTCTGCGGGCATGAATATGAGCGGCGGGATCTGCCGTGGCTGATTATGATGCGAGATATGTTCCAGGAATTAATCGATCGGCGCCAAGATAGAGCATATGAGCTACACCAGCAACACCACAAAGAGAAGGTGGAGCAGGAGCAAGAGCGAGCGCCGGCGAAAAGCGAAACGGAACACGTGGTGGTTGTAGACAGACTAGACTGCGGTAGCTGCGATTTTAACGAGAAGTCGCCACTCGAACGACCATGCTACAAATGTGCGGCAATTATGAATGGCAGAGTGAGCTATCACTGCGTTAACGGAATTGGATGGTGGTCGACAAACGCCAAGGGCGAGCTACTGCCGGATTACTGCGACATATTACCATAGCCTGCGGCTGGCTCACGCCTGCGGCTGGCTCATAACAGAAATACGCGGCAGCAGAATGGGAAACACAGCAAGCGGAAGGAGAAAACACATGAAAATAACAACGCAGCAGGAGGCGCTGACGCAGGCGCTCTTCTTGGCAGTTACGGCGCCGGACGAAAAACTCACGCAGGAAGTGACGGAGCTCGCCGAATCCATCGCACAGGGTATGCCGGCGGTCGAGGTAGAGCGCGCAACGGCGGCGGCGAATGCGCTTATAGACATGCAAATGGGAGACGTTTGAAATGAAAAACATGAAAATAGAGATATTTCAGCTGGTGGATTTCTTCGGCGAGGAAGCATTCGAAGATTTCGTATTCACAATCAACAGCTACATGGAAGGCCGAGATGTCGTCGATGTCAAGATCTCAGAGTCTGTCGTCGACGGAAACAGTAACACCACGGCGACAGTCATATATCGCGCGGAGGAGCAACGATGAGAATGGTACTGGAATACAGCCGCGAAGATCTTGATGCGCTGCAATACGCGGTGATCGTCGAAATGTGGGATTACACGGTCGGCAGTAGCAGCGGCCGGCGCACACGCCTCTTGTTCGAAAACTCATTCACGGGCGACGAGCGGGCAACGCTGAAGCGGTACTATACGCTGTTCTACGATTGGTACACGCGGAGAGGGACGCCGGCCGCATACAAGTTCGAGAAGATGGAAGACGTGTATCTGATTAAGAGGGCCACGAATTTCTTCGGGACGATCGAATACTAGCGGCAGGCCTCGGCGGATTTCGCCAGAATCTGGCACACCTTTTCAGATCACAGCGGATCCCAGAAAAAAATCGGCAAATTTTCAAAACAAAAATGAGAGATGCTCATGGAATTTACAAATAAGCAATTTTCAGAAATATTCTGGTTCAAGCTCACGAAAGTTAGGAGATGGGCGCAAGCATTACTGCCGCCAGATGTTGTTGCTAAACGTCGATCTGGATATGCGAGGAAAATCACATACCAACAGGCGTGGGAATTATTCTTACTCGGCAATTTCGTAGAGAACAACCATTATTCAATCGAAAGAAGTATCAAGATTATTTCTGATTTGCGAGAATGGATGAAACTGCACGGATTTTACGCAGGCTTTTCTATAAATCAAAGGCCATATCATTCAACATCTATAACTATATCTAACTACATAGAAAGTAAGCTTTTATTCACCTATACCGCAAGAGAGATTTTCAACTTTAGCGTGGATCCAGATACCGGAATTCATACCGAAAAATATACAGTGAAAACAATAGATCTTCCAACAACAGTAAAACCTGAGTTCTGGTATATGGATAGACATTTCGAAATATCGCATATCTTCGATAAGTTCTTGAAACGACTAAAGTCAAGAGTTGGAAAAAGCGAAGAAATTCTTGCAATAATACATAGATAATGGTAAATTGAATATGAACATAGGGAGAAATACAATGGGATACACGCATTACTTTTCACACAAGGCAACAACAGACGACAAGTGGGCGGCGATTTTGAAAGATTGCAAAATACTCGCGGAAAACATGCCAGCCGAAATAACAATAGCAGGCGGCGATGGGACTGGCGAGCCAGTGTTTAACGACGACGAGATCGTTTTCAACGGGGCCGAAGATGAAAGCCACGAAACATTTGCAATCTCCAAGTCAGGCGCCGGTTACCGTGAATGGGAAGACACAACAAGCCTGCCATTCGCATTTTGCAAGACTGTGCGCAAACCATACGACGTGCTAGTATGTGCATGCTTGTTGGTGTATAAATGTCATTCTCCGGAAACAATGGAACTCAGCAGCGATGGGAATGCGGAAAGCTGGGAAGAAGCAGAGAATTTCATATTTGAAGTGCTGGGATACGAAAAAGTATTCGAAGAAGTTAGGATGAAGTAATGGCAATGGGATTAGACAAAGCCTTTGCAATAGCGTTTGCAATAGCAGCAAAAGAAGAAGCAGCGAAAGTCGAAGACGAATACAACAAATGGTATGTAGCGCTGCCAAATCCATACAAC
>Ga0222658_1000778_pt1 | contig 15964 bp, 12 predicted proteins | sample AntAcemetagen476_FD_179830 | JGI IMG/M metagenome (GOLD analysis project Ga0222658, IMG submission 179830) | Saline water microbial communities from Ace Lake, Antarctica - #476 | ecosystem: Environmental > Aquatic > Non-marine Saline and Alkaline > Saline | place: Antarctica: Ace Lake... | reverse complement strand
AACATTATTTTAGTCTCCTTTAGCATAATTTTGTTACTGTATATATCACTCTAAAGGCACTAAATAGCAAGTACTATTTTCACTATAGTAACAAATTCTCGTATAATTTAAAATGGCTCAATGGAGACCTTTTCCCATTTCTTATCAAATAGCAATCATCAATCGATTCTTTATGTTTAATGTATCTCTTAACTATCACATCAACAAATCGTTCATCAAGTTCCATTAAACAAGATTTACGATCGAGTTGATCAGCTGCGATCATTGTTGAACCAGAACCACCAAATAGATCCAGGATAAGTTCATGTCTTCTACTTGAATTAGCGATTGCTTTTCCGACAAGTTCTAAAGGTTTCATCGTTGGATGTTCTTCATTCTTTCTAGGTTTGTTGTATTCCCATATAGTATCTTGTGAGCGATCATCAATAAAGAAATGAGCCGCTCCTTCTTTCCAACCATATAGTATAGGTTCATGTCTCCAGTGATAATCTTGTCTTCCAAGTACTAAAGCATTCTTAACCCAAACCAAACATTCAGCTAATTTGAATCCAGCGTTCTTATATGCATTTCTAAAATTGAGTCCTTCAGTATCTGCGTGACATACATAAATTGCTCCACCTAGTTTTGTATGTTCAAACATATTCTTGAAAGCATCGTATAAAAAAAGATAGAAGCTATTGTCTTCCATCTTATCGTTTTTAATCTTTCCAGCAGTTCCTTCGTAATCCACATTATATGGTGGATCCGTAAAAATCATATCTATCTTTTGATTCTCAACTAATATGTTAACATCCTCACTTTTTGTTGAATCACCACACATTACTCTATGAGGACCAAGAAGATAAATGTCTCCTGGTTCAGAGAATGGAACTTCAGGTATTTCATCATTTATATCAAAATCATCATCTTCAGCATTATCCGGAAGTAATGCTTCCATTTCTTCAAATCCAAACTGAAGCATATCCATTTCTATATTAGATAATTCTTCTTCAAGTTTCGTAAAATCCCAAGTCGCAAGTTCAGCTGTTTTGTTATCAGCTAATCTGAAAGCTTTGATTTGTGCCTCATTTAAATCATCTGCGACAATACATGGGACTTCTTCTAAATCCAGCGACAGAGCGGCTTTTAAGCGGGTATGTCCGGCAATGATCACGTGATCACTTGTAATAACAATAGGAACCTTGAATCCAAATTCCTTGATTGAGTTAGCGACTGATTGTACTGCTTCATCATTATTTCTAGGATTGTTCTCATATTCAATTAAATCTTTAGTTTTCTTCAGTATCACTTGCATTCGTCCAATCCTCCTCTTTTGAATTCATTCTTTTTTCCAACAAGTCGAGTTCACGCTTCTTTTCATTATATTCTCGGCCAAAGTTTGTAATCAGCAAATATCTTAATGCTTTGAAATCTGGCTTTTCTTTTTTGGTATGCTTTTCAATCTTCTCTTTTTTTCTACCATTAGCATCTTTTTCAATATTGCTCTTAGTATCTTCAGAAGATGCACCAATAGCAAGTTGATACATGGCATCTAGTAAATTCTTCTTCAAACCTTCTTTACCTTTATAGATAGCTTCTTTAATTTTAGGATGCTTTCTTTTTAAGGCTATAAATGTTCTTTCACTTACTCCAATAGATTCAGCAAGATCACGTTGGATAATTCTTGTGGATGCTAGTTCTTCTATTTTTTTTAATTTCTTATTTAGAACCCCATCGTTTTCCCATTCTTGGTAGGAGTCCATTAGTTTTGGCATTGGCTAATCACCTCATTGTTGCTCTCATTAAACAGTCAAAACTGAAGTTATTTCGAATTTGAGCTCTACAAATCTTTCTGCAAAAGAAAAAGGAACTCTAATTTAGAATTCCTGTTACTTCTAGGCTCTTTTTAGCCAGTACTCCACGATATATTGAGTCTACCAAAATTTGCAACTTTTGTCTACAAGCTTTAAGCACAATAATATCACGATCTAGCCATTTTGGGTATATCACTTGTAACCCTATTCAAGTATACTTCTGATACACTTATTGATTACTTGTAAGTATGTTGGTGTTACCGTTCACAAGGATTACTGGTTATTATTATTAGTTTTTAATATTGATAAAACAAAAAACACTACAATAACTGCGAACGCAATATAAATATACATGTTGATTCTTAATGTTAAGTAAATTCCCACTACTACTGTAATAATTACTAATGCAATTATCTCAAGAAATTTAATTTTAAATTTGTCTCTAAGTAATATCTTTATCAATCCAAATACACTTACTCCCAATTGAGTAAGAATAAATATCATCATTAATACTGGCAACATAAGACTCTGTTCATTAACTGGCAAATTAGTTTGTTGAATACCAATTAATAATAATACTTCAAAGCACATAATACTAAGTAACAGTGCCGCTTGAAAAACCAAATTCGACTTACCATACCCAATAAATACTGAAACAACAATAGTGTTAAACAGTATACAAAGTGCACTTGTATATGAGTATAAGCCACTTATAGCAATCACCAATATTGTGATTAAAAATGATAGTAATGCCAATATCTTTTTCATATTATTCTTTCCATTTCAATTCCATGTTAACCATAGTAGTAAGGTCTAGATGCCATACCACAAATATAATCAATAAATAAATCGGCTAGATACCCTCTCAATTCAACATTTGGGAGTTCTCCTGCAAGAGGCCATGCACTTCCTCTTAAAAGTCCATATCCTACATATGTATTTCCCAATATTAAATAATAATTCTTATATGAATCATTATTTGGTGAAACATCCATATTAAAATATACTTCTTGTTTAAATTTTTCTATGTCTGAATTTCCAGTATTATCATATTCAATAGTATCTATTACAGTCTCTAGAAACATTTTGTATCTGTTTGGAAAATATGAGTCATCGTAACTAATTATATTATAATATGATGAAAAAGCAACAGAGACCCTGTCATTAATATCATTGTCTAAATAAGTAATAGCTATGTTCATTGCATCAAGGTCTGCCAAAAGGTCTTCTTCTGAAAAACCACAGTTACTATATCCCACAAAAGAGCAAAAATCAATATTAACATTCGAATATCCTGATGCAATATCATAATAGGAAGGCAGAGAATCTACATTCACATTTCTCAAAGCATCACCCATTTGCTGCAAGTCACCACCCCAGGAAACAATATCTCTGTTATGACTATTACCAAAAGTTAAACTATTTCCAGTGTTATTATAGATACCATCTAAAGAAGCAAACATATGAATCAAATCAATATAACTATTCGAGTTAAATGGATCAACTAACTTATATTGTTTAAGTCCATTGTTGTCATATTCTGTGCTATTTAAAAATTCATATTTTGAATATGCATCTCCATGCAAAGCTTCATTAAACAATGCTTTGTCATATAGCGTGTCAGCTGAATTTGTTGGGATGAATGCAGAAAAATACTCGCTTATCTCTAAAGCTGAACCATCATGGTCATCAACATATCTAACAAATCCTTCATTTACACCTCCTGCTAACGCTCCCCATTTACCTCCATAAGCTTGAGAGGTATTAGCATATTCATTGCTCGTAGATCTTACGAACCCTAAAACACAATTTAACTCATTTCCATCACATCCTGAATAATCATGAGCGAAATTATCCAGTTCGTTTAATATGAATATAAGTGAATCAACATCATTATATAAAGTCCTTTCAATGACAACTTCATCAACGTACTTATTAACATAATGATAATATTTATACGTTGAGGGAAGTGGTATTATGCCTAGTAGATAATGTTTGATTTCTAAAGTGTAAACTGTTACTCCAGTAGATTCGATAAAATTAACCATATCACCATTGATATACACTTTTACTGTAGTCATAACAGGCTCAGTAACTGTATATGATCCCATATCAACTATATAGTTTTGTAAAGCAATATCTTGAGCATTTACTTTTATTGCTCCAGAAAATAATACTACTACAATCGACAAAAAAATAAACCCAATAATCTTTTTCATTTTGTTCCCACCCCTTTTTAGTTTTGAATTGAATTTGATAAGTTTATGATTTGTTTAATTTTACACTAATTTTATCAGTTTGTAAATAATCATTGTATTTTATTCTAATTTTAAAAGTTTGCAAAAGATTACTTGCTTGATAAATTAGTTGATCTAAAGAATTGGTACTTCCCTATCAAACCCGCAAAAAATTAATGTTTTTTTCGATGTATAACTTGCAACCATATTAAAGTATAAGTCTGATACAGTTATTGATTACTTGTAAGTATGTTTGTGCTACCGTTCACAAGTATTACTGGAAGTTTATAAACGTTTTATATTAGCTCGAAGAATCCTATCAAGTTCACTTCCGGTAATGTTTGAGTTTACATCATAAGAAATTGCAAGAAAATTTTTAGCTCTTGAAAATGCTACAAATAGTTTTCTTCTATAACTAGCATCAAGTCTATAAAATGTTCTTAGAACCACAAATACATTACCTGCTTCCAGCCCTTTCGAAGAGTGGATTGTCATAATTCGATTAGCGTTTTTAAAATTCCTATAATGATTTAGATATATTTGATTCGTTAGTAATTCTTGCAGTTCACTAGTAATGCTTTGTGGAATACTTAGCCCAATAATATTGGAAATTTTTTCTATATATTCAATTAAGGAACCAACAGGCAATAATTGACTATCTTGAATCGACCTTATTAATGCGAAGTTTGATAAAAATATTTTGTATTTCTCAATTGAATCAACTAATAAAGGATTGTCATTATTATAGTTTAAGTAAAACTTAATAATTTCTTCTATTAACTCAAGATAATTATCTGAAAACTCCTTATTAGTTAACTCTCCAATTAGCGACCTTGTATAGATGAAATTTAGATCACTATCCTGCAAACTTACATAGAAGTCTTTTGCCATTTGATTAGTATCGCATAAAATCATAATTGAGTCTATTTTATTTTCTAAGTTATCAATTGTGGGAGAGTAATCAATTACCACATTAATTTCAGAGTTTCTTTCTATTTTATATTTATCATCAGCAATAATATTAGAATAGTCAAGAATACTTTTGTGACACCTAACGCTTATGTTAATAGCAAATTCAGTATATCCTTGATTTTTTAAATCAATAAAAAGGTTGGGTCTCGCTCCACGAAATTCATATATAGACTGATTCTTATCACCAATCAACACACAATTAAGATCACAATTACTAATAATTGTTCTAAGAAATAAATGTTGAAAATCATTCATATCTTGTGCTTCATCAATGTATATTGTAGTATACTTATTCTTTATATATTCCCTAACTATATCCATTTTCATTATAATGAAGCTTGCATATTTGTATGCTGGAAAAGATATTTCATATTTACCTTCTATGAAATTACTTATCCATGTATCACTATATCGAGATAAAGCAGACTTATTCCAATCTGTTATACCTGTTTTCGTTAATTTATTTGATTCTGAATCGGTTAAAGGTAATGAGATATCCAATTTTTCTATACAATTAGTTTTGCCTAAAAAATTAATGAATCTATTCTTAAATAAGTCGAATATTTCAGTAAGAATAAATGCATCAATAGTACCAATGAATGATGATTTCTTATCTGTAAGTATGTCTAATTTTTCTTCCAATTGCTTTGACGCTTCCTTAGTAAATGAACATGCTATAACACCCTGATAATCATGTACGGATTTTAATTCTACTGAAATTCTTTTAACAATTGTATACGTCTTCCCGGATCCCGGTCCAGCTGATACTACTATTTTTTTCTCTTTTGAATTTATAATTACATTTTGCTGACCAATCAATTGTTCAAATAATTCATTACTAATATTCATGGTCCATAAACCTAACTAATATTGAATCTTTATTTTTATCATTGATTCCTAGACTTACATTGTTTTCTTGAACATAAACATGCAGGTTTTTCAATTTAGCTTTTTTTAGGTAGTCTAGGTCGTTTGCATCCATGCTCTGTTCTCCTATAAAATGCAGAAAGTCTTCTTCAAACCCCTCATGACCCAATGAAATGTATATTCCGCTTTCAGAGAATATCTTTTGAAGCTCCGGTCCATATTTTTCGATTTCCGGATTGTTTTCCATATCAAATTCAAACCTGAATAGATCTTTAGTTATTGAATCAACATTTAGCAAGGTTTTTAATTGAATTAATGAATTTTCATTTAAACATGATAATCCTCGATCATAACCAGCATAGCGCTTTAAGTTTTTTTTTGGAACTTTAAATATATCATTATCAGTCTTAATAAACACCACAATTCCAAGTTTCTCAAGTAAAATTTTAGCCGGTGAAAAATCTACTCCCATTATATTAAATATGCCCATTTTATTTTTAGCTAGAAACTCTCTAAAACTACTATCCATAATCGTTAATGCATTATAAAAGTATTTTTCACTAAGTCCTTCAACTAATAATACTTTGTCATAAAATAGCATTTCTGCTATTTCTTCATTCATCAGATATCCAAAAATTTTATAATCTTCAGAAGATACATTTATAGTCTTATGAACAATTTGTTTGTCACCATTTTCGTTTGCTATAGAAATCAATTTAATAATTTGATCCATTTTTCTAAAATCGACTATATAAGGAGAGTGAGTTGTATAAATAACTTGATCCATTCCTAAGGTATTCACCAGAGATGCATAATGTTTTTGTAGTAGAGGATACAAATGGTTTTCTGGTTCTTCTAATATAAAAATTCTTTGTTTATCTTCATCGTATGACATCTTTTGAAGTAGCATAGACAATGTTTTACTCTTTCCATCACCTATGTTATTCAAATCTTTTTCATCGTTAATTTTAGGAATGATTTCCAGTGATTTATATATGTTTGAAATATTAATGTTACTTGTCATTGCAAAAGTGATTTCTTCAAAAATGGAATCAAATCCAATTTGAGAATTAATATCCCTCTTAATGGCATCTATATTTTCATCTTTTGAAATCATTTCGTTTAAACTTGCAACGCTTTGTTTAATATCTTCACTTAAAGCCTCATTTTCATCTATTCTTTTTAATTGAATATATTTGAAAAATCTACTTTTCTCTCTCTCAATATTGTAATTAGGATTTATATATATTAGATTTAACACTTTGTCAAGGTCGTTGGGTCTATTTGTCCCGTATTCCTTTGATTTATCAATTGTCCCGAAATATATAATTTCATCATAAAATTGTGTAATTTTACTAAATTTGGCTTCAAATGTCACTGTGAAAGTCTCGTATTCGTCCTTTCTATCTATATAGTGTGCAATTTTAGTTCTATTTGCAATGCTTATTGTATTTACATCAAATTCTATTTGAATGAAAATATCTTCTCCATTTGAATTACTTGAATCTTCTATGCAAAGTGGGTTCTTTCTAATTTCGAAATCAAGTAATTTTCTTATGGAATAGCACAAATTCGACTTTCCAGTATCATTTCTTCCCATAATTAAAAAATCTTTTCGTAAATCATTGATTTCAACATTTATTCCTCTAAAATTTTTAACTAATATTCTTTTAATATGCATTTTTATTCCCCTTTTTTTATACAAATAAAACAATTTCTTCATCTAAAATAGCTTTTCTTTGTTTCCAATCTGGCATAAGAACTGTAAGCTTATTATAAAATTTTTGATCGTGATTTCTGTGTATGAAATGAACCAACTCATGAAGAACAACATACTCAATACAATGCTTTGGTGCTTTGATTAACTCATAATTAAGAATAATGCGATTCTTACTTCTTAAACATGATCCCCATCTCTTCTTCATTGTTTTGATTTCGATTTCAGGTTTTGGTATCACATCACTTGCGATTACTGGGTATATTGAGTCTAAAGCTTCTCTAAAAACAATATTAGACCGTGCTTTCATCCATCCGTTAAGTAAGTTTTGCTTTCTTTTTAAATTATTCTTTTTCTTAACATTGATTGTTATGTACCCTGGCTTCATTGTAACAAATTCTTTTTCATATGCTTGTTCAACTACTAATCGATATTGTCTTCCTAAATATTTGTGTGTCTCTCCATTAACGTATTCTCTTTCATTTACTTCTAATGACTTGGTTTCATTGAATGCATTTACATTCTTGGTAATCCAAGAAGCTTTACTTTTCACAAAATCATACACTTTTTCTATATCTGCAAATAAAGGAGCAGATACATACACTGATAAATCTGGTTTAACACTGATATTAAAATTCTTAATTTCCTTAAATTCTAGGTTAAACCAAATCTCTCTCTTAGAATACATAACTTTATGTTTTTCCATTTTTATCACCTAATATCTTCGTAATGCTACTGTCTTAATTGTATTAATAATTTCATCTATTATGGTAAATGATAATTTTGGGAAGTTGTCTTTCCTAAAGTTGTAGAAAAGATCATTTAAATCAATTGTAATTCTATTGTGTACATCCAGATTATCGTGCCAATCTACTTTGCTATTTTTCTCAATCACATCATCAATTACAATAGATAGTTCCGCTAACATGTCACAATAGCTATCATTATCAAATTTTGTACTGAACTCACTATATGCATCAAGTGCTTCTTTAACAACTCCATAAAATGCTTGTGCATGAACGTGATTATGAATCTTATTTGGATAGACTGTGCCAGAGTACCCTTGTCTGAAATCAGATAGAACCTTATTTAATCTTGTTAAGTAATCTGCATCTGTTATTCTTCTAAGTTTATACTCATCCAGGATCTCTTGAATACGTTCAGAAAACTTTTTATAATATGCTGGATTTTCCTCATACTTTTCATTGATTCTTCTCGTTAATCTTGTACGAATTGCATCAGCCTTAGCTCTTGAAGATCCAAGTTTGCTTATTTCTTCTTCAAATTCTGTTTTATTTAAAATGTCAACCGGAGCAGTGATTAACATTACATCTTCTGCTGCAATATATGTGTCCATCAAGTTTCGCATTTTAGCTTCATACTCTTTATGATCAATTGTATCGGAATAGCGTAGTTTAACCGATGCTCTAAGCTCTTGAAAATATTTCAGTTCTTTCTTGAGTGTATCAATTTCTTCATTTCCTACCGCTTCATAAACATGTTCGGATTCCAAAGCTATCCCTAAATATTTACCAAATGCAGATAAAGAATTATAAAAGTCATTTCTAATTTCATCATCTTCTAGTATTAATTCATACTCTTCTTTATCCCGATGATTTCTTATACTTTTGAAAATATCTAGAAGTTGTGAATAAGCTTCTCGTAGTTTTCCAACAATAGATATTACATCTACTAATGCCCCTTGAATATCGTCAGCGTCAAAGTTTTCTAATCCCGATCCGGAATATGTTTTTAGCGCTGAATCAAGTTCCTCAATTAACCCTCTGTAGTCAACAATCAGTCCATAATCTTTCCCATCATAGATTCTATTTACACGAGCTATTGCTTGCAGTAGAGAGTGTTCCTTCATTGGTTTATCTACGTACAAAACAGCTGCTCTAGGAGCATCGAATCCTGTAAGTAACTTGTCAACCACGATTAAAAGATCTAAGTCGTCTCCATGAACAAATTCGTCTTTGACTGTGTCTTCATATTGTTGAGCATCACTATACCCAATCATAGTTTTATTCCAAAACTTCAATACTCTATCTTTAGGTTCTTCATCAACTTCTTCATATCCTTCTCTTTGATCTGGAGGAGACATGACAACAGCTGTATTAAAATCGTGAAATTCATCGAAAGCTTCTTTATATCTAATTGCATCAAATCTTGAATGAGTTGCTAATATTGCATTAAAAGGCGTCTTATGATTACCACGGTAAAACTTAGTAAAATGTACGTAGATATCATCGGCGATCAATCTAATTCTTTGCTCTGAAGAAGCGATATTTTCGAATTTAGCCCATTTTTGTTTTAACATTACCGCTTGCTTATCATTTAGATTTCTAGTGATCATTTCTATACGTTTATCAATTGCAGCTCTATTAACAGTTTGCTCTACATATCTTCCTTCATAAAGTAAAGGAACGATTGTACCATCGTTAACACCATCTTTAATCGTGTATTTGTGTATCATTCTTCCAAATTTACGCATTGTACTTTTATCTTTTTTCATGAGTGGTGTTCCAGTGAAACCTAAATAACAAGCATTAGGGAACACTTGTTTCATTTTAATATGCAATTCACCATATTGAGTCCTATGTGATTCATCTACTAGAACAAACACATTTTTATTCTTTATGGGTTCTTGATTTTTAGATGCAGTGTCAAACTTGTGAACCAAAGACGTTATTATATCTGCTTTATTATCTTGAATTAAATCAACAAGATTTTTACCACTTGTTGCTCTTGCAGCTTTCAATCTTGAATGGTTAAATGTTTTATGAATTTGAGAATCAAGCTCAATTCTATCAGTTACAATTACTAATTGTGGGTGAATGCTCGCTAAATCATGTAAAAGGTATTTTGCAAACATAACCATAGTTAATGATTTACCTGATCCTTGTGTATGCCATATTACACCAGATTGACGATTTCCATTTTTATCTTCTTCTTTAACAGTCTTCAGAATTTCCTTGATAGCAAAAAACTGCTGATATCTAGCGATTTTTTTCGCATTACGATCAAACAATATAAAATAATGCATCAACTCTAAAGCTCTTTGAGGATGAAATATAGACACTATGTTTTTATCTTGTATTGTTGGAATTCGTTCATTAACAACTTTTCCAAGTTGATTATGAAACCATGTATAACCTTCTGTCGATTGATCTTCTTTCCAAATACTCCAGAATTTTAATGGAGTGCCTACAGTTGCATACTTAGTCTCGTTTTTATTTGTAGACATGACTATTTGAATAAATTTAAATAGATTTGGAATGTAATCTTGCCCTTGATTTCTAATCATCTGGCTTATTCCTTGCTGTGTAGAAATAGACGCTTTTTTGCACTCAATTACTGCAAATGGTATTCCATTGACAAATAAAACAATATCTGGTCTTGCAGTACTTTGTCCAATTTCAGTTTCTACTGAAAATTCTTCGATAGCATGGAACACGTTATTTTCGGGATTTTCAAAATCAATGTAATTGATGTTAAAAGATCTTTTTCCATCTACACTTGATATATTCTCTTCATAACTTCTTCCCAACATAAGAGCATCATATATTTTTTCATTTGTTTTTATTAAGCCATCTGTTAATGGCGTATCAATATCGAGTAGAGCTTTCTCAATATTTGCACCAGAAAAAGGATGAATTATCCCTTTGAATTCATAAGAGTTTATTAATCTCAATTGCTCTCTCAATACAGGTTTCAGAATAACGCCATATAGATTTTCTCTTAGCTGATTATTAACAACCTCAGAGTCTTCTTTTCGATATATTTGATATCCAAGTTTTCTCAAGACTTCTAAAGCTGGTATTTGAGAAATATTCATTTCATCATATCCTAAATGATTCATAATTTACCACTCCTAATACTGAGATAGAATGCAGTTAACACTGCACTCTAATTTTCCCAGTTAATAATTGTTGCATTAATCCTTTTTTTTGAAGTTCTAGTTGAGCAAGCTCATTCTTTAACAGTTGAATATTCTCAGAAAGTGTATCTAGTATTTTTGCTATTTGGTTTTGTTCTTCGAATGATGGTATTGAAAACGAAAACAATAAAAATGCATCTACTTTAACTGCAGATCTTTCTACAAGTGTTCCTTCAACCTTAGATTTATAATACTTAATCATTTCAGATGATGTTAAAAAATACTTAAAATAATCAATATTGTATTTTTTAGTATCCTTAATAAATAAAGTTTCATAAATAGGAGAAATCAAAACATCTTTTTCGTTCTTGTTTACAGAAATAGCACCATATTTTAAATTTGCAGGATTATATACCAAATCGTTATATTTTGTAATCTTATATTGCTTCTTTCCAACAACTAGAAATTCTCGATTGTACCTGTCTGTTTTTGGTGAAACCCCTTCTTGAATTGTGAAAGAATATAGAGGAAGATGCTCAGATATGAAAAAACGTTTTTTTCTAACTCCAAAAATCTCTTTAAGCCTATATTTTTCCCATTTACTAGAATTTACATTAATCTCCAACTTTCCACGCTTTATACGCTGTATAACAGCATTCTGCAACTGAGTTTGGGTGTCAATTAATTTGTCCTTCAACTCGATAGCATAATCCCATGTTGACAAAATTTCAGCAATCTTTTGTTGTTCAAGTAAAGTGGGGAGCACAACTATTGTGTTTTCAATATTTGTTTTGCTAATCCCATATACTGATATTCCTTGAGCAAAAAACATGAGTTGTTTTCTGCTTAACCAATTTAAAAATATATATTTTTTGAATTCATTATCAACTTGACTATCTTTGCTTCTAGCTACAACCGTGTGTAACCCAGCAATTATTTCTAAATTCTTTGAATTATTTATTACTATCGATTTGGCAATACCTTCATAATCCTCGGAAGCATCTGCAAAAACTATATCTCCATTATGGAGTAAGTCGCTATTAGAGAATTTATAATTTTTTATCTTTGGTATTTTTTCATATGACTCAAATACCTTAATAGATAAATCGGAGGAAGTGTGAATGTCTCCATAATGTACACAGGCAATACCTTCATCACCCATCATGTTCCTTGGAATTGGTTTTCCACCTCTTATATTAAATAATTCCTTTACAAGATATCCTTTCCAAATTTCAGGGAACGAAAAGTTTGAAAAGTCAAACCCATTTTTAGGCGGAAGCTCTCCTGTATGCATAATTAATTTCTTCATAACTATAATCCCAATTCGGTAAGATACTTGCTCATTTGTTTCTCGACCTCTTGAAGTTCTTCTTTAATATTGCTAATTTTATCTTTAACACTAGCAAGATCTATTAATGCATCTTCTTCAAACGTATCTACATATCTTGGAATATTAAGATTATAGTCATTCTCTTTTATTTCTTTCAATGATGCCACAGAAGACACTTTATCTATTGTTTCATACTTCTCATAAATATTGACTATTTCTTTGATGTCTTCAGGACGGAGTTTATTTTGATTTTTTCCTTTTTCATACATGTTTTCTTGAGAAGCATCTATAAACAGTACATCTTTTGTTGATCTGTTTTGTTTGAATACTAATATGGAAGCAGGAATACCCGTTCCAAAGAAAAGATTGGCAGGCAAACCAATAACCGCATCTAGTAGATTCATGTTGACTATTTGCTTTCTAATTTTTCCTTCGCTCGCACCTCTAAACAGTACTCCATGCGGTAAAACTACAGCCATTCTTCCTTCCTCTGAAAGAGAATGTAACATATGTAAAACAAATGCATAATCACCTTTTGATTTAGGTGGTACGCCCCAATCAAATCGCTTATATGGGTCTAACGAAGCTTCCATTTTAAAGTTACCATTGCTCTCTCCTGAGAAACCAGATGCCCATTTATCTAGTGAGAACGGAGGATTTGCCACAACAACTTGAAATTTCATAAGTTTATCATTCTCTAAATGTAGAGGATTAGCCAATGTGTCTCCCCATGCAATCTTTGCATCATCTATACCGTGCAGGAACATATTCATTCGTGCTAATGAATGGTTTTGACCTTTGCTCTCTTGGCCATAAATTTGTACCTTTCTTGATGGAACTTTATTATATGCTTTAATCAGTAGCGATCCTGATCCACATGTAGGATCATAAATTCGATCGTTTTCTTGAGGTTTAACTAAACTTGATAATAATTCTGAAACAGCACTAGGCGTAAAGAATTCTCCACCCTTTTTTCCCGCATCAGAAGCAAAGTTAGAAATCAAATACTCATATGCATTACCAATAATATCTTCACCTTCAAGTCTAGAAGGACGTAGATCTAACTTTTGAAAATCATCAAGCAAATCTTTAAGCATTGCATTTCTTCCTTTTGTAGCACCAAGAATACTCTCTGAGTTGAAATCGATGTTTTTAAAGACGCCTCGTAATTTTGTTTTATTCTCTTCTTCAATATCAGCTAAAGCCTTATTAATAGTCTCACCGACATTTGATGAATTACGATTTTCATAGAGGAAATCAAATGTTGCATGATTATTTAGATGGAATCTGTCAAGTTTAATTTGACGATCTGCCATTTCTCTATCACCATTATATTTTTGCAATAGAACTTCGTAATGTTCTTTGTAAATATCACTAACATATTTCACAAACAACATAACCAAAATGTAATCCTTATAGACAGATGAATCGATTGTTTTTCTAAATGTATCGCATGCACCCCATAGAATATTATTAACTTCCTGTTGCGTAAATTTCTTAATCATTTTTAATTCCTCCTAATAGAATTTTGTTAGTTATCTCTTTATATAAAAGTTCTTTTGACTCCAAAAGTTGATGATAAAGCTTTTTCTCAATTATAATTAGATTTGAAACATCTATTGTTCTATTTTGCATTTCTATTGGCAATACAGGTACCTTTGTTTCCTTCAAGTCAGCCATTCTAATAACAGGTATAGTGGCTCCTAAAGATGAACGGAGATATTCTTTCTTCATAATATCAGAGTTTAATAGAAATGCTAAGTACCCAGGTATAATTTCATTGCTTTTATTTCTAATTATTGCACACAATGAAGGTATTACAATTCCTAATTGTGAATCTCGGACCGCAATAGCAGTGTATGGCGCACTAAGTCTTATTATTACATCTCCAATTTGTGTAAGATAGCGATCTTCTAATTTTTCACTACTCTTAAACTTGTCAAAAAACTCTTCATTCATCCAGCCTTCTTGCTCCAAGCTCCGTAGAGTAATTGTCTTATAAGAATATTTCTTCTTATCAGTTCTATTAGCTTCTTTCCTTTTCAAAACTAATCCTGTTGATATATCTGCACATTCACCCAGCTTAACATGGTTCATTTCTTCACCTCCATCAAATGTTATTTTCTTTCTACAACAAAATTATATCACAAGCAACATATCTTTGTCAATTATTTATTTTGTTTAAATGTTAAAATGACAGATTACATTGTTTCAAACTTTCTTGATAACGTATTAATCATTTGAAAAAATCTACTTTTACTAAGATTTAAAAGAAGATAAATCGTCGAATTCGGAAGATTTGTCTCAACTAAATATTCTAACAATAAATAATCTTTACCGTCAAAGCCTCCTTTAAAAAACCTATAACCATTTATCAATATTCTTACTTCTATGATTTGTTTATTTACAGCATCTATTTTTCCAATTACATATAAAAGATTATCTTCAACATTATTCCTTGAAGAACCAGATCCAATTGAATCATATACCACTGCCTGGTATCCAGTTAGTCTAGACTCAAAGTACTCAAGCTTATCTTCCAATTCCTTTTTGTGGCGATAAGCTTTTTTTACATCATCTACCCATTTGTAAAATTCCTTGTTTAAGCCACTCTTCAAAAGATTCACCCCTTCTATTGTCTAGATTCTTAAAATGCTCTAAATTGTTTAATAATGATACTTTCATGAAGTTATATGGATCATCTATAGGTGGATTAGGATTCTTAGAATAGCTAATCAAATAATTCACTCCACTAAGTACACATTCATATCCATATGTATAAATAGCCGATTCAAAAAGTGCATTATATTTTAAAACATCACTATCAAATTCTTTAATGTATTTTCTTTCAATTATTAATTTAGTTAAAAAGTGCATTTTGGGGTACCCATAAATGCTTTTATCTATTTTTATCTTTTTATCTTTTTTACTTTTACTTTTACTTTGTTTATTAATGTCGACATTAATTGAGTTATTGACGTCATTAACTCGGTTATTGCTGTCAATAATTGTGTTTTGTTGCATGCTTAAAAGGACCCCTAATTGTTCCATGGTTTTGGAATCTAACAACCAATACTCGTCTATATTGATATTCTTTCGTTTTCTTGTTGAAAGAATAAATTGTTTCTGAATAGATACTGATGTGATAACACCTTGCGTAAAAAGCAC
>Ga0222658_1000776_pt1 | contig 16006 bp, 26 predicted proteins | sample AntAcemetagen476_FD_179830 | JGI IMG/M metagenome (GOLD analysis project Ga0222658, IMG submission 179830) | Saline water microbial communities from Ace Lake, Antarctica - #476 | ecosystem: Environmental > Aquatic > Non-marine Saline and Alkaline > Saline | place: Antarctica: Ace Lake... | reverse complement strand
AACGCCAATGCTCGGTTGCGAACGGTTTATATTGCTTTAGCAGCTTAACCACTCCCATGTATTATTCCCACTCGATAGTAATCTTGCTTGGACCTTTGCCCTCGGATCCTCCAGGGATTGAATGTTCATGCTTATCTTTCCAACCCATTTGTTTCAGGGAGAAGATAGCCATACTTGAATTCAGGTTCCCGGAGAGTGCTCCAACCTCCAGCCTGAATTCCTTTTTTGCCAATAGCCTTTTTACAGCGTCGGAAAACTCTAAGCAATCATTGTGTTCATAAAAGAACTGGCGACCGTGCCCGAGCTCAAAAGCGCATTCAGCCAACACGGGGATTGCCGATTTATCGGTGTATTTATCTATCTCTAAAGCTATTTCTTTGAGTGCTTTTTTGGTGTATTTCTTTGGCCTACACATTATTAATCTCCGAGCAATTTAATTGCTTCAAGACTAAAATCACGGGTGAACCGAAGGAATGGACCTGGAACGCAGCTGCTTAGTTGAATATTAATACTGTCCTCTTCCGGGAAGGTGTGAATTGCCAAATGGCTCTCAGAAAGGAGGAAAGCGCAACTATAGCCCTGTGGGGTGAACTCATACTCGGTAAACCCAACAATGGTAAACTCCGCCGTTTCCAACAGCTCTTTCAAATATTCAACTAATGCTTTCACGTTTACATTAGGGATCCATAAATTATAATTGTGCATCTGTGCTTTCAAATTCTGCCACCTCCACTTTTGGGAACTTTGGTTTGATAGCCTTTTGTTCCCCGTTATAAAATACCAGAACATTTTGGTGCATTTTGCAAACCTTCCGATGATCCATAAACTTCGATGCTCTGAATTTCGACGATCCGATTGGCTCCAGGAGAATGATTTCGTTATACAACATCATTCCGTTTTTCTTAAATATTCGCTTAATATCATCCGGGAAGCAATAATATGCTCCCGTTTTCGTGTTGCGAACGTCACCAACAACAATAACAGCAAAGCTATCAGGTTTCAAGCATTTTATGCTATCGGTGAAAGCCTTATCCAATATCTCCAGGAATTCCGGATAGGTTTCCTGGTTGCTTGCATCCTCATCCAGCTCGCTATATTTCTCCAGATTGAAGTAGGGTGGACAAGAGAAAAGCAAATCCTGGGATCCCGGCTCAAAGTGCTGCAGCACATTAACCGCGTCGTCGCATATATATTTCGCGTTTATTCCTGCAGTCCTGGCGTTGTTATATTCGACCTGCTCTTCCCGGAGCTCAATCCCGGTAAAGGAATGACCTGTCGATGCTGCCACATATCCAAATACCGTGTCGCCTGCGAAGCAATCAAATATCTTTGAATTAGGGAGAGCAAACCAGTAGCATATTATCTCGGATAGTACCGGATCCAATATGCTTACATTTGCTACCCAATGAGTGATTCCAGATATGTTATATTTCGATGTGTCAATCTCTGCCGTGCAAAGAGTGTTGTTTCGCGACTCCCCTTTGTCCAGAATGATGGATTTCCAGATTCTCTTCCGTTCAACCCAATATCCCTGCCGGGTGTCAAATATGCTAAACGGCGGAACGATGAAACGCTCCACCAAACTGGGAACCTCTCCAGGCTCTTGATTGGCCAACTCCAGGTTTAATTCCTTATCAAAGAACCGCAAACTTTCCGATATATCTTCGTCAACATTGGCAAGCCAGCCCTGGAGCTCTTCAAGATTAAAATCCCCGTATTGGCTGGTTATTGATAGCAGCTTTTTCCGTGCATCCTCTTCGTTATCCGCCTCAACAAAGGCGACCGGGAGCTCCGGAATATGATAGCCCTTTGACTGCAGGGATAGTAACGCCTGGATCCTCTGGTGGCCGTCCAGGATGTAGTTTTTATCTTCGTGCTGCCAGATAAATATCGGCGCGACAAATCCCGATTCGATTATCCTGGATCTCAATTTTTTCATGTTCAAATTGGTTAGTGATTTTAGATTTCCCTGGAACTGTGTTAGATTTTCAAGCGGGATTGTTCCGGCTCCCTGGCATTTGATCTTAATCTCTTTCATACTCATCCCTTATTCAAAGCTGTTTATCAAATCGAAATAATCTTTGTAGAAATCAAAGATTCCCTTATCTATCGTAATACATCCGTTTTCGGTCCTGGGGTTGGTGTTGATATTGGCGCTCGTTTCAATGCCAAAATGGAACTTCTCCCCGTATCCTGCGAAGATCTTGGAGTGATTCTTGAATACTGCCACCCGTCCCCCGGCTGCAGCTATGACCTTCTTTAAAAGCTGGAACTCCAGTTTGTAGGATCCCGGAAAGATCTCCCCGACGTAAGCATCAACCTTTTTGATGTTACCCTCTGCAATCCAGTCCTGGAACTGGTAGATGTCCTCGCTTGCCATACACCAGGTTGAAAAGAGAAGATAATCAAGATTCTGCTGCCTGAGTATGATTTTTAGATAGGATAATGCGTCGACGTCTCCGCCGGTAATGAAATGATAGGATTCTCCAGGCTGGAAATCCTCGGTAATCAAATCAAGTAATTGTGTTTCTGAATATGCCCGGCGATATATGTTCCGGGTTTGCCTCTTCAATACGGTCGCTCTATGAACCCGTTTTTCCGGTTGGTTTTCCAATGCCTGCAGCTCCGGTTCTTTCTCCTGCTGCTCCGGCTGCTCAAAATCCTTTCCAAAATCCTTAAATATATTATCAAATTCATTCATGTAATACGCTCCTTTTCTCAATCATAACGCCGTTTCTGAATTAATACAATATTTGTGTAATCAGATATATCTCCAGGGAAAAAATAAACATACTGTATATTTATACGTTATTCGCGTTTTTTTTCAAAAAACGTATGTCATCTTACTTGCTTAGTTCTATACCCTGGGGTATACTATAAACAGTTACAGAGTAAGTAATTATAAGAAAAAGGAGCTACAAAATGACAAAAAGCGATGCAATCAGGTATTCAATAATTTCAAATGACCAAACTATTGATATGGCAAAAAGACAAGTAACGGGATTTATTGAATCCGTCAAAGCTAATCTTGAAACTCTGGAGAGATTTTTAAAGAAAGATGATTTAGGAATCGACGAATTATTAGTATTAAACAGCGAAATATCCAAGATTACAACATTATCCGGAGAATTTGAAAGAATTATAAATGCAGAATTTTTTAGCATGACAAAAAACAATGCAATTATAGGAACTCTTGAAGATCTTAATTAATCCAATGACCTCCGGCAAGTCATTAAAAGGCCGGAAGGAAAAAACAATGATTAAATTTACCAGGAACCGAAGAGGAAAAATAGCAGAGAGAAAATTTCAAGAATTAATGGATGATGATTACAGTGAATTTAATGCTCTTGAATTACTCGTAATGTACGGGTATCGCGACGAAATCATTACTGATTACTATCTTTAAGGAGAACGACATGGCTTACATTAAACAAGAACAGAAGAAAGAAAAACAGGCTGCTATCAAGAAATTAATCTCTGAGAAATACGCTGATTTAAAAATCAAGTATTCAATGGGAATTGAGCATCATTCAAAATTGAGATTCACAATCTCTGCCTCAACTATTGATTTTAAAAAAATCTACTCCGATATAGAAAAAGAACGGATTGAGAATTATGGCGATCAGTCTGCAGATGATTATATTTCTCCCGATGATAACTGGCAAGTAAACGAATATTATTTGGAAGATAATTTTGATGGGCGGATCCTGGAATTACTCCAGGATGTAAGATCTTTTATGAATTCCGGGAATCATGATAATTCAGATATTATGACTGATTACTTCGACGTTGGCTGGTATATCAACATTACAATAGGCCGCTGGGACAAGCCCTATACTTTGATAGCTTCTTAGGCTGCTGCAGATAAAAAGAACCCCGTTTCGGCGGGGCTTTTTTTTGGTGTTAATGTCTGGCTTCTTCTATAGCTTTCTTTACAATTCCCGGTGTAGAAAGTGCAGGATCATCGCTGTATGGGCTTGGCATTTCTATATATCCTAAATCAATTCCGTTTGTGATAAACATATCGGCGTGTTTCAACGCTTTTAGTAGTGTTGAGTTTTGTGTTTTTAATTTCTGGTTTTCATGATACAGTTTATTAATTGGATTTAAAGCATCGAGATGTTCTTTCATTTCTTCTTGGCTCATTGTTGCTTCTTTTGACATTGCCCCATCTTCTTTAAACTTATAATCTTCAAGTTGTCTTGCTTGTATTTGTGCAAGTCTAAGTCTTAAATCTTTCTCACTCATTCCGTCCCCTCCAATTTGGCTTCTGCTAAGGCTTCTCTGGCTCTGGTAATTTCACCAGTAAAAAATCTTTCGACTAGTAATCTTGTATCTTGTGGTATCCGTTTTTCATCTTGTATCATATCATAACTTTCTAGCATACCTTTCAACGCTTCAATGAGTTTTTTGTTTTTCGCAACGGTATCAACAAGATCCATAGAAAATTCATCTCGATCATGTTCTGCTTCATCAACTTCTCTTCTTAGTTTTTCGTTATCTGCGCTGAGATTTTGGATTCTGTAGGCTGCGTCCGCTGCTCTTACCCATTCCTTGTTTTTTCCCTCATGTGCTACCCCGGCAATAAAAAAATACGTTTTTAACTCTTTCATAAAGCTTTCTCCCTTTTTCTTAAATCAATACTGTGTAATTAAAGCCCATATTACAGCTCCGATTGCTGCGGCCGATGCTGCTAATATTAAAAAATAAGCAAGTAAATAGGATACCTCCCTTTTGTATGTTTTTCCTTTTATCCAATCGTAAATTTTTCTAAATAAAAATATATCTAAAATTATAAATATGGTTGCTACAATCAGCATATAAATTATAAATCCTAAATCTTCTGGCATATCTGGATCTCCTTTAGATCATATAAACGAGTGTTAGTGCTGCTGCTGCAGCTCCTATAATTAGAATTAACGCTATACAAAATTTCATCTTCATATTTTACCTATTCCGGGATTGAATCTTCCCGCTGCTCAATCTCCTGAGCTTCCTTTCCGAGATTAAACAGCTTGTGTGTAACTTGTGCATAACTTTTCTTAGTTAATAGAACAGAATCCGTATCCTTATCAGGATCCGAATCTGTATCAGTATCAGTATCAGTATAGCAGGGGCGGTATGGGTGTGCTATAGGTACCCTATCCATAGGGTACCTATAGCCTATCTCAATGAGCTTCTTTCTTATGTTTTTAGGAAGGATCTTTAAAATTGATTCAATGCCGGTTTTTATAGTTTCTTTGATCTCCCATCGCTGATGAGATGGCCAGGAAGGGAGGATTACATAGTTTTCATAATAAAAGGCTTTTCTGTCGTGCTCATATTTATTCATAATTCTACTGATATCTTGTATTGAATATCCCGTGTCGTAAATGATCCGGCGGTGTGTAATCTCATAAACTCCCGCAATATTGGTTAATGGATTTGTCATAAAATAAAGATACAAAAGTTTTTCATCCTTATCTAAAGTTTGAACCCATGGATCATCCCAAAAGCCGGTTGAAATATAACGTTGTACTGCCATGCTCGGCTCCTATTTTTTCTGATAAATTGATTTGATAGTATTTATGCAAACAATGGAAATACTCCCGGAGGCAATCATTCTATCCATGGCTTTTTTGACTGCATATTTTCCCGGCCAGGATCCTAAAATCTCCGCGACGTTATACATTAACCCCGTCTTTGTAATATCATCCTGCAGCGTGAATATTTGTCCTCTCCGGTATCCCTGCAGGATCTCACGTGTAAGTTTTGCAATGATCTGTTTCTCTTTCATTATCGGTTCCTCACTCCTGTGTATTCTGTTTTCCAATTTGGCGGATATTTATTATAATCACAAGGCATGGGAACTCCTTTTTATTATCTCCAAATCTCTCATACATTCGGCGGTTTGCTCCGGCATATATCGAAGAACTTTCCAGCCCATAAGTTGAGCCATGTTGTATTTCTCCATATCCTTTTTAATTCCGGTACCGGATGAGTGGCCAAGTCTTTGTTTTGAGAATATAGCTCCCTCAATTTCTACGGCTATCATTAGCGATGGAACTGAGAAGTCAAAACGCCAAAGCCTTTTTGGATGGAATCTGTATTCTTTTACAACGGGTCTTTTTAAGGTCTGTTTTATGATCGCGTTAAATATTGGATATTCTTGCTTCTGTTTTTTCTTCTTAACGGCCATAGATTACTCCTTGCCTGTTCCGTCTGGATTCTTGAATTTTAACACACCATCTTTGACTGAATTTATGCCGTAAGCAGGTGGTTCTCCTTGTATAGCTTCTGCTATGGCTTTTCTTGCTTTGTCGATAGTATTTCTCCACATCATAACACCTTTATCTCCACTAGGTATTGCATCGTCAAGTTTTATTATCTCTTTCAATGCTTCCAGTAGTTGTTTGTTTTTAAATATTAAATCTTTTATTTGACGTCTTAATGATGTTTCTACTAATTCATCCAATAAAGGATTTTTTGACGTTAAGGAAATAATTATTTTTTCATGTGCGTCCCCTTCTTTTACAGCATCATCTTTATTTTTATACCACGCTCCTGTTGCAGAATTATACAAGCTCTTATATCTGTAGACAGGGTTAGAATACATTGGTTGACAATACTCGTAGCAATCAACCCCTATATATTTTTCTATTGTGTAATATTTCTCACTCATCACATACCCTCCAAATATTCCCGGGAAAGAATTAACTCACCCGGGATTTTATTATACTTTCTCGAAAATTATCTGCTGCTCCAGAGATTTTTGAATTGTGAGGTCATGGGTAATATAAAGAGTATGAAATCGTTCTGCTGCCCGGTGTGCCTTATTTACCATTTGTAAATATAAGTGCTTCTTTTCCGGGGAGAGAGCTCCGTCGGCTTCGTCCTGGAAAGTAGTCACATAACACAAGCCCGTGTTTTTCTCCCTGGTAATTCCAAAAGCATCATAAAGAGATTTGAGAATCCATATCCTCTCTCCTCCGGAGAGTGTTGAAAGTTTCTGCTCTTTGTCCAGGTCTGGAATGTCCAGCTCATTATCGGTTATGTAAATTTCAAAGTCCTCTGCTTGGTGTGCAGCTGCTCCGGTTCCGACGTCCTTGGTGGTCTGGAATCTTAGGGAAAACTTTGGTCCATAAGCATCTTCCAAAAGCGCGTTTGCTTCATCGGCTATTGACGGCGCCAAAGCATCCAGTTCAAGCGCCTGGATCCCGTCCCGTGAAAGTCCTTTCTGTAGTAGTCTCCAGGAAGAAACATCCTCCAGGTCTTTCTTAATCCATTGGGATTTTTCGGTAATCTGTGTTTTGATCTGCCGGATGTTTTCAATTTTCAGTTGTGCAGAGTTTATTTCCAGCTCAGTTTCCCGGATACTCTCATCGGCAAGATTTACTAATTCCTTATATTTGTAAAGATTGGGTTCCGCCTGGAGCTCTTCCTCGGTGGGTAATTTTATAGCTGCAGTATCCTGCTCGATCAAAAGCATCTTATTCCCGATGTCCTTATTGTTCTCTGATACCTGTTTCACATAAAGAGGAAGCTGGCTTTCTCCAGTCTCACACCTTTTTATTGTTTGATTGGCTTTCTCGTAATTGCTGGTTAGTGGAAGTGTAGCCTGCAGGTTTATTCTTTCCTGCTTAATATCAGTGGTTGGGAGAGGATCCAAAGGTTTCTTAGGTTTGATCTTCTCCAAATCAATGTCTAATTTTACCTTCATCCCTATTAAACCCATTAGTTTAAATTCAGCGTCTACTTGTTCAGCCTCTCTTTTTTCACTATCTGCTTTCAGAAGATCAATTTTTGCTTGATTCTCATCTTTAATCCAGCCGCATTTTTCGCAGGGATCCGCATAAACAGCCATCATTTCACTATTAGAGAGAATTTCCCGCTTTCCAAAGGCTATTAGATCTTTCAGCCGGGTGGTTTCTCTCTGGTTAGTCTGAATCTTTTCTGCAGCATTTTTGTTTAAAAGGTAATGATCTTGTTCCATTTTCAGGTTTTTCCGATCAATTTCGTTGTTTTTTGTACCAATTTCGGCCAATTCTGCATTTTTCTGTTCTATGAGTTTTTTGGTCTTATCAGCCTCAAAAATGAGGTCTTTGGCTTCCTGCAGGTGTTCCCGCATATTCTCAATATCCTTGATCGTTTCCTCTGCATCTGCCCGTTTGCGTTTGAGCGATAATATCTCTTCATTCAGGCTTGCAATCTCCTGGTGTAGCCGGGAATTGATTATTGATTGATCCTGTACTTTTTTTACTTTTCCGGTGTAAAGAATGATCTGCGCTGCATATTTTTCTTTCTGGCCGATTGTTGCGTTCAGGAATTTGGTAGATTGTGCGATGTCTTGCTGGAGCGTTTCAAGCGATACATTAGAATCAATAATATCCTGCAAAGCTGCAATCTTCGTTTGTACTTTTTCAACTGCTGCCTGCAGCTCATCCGCCTTGTTCTTGGAAAACGCAAACGCGACCTCCAGGTAATCATTGCCGAGTAGTTCATTAAACAGTTCCTTTCTCCCTTTTGGAGTAGTTGGTAGATCAATATTCCCCTGTGCAATATAAGCGCTCCTGCTGTACATTTCAGGCGATCCAAAGATTTGATAGGCTGCAGCCTCATAAGGTTTTTTGAGTCCCGTTACTCCGCTGTGGATTGGCTCAAACTCTCCGCCTGGGTGTTGAATACTAAGATAATATTCTCCGGATCCGGAAGCGTTTTTCCCATCAATCAGCCATTTGGTTTCGTAGCGAATCCCGGTAATCATATCAGTCCATTCTTTTACGCATTGGCTGTCGCGTAAGTAAAAGAGGTCCTGCATCTTGGTATATTTTGGATTGATTGGGGAAGCATAGGGTGAGCATAGTTCAATAAATGTTGATTTCCCGGCGCCGTTGTCTCCCAATAATGCAATGATTCCCTGGTCAAAATCCCGGAAATCAATAGTTAGTTCCTCTTTTTTCTGGCCTCTGATAATTCCCTCGGCTCCCCGGATGAATACCTTGTCCAGCCGGATCCGCTTTTGTTCGTGCTCAAATCCTTCGTTCCGGATCATTTCCTTTACTTCGTCCAGGTGCTCAATATCGAGCGGGGTAATATCTTTCAATCCGGAAGTGCTGCCGTGCCAAAGTTTGAATTTTTCCGCAAGATCTCGGCTGTTCAGAATCTCCGGAGCTCTTACGGTTTCCGCATTAATAATCTTTGAGCTCACGCGAGAACCGGCTGCAGCTCCTAAAGTATCCTGTAGTTGTAAAAGTATAAGGGAGGCGTCCATTTCGCTCCGGCGGTTAGCCTCTATCCTCACCTCTAGCCAAACGCGGTTCCCTCTCACCTCTTCCTCGGTTACCTGCTGGATCTCATCAAAATGTTTGTTGATTTTTACCATGGGAGGATGGGGAAAAGGGATCTCGCTTACATACGTTCCGCCGGATCCAATCTTTACCCTGGAGAATGATTTTTGATCGCGCTCTCCCCAAGTCTTTGGAAAGAATGATCCCTCATACCAGATTTTTGGCGCGAGCTCCTGCCTCATGTGGATATGGCCGCAAGATATATAGGAAAGATTAAGTGCTGATAAAGTCGCTGCAGTTACATCAATGGATCCCTCCGGTAATACCTGAGTTTCTGAGATTTTGCAGCCCTTAACTACTCCGTGGAATATGCCGATTGTGGGAATTGTGAGCGCTGCAGCGTGTCCGGCTATGAGCTGGAAGAGTGCAGTTAATTGGATCGAAGCTTCGTTCCTTGCATCCTGGCCAGTTAGATCGGTTCCCGCGACAAGCCAAGATTTGTTTGGTTCCGGGATCCCGTATATTGCAGCTATAGGATCGGCAAGCTCTGTTCTGTGATCTTCAAAGATAGGATAGGATTTTAGCATTCCATTTGTAAATAAATACGTGCATTCTCCAGGCTGCAGAATGATGAATCCATATCTTGCTTTCATCCTGGGGAACACTCCCAAGGATCCCGGAATATCATGGCTCTTTGTCCCGTCAACGGTTACGACGGGAGCAATATTCATAAGTGCCGTTATGAAATCCAAAAGCTCCGGCATTGCCGAAGATTCTGAATTGTTGATTACTCGGTCTGCAGTATCTCCCGCAAGGGTAATAAGATCCGGCTGCTCCGCCTCCGCAATTTCCACAAAAAACGCTGCAGATTTCCTAAAACTTTTTAGGTAATCTTTGTGGTAATGAATATCTGCTGTTGATAGAATTTTCATTGGTTAAAACTCCTTGTTTTTTCTACTGTAACGCAATGTGAGCCCGTCAAGCAATTTATAAGCCTTGTCGGTGTTGATTGGATCCTCTCTCAATAGTTTCCTAATCTTGGTTAGGTTCTCCATGTGTGGATCTCCCATGTTTCCCACTTTATCATTCAGATATACAACTTTCCCGCTGGTTTCCCATTCGATTAATTGATTCCGTAAACTTGCATCTTCCTGATTAATATCATCGTCCTCAATCTCCGGTTCCTCCATTCCGGGAATGTCGTCGGATACCTCGGCTGCTGTATTTTCTGGAAGCTGCGCTTGCTTTGGGTTCTCCTGGGATCCGCTGGTTCCATAAAGGTTTTTCGTAATACCAAGCGTTTTATTAAGAAGCTGCTCCCTTCCCTCTGGAGATTCCATCGCCATAGTAATCAGCTTGTTTGTATACTTCTGAGATTTTACAATCTGGCTGAAAATGAACGGTCGCTTTATATCTGCAGGTTTGAACGCTGTCGGGATCTTTGCCAATGCCCGGCAAACCGCGAGCTCTGCTCCGGTGCTTGCCCTCCGAACGGAATACTTTTTCACTTCAAGCAGTTTTTTCCAGGCTTTTAGTTCTGTATCTGGAGCCCATTTTTCCCCGATACGATCCACGTTGAAACGGTCAGTTACAGAAAATTCGTATTCTTCTTTTTGGCTTTGTCTCATTACTCCGTCGGGACCTCTCCGTTCCCCTGCAGCAAATCCAATAATCCCGTAATCTCCGGTCGCCTGGAATACACCTTCCATCTTGATTAATTTTACATCGCTCCAGTTCCCCTTGGTCCTGGTTCCGCAATGTTCAGGTAAGAAAATGATTCCTGCAGCATCCGCCATCTTTAAGGTGGCTGCTTTGGTTGGCTGGAATTTTCCATTCAGATCGTGAAACTCATCCGGCTGCAGCTCAACCATTGTTACCAGGCTTTCAAATTGCTCTGATATGTCCTCAATCTCTGTAACCGAAGCGACGATATAAGCGTTTCTCTTTTTCCCCTCGCTGATTACTGATAGCGATTTTTGTATGTCCATACAAACTCCTAAATAAAAGGCGGGAGTTTCCCGCCTGATTTTAATACTGCTTTCTCAAGCAGCTCGATATAATCTTCAATCCGTCTATATGATAACGGAGTGAAATCGGCTCTCGGATCCTTTGCTTTCGCATTGATTCCCGCGTTTATTAATGCCCTGGCCTTTGGGTTCTGAATCAAAAGATCCTCCTTTGCCTGGGACGAATCACCATGGCGCGGGAGCTTTTTGGCCGCTCTCCCATCGGCTGATGTTTAAATTTTGTTAAAAAGCTGCAGCGCCGAATCAATCCGATTAAGTATCCGGTCAATCATTGTATGAATAACTATTGTCTTACAAGTCTCTGGAATTTTTCCAACGGCTCCATTTGCTGGTTCGTTCCCCTCTTTTCCGAAAAGATCTTCTTTTACCTTTTCGACGGTCGCTCCAAGATCTGCAGCGAGTTTATCCGCCTGTTCAAGATGTAACATAATCTCCTGGGTGAAGTTTCCTAAATTCCCTATTTCTGCCATATTTGGCCTCCTAATTTAATTGGGATTCTCTCCCTGTACTTCTCTATCTTAGTCTCCAACTCTGAGACAGTCAAGACTTTTAAAGATATATTTCCCGCAATTTCATCCAAACTTTTGTAAGCTCTGGAAGGGTCATTTCCTCCAGGGATTTGTTACAAAGTAGCCGGATTCGTTTGTAAAATAGTTGGGTCGCTGCGAGCTGGGCTCCTTTAGCTTTCCCGCTTAGAACGTTCTCTTTTATATTCCGGATCTCTTTTTTTAGAATATCCTCCTGAGTTGACGGGGTAATAAAAGAAAGTGCTGGAGTAAATTCTCGGTGGTTTTCGGCGTTAGAATTGAGCGGATTAATCCAGGGTTCCGGATTACCCTCCGGCTCATAATCTGGATCTATCTCCCGTTCCTCCCGCTGCTTTCCATCGCCAATAGCGACCAACTGCTCCGCTTTAATGGTATTGATAGCCTTGATTATTCGGATGTCATTAGGCAAGAAAATAGTACAATGCTTTTTCCAGTTCCCCCAAATCCGGTTACCTCTCGCGAACATCTGCTCCAGCCAAGGAATGCTCCGGATCCCGGTTAATGCTGCTATCACTGATACCGGTTTAACGCTCAATCCTTCATAGGCCATTGCAACGGTTACCAAAACGTGCAGGGATCCCTTCTTAAAATCTTCTATGTTTTTCCTGGCCTGGTCGGTGTCGTCTGATGTGGCTATTTTGGAGTGGATCCGGAATTGCTTCAAATGGTCGTTGTATAATACCGCGTGTTCTATATCTGGGGAAACCACCAGTAATTTTGGCCGTTCGTTCTCGATATCGTAGTATTCGTTCATGAATTCGTGGGTATCGTTCTGCCATTGCATAATCGCCGCGTTTAGCAGCTGGTATGCGTACTCGGTCCGGAGAGCTGTGAATAATGCTCGGGATGATAGTTTCTCATTTTTGGTTGAAATCTTGGATTCTCTGACTATGCCCTTCTCTTCCCATTTTGCCGATCCATCCAGCATCTTGAACTTATACGGGAGGATTGCCTTATCCTTTAATCCCTGTTCAATAGAATATTCGATTACTCTGGTTTTTGGTGAATCCTCCAAATTCACATATAAACCGTCGTACTCCAGGAAAGCGATTTTGTTCCCATCTCCCCTGGAAAACGTTCCCGATGCAAAAATTCGCAACCAGGCGCTTTTTACTATCTCCGAGAGAGCTGTTTCCCATTCCGAGTTTTGAGCGACGTGGTGGGGCTCATCCAGGAAGAGAATATATTTGTGGTTTCTGACTTCCTGCAGGTGAACTTCGGGATTCTGGCCAACTGCTTGATAAGTGGTAATATATCCCTGCAAACCTCTGCAGGGATCCGGGTCGTTTATAGCTGCCCGGATCCTGTGGGGTGTTTGCCAATGTGCTTCGGTGAACTCTTCCTCTCCCTGGTATTTTAGCGCGTTCCTGGGAACAATCCATAAAATTCTTTCTGCAGCTGCAGGGATTAATGAATCAGCTAAAATAACCGGGAGAGCGGATTTCCCGCCTCCCGGTTTGACTGATGCAATAATATTATCGGGTTTGTGGCCGTCTAATATTTCCCTGCATATCTGCAGCATTTCAGATTGATGCTTCCGGAGTTTAAACATTATCTTTCCGTGTGTCCAATAGAGATTTCAACTAATCCCTCCCCTACCGTCTTGGCTTTTAGCATACTCATTTTTCCATTAATGACAATAAATCGTTGTTTGAATGTTAGGCTATTCCAGGTTGCTGAGTCCATCCGCTGCCGATGGTTTTTTACTTTCCAAAATCGTTTGTCAAAAACTGGTTTGCCTTTTATGGTTGGTCCATAAAGGTTACTGGGGTTTACATTAGAGCTCATTTATTTGCCTCCGTTGAATAATGGCATTGAGTTTTCCCGGAATCTCTTTTCCGTCTCAAACTCTCCGATCCGTGTCCTGAGTCTCAAAATCCCATCCCTGAATCCATGGGTCAAATCAAGATCCCTTCCCTTCTCTGCCTGGTAAAAGAGATAGCCTTTTTTGATCTCTATTACGTCCGATACTTCCTGCTCCATCGTTTTCCAGCTCCGGGAGGATTTGAGCTCTCGGATTTCAGCCATTGCTATATCGAAATCATTATCTTTTGTCGTGTGAATGTCTGTAATGAACTCCGGCTCAGTTAGCTGCATAAAGAAAAAATCATCTATCATATTATGATCGATCATAATTTGGAATAGAGTTCTAATCCCGGAAATCTCTCCCTGGCAAGCAGCCAAAATTTTCGGGCTCTCTTCTGTTTCCAGGCGATCTTTGAGCTGCATTTCTTCGGCTCTCGCGTCGGAAATAAGGGTGAGGAATATTCCATTCATTACACCATCCAAGACCATGTTTACTCTTCGCTCTGCAGCCTCTTCGCTTAAATCAATTTTAGTTTTTGCCATCTGCATCATGCTCCTTTTTTCGTAAAAATAATATCCCGTTTCCCTGCAGCGTGAACGGGAGAATTATCCATATTGAACCCCGCTCCCTCTCCTATATCCTTGAAATCAGCATCCATAATAAAGCCCGCTGCAGCCGCATAGGAAATAAACTGGCCAAGGGTGAATTGTGTTGAATGAGAGCTTGGCCGCTCCAGGGTTCCCTTAATAAAGTTATCCATCATTTTCAATGGCTCGGGCTCATTTTCTTTTATAATCACAATATCCGGTATTGTAAGCCCCATAGGTTCACATCCGAAATGATCGCCAAAATAAAGAAGATCCTCGGCGGTTACCTCTTTTTCAGCGCTTTCCATATCGGTGTCGTCAAACAGTTTGTCGGTGGATCCGTAAAACGCTTTTCCGCCTATGTCTTTAAAAATAGGCCGATTCCAACTATCAATCCCATAAAAAACAACTTCAATTTTTGCCATAATTATAAGCCTCCCTTCGTGCTCCGGTCCTGTCCATTATTCTCATGTCGGATGGGTGATTTGGTGTGTTGTTAATGGAAAAACAAACTTTCAATCTTCTCATTTTTCGCTTGATGGAGCTTTCCGATACCTTTTTATCCCCGCGCCGCTGGAGAATGGCATTGGCTCTATCACAAATTTCCCCGGCGTGAATCGGGTAGCCATCCGGCATATATTTAGTTGCTTCCAAAATAGCCTGTGCAATGGTCATTTTTTAGGCTCCCTTACTGAGTTGGTCATCAGTGAATGCCATACATCCTGGATCGTTCTTTTCTTTTTCCATCTGCTTGATTTCTCAATAATTGATAGCGTGTTCCCTATACGCTGCCGAGATAGAAGATTCCGACGCTCTGATTCTTTCAGCTTCCGTTCTGCGATATTGGTTTTTGCCTGGAGTGCTCCATTTTTTCCTGCTGCGCTGGCCTGAGCATTGAACATCGTTTCATATCTCATTACCCAAAAATCATGGCATTTTGCACAAACCGCGTGTTTGTGTAGCAGCTTACATTCTTTGCAATTTTTCCCAAAAACTTCACCTTTTTTCATTCAGCCCTCCAAATATAATTACTTAAAATAAATGTTGCCTGGCAAGATGGACAACTCACTTCGTCCCCTAATTCACGATTAAAATAATGGATTACCTTCCCGCAATTCTGACAATGAGAGACAATCTCGGTCGCGCATCCTGCCAGGAGAAAGAGAATAAGCAGAATACATAATATTTTTTTCATTTTCGCCATCTCCTATCCATTTCGGTTTGATCCTCCGGAGAGAGCTGTCGTTCAACACTCCCGGATCTCAATGCTATCAGCTTTCCAATCTTGTTATTCTTAGCGATTTTCCTGCAGGTTTCATAAGATCTGCCCCGGCTGATTGCATACTGTCTTGTTGTCATAAGATCGGTGTTATTCTCTGCCATACAATTTTCTCCTTTCTTTTCGTTCTTTCCGAAAGTTAATACGATAGTAAATATTCATGGGGAAATTTACCTTTTCAGCCCAATTAATGAAGAGCCTTAAACAAGCTCCCAAAATTGCCAATGCTAATAAAATAATAAATAATGTTAATAGATTCATTTCTATACCTCCGCCTATAGTATACCCTGGGGTATTATATATAGCAAGGCAAAAAGACAAAAAAAATGCCGAATGTGAGCGTTAAAGCACATCCGGCAAATGAAAAAAGGAGGTCAATGGAAAAATCCCACCAACCTCTATATCGTATTCTCTTATTTTGTATATGTCAAGAATTATAGCTGCAGATAAGAAAACCGCCAAGTTTCCTTGGCGGCGGTAGCGAAATTACCT
>Ga0222658_1000774_pt1 | contig 16027 bp, 15 predicted proteins | sample AntAcemetagen476_FD_179830 | JGI IMG/M metagenome (GOLD analysis project Ga0222658, IMG submission 179830) | Saline water microbial communities from Ace Lake, Antarctica - #476 | ecosystem: Environmental > Aquatic > Non-marine Saline and Alkaline > Saline | place: Antarctica: Ace Lake... | reverse complement strand
GATTCCTTTTTCTGATCGCACCCCGCAGTAGGGCAGAAAAAGGTAGTGCTAATATATGCATATGGCAAATAAATAGATGCGCAAATCTTATCCTTTGGTAACTCTAAAAGTAGGCCTTGACCTGTATTATCTAATTCTATTCTTCTTATACGTTGACTAATTAATAAATTGTGGATAATAGGAACGCTTGCGGCATTTGCGCCTTTATAATAGGGATCTAAATCCAAAGGGAGGGATTTTTGAATAAGGATATTCCTTTGCCCAGGGTTTTTAGAATCCACAATAAGCCTGGGCCTTACTTGCCTCTTAAGCAACTTTATCAGGCTTGGACACCTTTTCTGTTTAGTAAGCAATCTGCCTAAAACTGGCTGAAAATTAAAATATTCACGATTAATCAAATTCAAGACACCCCAATCATTAATAATAACCTCACAATTAATTTTTTCAGATTTTAAATATTCAAACAATACCCTTAAGCGCGCCAAACCAACATTGGTTACATAGGGACTAACAAGGGAAAAATTTAACCCTTTTATTTGGATATAGCAGAGTATTTCCTTTAAATCATTTAACGATGGGATGAGCCTCTCGCAAAATTCATTTCCATAATATACTCGAGTATATCTATGATTTAGATATCCTAACTGACTAACTTTAGTAATAAAGACTGTTTTTTCCATTTAATTAGTTACGTTTTTTTAGTTTATAATTACTTCCAGCTAAGAAAAATGCAATTTTGCCTTGTTTTTCTTTTTTCGCGAATACCAAGTTATTTTTTATATAATGTTGTCTATTGACCGGGCAAAAGCTTTGGCAAATTCTACATACTCTTTTTTGTTCCACCAAAGCTTTATTCCAAATATCGCTTTTTCTGCACACCCGGCCTATAAGAGTAACTGCATCTTTAACGACAAATTTACACTCATCCTTTAACGAACCAAACAATTTATAGTTATCTATCCCTTTATTAGGGCAAGATGTAACACATATATTACAATCTTTGCAACATGGAAATTGTTTTGGTAAAATTGGGTCATTATATTCCATTTCAGTTTCTGTAAATAATGCCTGAATTTTAATATCAGAACCAAATTGAGGATTTATTATTAAAGAATTTTTACCGTATTGTCCCAAACCTGCATAATAAGCAATATTTTTTAAAAGAATTATTTTTTTTCTAGCCTCATAACCGGCAGATTCTAAAAATGAATTTTCATTACCAATAAGATTTTTTTTGTCTGGTTTTTTAAATTTATCTAATACATGCGTTTTAATTTTAAATTTTCTCCACATTATATTAGCAACTACCAAAACAATATCTTCCACTGAATAATCCAATGCTACAGGAGTAAAATGAACTAAGGTTATTATAGACTTAACCGCAGGCATCACATCGCTAGGTTTAGCGCTATATCTTGGACCGCCATACTCAAGAGGAATATAACAAAATACTGGCTCTAGTTTTTCTAAATACTTGGGGTCACATATCCCAACTTGACAAATTCGTTTTAGTTTTTTAGGTAAAATCCCTACTATATCTTTTGCGTTTATTTTCATTTAAAATAGCTTTGCTTCTAAAATAGTACTGAAGGATGATAACAATTATTGCCCCTGCATCTTTTCTTATATTCAAAGGTTTTTTGGTATAACTTCTGTGCTTTATGAATAAAATCTCTCTTATTTATTTTTTTATTATTCTCTAAAATATCTAAAACGGAACGAATAAATCTTGTACTTTTAAGTCTTTTTTCCGAATCCAACTGCCTGCCAACAATTTTAAGCGATTTGACCTTAGTTTTACTGATATCATATATTGCGCAGGCGCCGCATTCAATCCCATCTATTAGTCGTTTATAAAAAGTCGGCTGAACATTGTTTGTATTTATTTTCAGACCTGTCGAATCATAAACTTGAACAGAATACTTTAAACAGCAAGGATCGGCTTGAGCCTGTGGATCATAGGCAGTCAAGATATGCAGTCTCTGGTTATCTTTCCAATCCTTTCTTGAAACATCCTCCAATGACTCTCTTCCGGCAGTATGCAGGAATGTACAAAAACCGTCAATATAAACACAGAGGGTATGGAGGATAAAAACCTCAAAATCTATACCGGAATTGTCACAAGATAAAGCCTTCATTGATTCCAAAGTTGTCTGACGGTCTAAGATTATGCGCGAAACATCTAAATTCTCATAAAAACTCACTGCTTCAGAATTAAATACTGTACCCCCTGTAGAAATATGTATCTGCCGCTTGAAGCCATTTTTTCTTAATGTCAAAAGAAGCCCAATATCAGCTACAATATAGCCATCTAAATTTATTTGCTCTAACTGATTAACTATCTTTAACAATAAAGGGTACTGTTCTCTAACGTATAAACCATTTAATGCCAGATAAACCGGGGTATTTCTTTTATGAGCTAAATTAACTGCTTTCTCTAATTCCTTTAGATCAGTAAAATTACTCCCTCCTCCTTTTCGTTCAAATTCAAATGCGGTATACTTTCTTACCCATTCCGGCGAGAGATATCCACAATATAATTCGTCTACTCCTGCTTCAATTAAAGGCAACACTTCTTCTTTTTCTTTAAATGGCGCTGTAATCTTTAACATAAATAGAATACCCTATAGACTAACCTAGTTTTTCATTCTGCACTCTCTATGAATTGCCAGTTAAGTTAACCATCTAAACAACAAAGCGCTTCTTAGTAAGCTGCGTCAATTCACAATAATACTCTATATGCTTTCCTATATCACCTGTTTCTAACAAGGCCTTGCCAGGACACCAAAGACATAATTCTCTTAAATTACAACCGTTACATTTTGAGTCTATAGCAAATTTATTACCTTTTGCCATAGATAATAATCTATTTGTCGCATATCCAATATCTACCTGAAGCAGATTAAAAGCAGGCTGGCGTATTAAATTACAAAGAAACATATTCCCGTAAGGATCAAGGTTAATCTCATCCTCGCTATCAATAGCGCAGCGAAAAAATGAATCATTATGTTCGTTTAGCTTGCTGAATTCACTAATACAAGCTGTTTTAACTCTGCCATTTAAACTTAATAACTGACTAGGCGATATTCTTAAATTACAAGGAGACAAATCGCCATTTAAACAAGCGTATAAATTATAATCAGGACGAAATTTTAAACCCAAGCCCTCAATATATTTTTTTATCATAGGCAATTGGCTCAGATTATCTTTGGTAACTTGTGTCTTTATTTTTAAGGGGAGATTTGCCTTTAAGATTAATCCTAAACCATCAATTACCTTATCAAAAGAGTCTTTTACCTGGGATATCTTTTCATAAACATCTTTTGTAACACCATTTATGGTCATCTCAATCACAAAAGGCGGATTTTTTCTAAGATAATTTGCAATTTCTTTGGTCATTGAATAGGCGCTTGTGAATATAGTAATAATAAAACCTTTGGCTTTGGCATAATAATAGATATCCAGAAAATCTTCTCTTATTAATGGGTCTCCTCCAGTAAAACAAATCCAAATTACACCTGCCTCATATACCTTATCAAGAATAGATTTGACATCTTTCATCTTCAATTCTTTCTTAATATACTCTGACTTATTGTAACAATCTGCATAACAGTGTTTACAATGAAGCCCACATCTAAAGGTAATCTCAAACTGACAGACATTGAGCCTTTTGAGTTTCCATTTCTTCTTATGAGTCTTTAAACTAAAATCTTTATATTGGATTTGTTTCATGATTAAAAAGGTAGTTCAGGTTGAAAAACGACTCTATCAATGCCGGATCCTTTCAAAAGTGCCGGGTTTAAAGGGTTGCTATAAAAAACCGTGTTGCCTCTTTTATAGATAAATTTCGGAATGGCGCGGTTGCGTAATATATCGTAATATTTCTGGCATTCTTTCTTACAAACATTGATGCGATATATCTTCTGAAACCTTGATTCCATCGGACAAAAACGGGTAGTAGAGATATTTACAAACGGTGTATACATGGATTTCTTGAACTGAATTCCCTCTAAGTTCAAGCCTTGAATGAGATTGTTTAGCTCCACTCTTTTTATGCCAAATCTAGATAAAAATCCAGCAAGCGATAGTGAATTTACATAAGATGCCTTTATCCCTCTCTGGTATTGTTTATCCGGAATTTTATGCATAATAATACGGATTTTCCCATCTTTACCTTTTACGGCAAAAGGCAATTGTTTTTTAATGACATTTTTCATTGCTGGGTCTCTTTGTTGCCTAACCAAAATCCTTCCCAAGGAAAGTTCAAAATATCCTTTAAACTCTCTGTCTAAATATTCCAAAACCCCCCAATCGTTTACTACTATCTCACACCTAGTTTTACTTTTTTTAAACCACCGAAAAATATCACTTAATCTCTTTAATCCTCGATCAGTAACAAAAGGTGTAACAAAAGTAAGCTTAAGCCGGTTCTTCTCTATAAATTCTAATATTTTCTGCGCATCTTTCAAAGTAGGGATTAAATTTTGACAAAACTCTATCCCCCAGTAAATCCTCTGATATTTACCTTTCTGGAAATATTTTAAGCTCTTAAGACTAGCTATATGTATGGCCTTTTCCATTTGCGGGGTGCCCCCCTTGTCTATAGTTTTATGCATCTCTTAACTGGCCATCTTCTTTTTTTGCGGACGCGATCGCCAGCCTCTATCATATAAATTGCTTTATAAAACAACATATTCAACGACTTATTTTCTAACTTAATTTGTTTATTAAATTTTAATAAGGTATCTAGCATTTCATCATATGAATCATTATGCAAGAAAGCGTCAAATAATCTTTTTTTAAATGAACTCGACTTTCGCATTTCTATTTCAACATGCTTTACTAAAATGAGGAGAATATCTATAAGAACTTTTCTAATTTCTTTTTCTGTTTTATTAACTTTGTCTTTCAATTTGTAACTTTCCGCAAAATAAATATCTTTATAAACATATATTGGAAAAATCAAATTTATATTGGAATATTTTAAAATAAAACCCACCATTTTCTTAAAATCTTTAAAATTTTCACCCGGATAGCCAGTAATCAAAACAATAATTAATTCTGTCTCATAACAATATTTATTCATCCACCCTAAAAAGGTTATAAAATCATTTATTTTAAACTTTTTACCTACAAGATTAAGTATTTTATCTGTTGCTGCATTCAATGAAATACGTATTGAAGAAATTTTATTTGATCTAAGTATTGGTTTTAATTCTTCCAAATATATTAAAAAATCTGGGTTTACACAATCAAGTTTAATTTTATAGTTGCCGGGTATTTTAATTATATTTCCTAATAATGAGGCTAAGTTTGTGTTTATATCCCAACCATATATCGAGGTATTTTGACCAAGTAAATGGAATATTTTACATTTATTTTCTACCCCTCTCTTGAATAACTTGATAATTTCTTTAGGCTCTACGCTTCTAAGTTTCCCAAAACCATACTTATCAACACAAAATGTACACTCTTGAAAACAACCTTTAGAAATAAATATTGAATATACGCCAAAATCACTAAAAAAGTATTCGTTAATTGTGTCAAATCGATATTTAACTTTTAATATATTATCCAACATATGTAACTCGTCATTTAATAGAAAAATCATTCCCTTTCTGTTTTTAACTAATTCCTTTTTTGCTGAGAGTACGCCAGTAACAATGAGTATGGCATTTTTATTTTTATTTTTATTTAAAAAATCTATAGCTTCTAGCGAATCTTCAAAATAGAACAAACAAGTATCGCATATTACAACATCAGCATCATTGATGTCCTCTACAAGCATGATGTTGTTTTTTTTAAGATAATTCATGATTTTATTTCTTTCTAAAGCGTGCTCCTGATTACCAAATGAAACACCTTTGAATAGAACTTTTTTATTATGCATACAAATCCGCTAATTTATTAAAGCTTCGTCCAAGAAAACCGAAGGGTAATAACAATCATACTGATTACATTTAACCTTAAATGTCTTCTTGAATAAAACCTTGCATTTCTCTATATAATCTACTTTAGAAATATTATTGTCTCTTAACAAATCCAAGGATTCCCTTATAAATAAAGTTGCCTTTACTTTTTCTTTTACAGGTAAATTTCTATCCAGCACTTTAAGGCTCCCTGCCCCAATCATCTTTAAATCACATATCGCGCAGGCGCCACAACCCTCGAGATGCTTCTTCATCCAATAAGTAAACGGCTTGGAAGAACCAACCTGACGATTGTTTCTCAAAGAAATTCTCTGCCGCCTAAAATGACTACGGCAACCACCACCATAACCACGCTTCGAAATACGTGAAGCACTAAAAAAATAGACCTTTCCCCTTCCTTTACCCTCCTTCTTTAATTCGCCAGTCTCTTCCTTGCAATAGGCGCAAATACCATCTTCGAAAAAACATAAGTCATGAATAATAAATATCTCATATTCCATGGACCTATCGAGTTCAATTACTTCTTTTATTTCTGCGATAGTCATAGCCCGTGACAAAACCACTCTTGTTGCTCCCAATCTTTTGTAAAATTTTACAGCGCTACTATTGAAAATAACCGCATCTGTGCCAATAACTACATCTTTACCCTCCAGCAAGCTAATGTCTGTATTCAAAAGCAACGCTGGATCGGCAAAGATTATTCCATCCGCCCCCGTAGCCAACACATCCTTGATAATTTGCCCGGCAATTTCATATTGCTCTTCTAAATAAAAAAATGCATTCATCGCTACATGCACCTTTGTCTTGTGTTTATGAGCAATGGAAATTGCTTTTTCTAAATCAACTAATTTCGTAAAATTTGCGCTTGCAGAACGCTGGTTTATACAAAAATTCTTATACCTCCTCCTCCAACCATAAGGCTCAATACCGCAGAATAATTCATCCGCGCCTGCATCACACAAAAATTTTACTTCATTTTTGTTAACTAAAGGGGCTTTTATTTTCATTGTTCTCGCGGCTTCTTCCGCCTAGATAAATTATTCTTTAGCGTAACTACTTGACACTCTATCTGTTCCTGGCAAGCCCTGCAAATTTTTACCCCACCACTCGTCCCACTCCAAACACTAGGCATTAAGTGGTTCTTTTTCTTAAACTGTATAATTTCGGAACCAATAATATGTACGCATTTTCGCATATCAAATTTAAACTCTCCTGCTTTCCCTCCAGAAAAAGCCTGAGAGGGGCACGCTAGATGACATCTTAAACAATTCACATTACATGTTGGGAAATACTCTGATAAATAAGGTTTTTATATCCTCTGATCTCCTCACAAAAAGCCCACGCAACAATTTTACAATCAAAACCGAACTTCGGATTCCAAACCAAGTTATTATAACCACGACAACCCAGGCCTGCTTTAATAGCTGCGGCTTTCAAATCAATTGTGATTAAAAAAATATCTTTTTCAAAATGTAACACCAATATTTGTTGTGTTTTGGGCTTAATATCATAATCAAGAGCAACATCGCTATGCTGTAAAATGATCAAACTATTTTTTATTTTTCTCCAATATCTTTCAGTCTCTGAAGTTAAAGGGATTGCGCCAACAACAGAATATGCATCCGCAAACTTCACTTGTCCCAATTGGCAAGTTTCTTCTCTGCTTAAAACCCCAAGCTGATATTTATCTTCTGGAAAAAGTCGTTTTATCTTTTCGAATTTGATCATATTGTAAAAATACTCTTGGTATATCTATGCTTATCCTGACAGAATAACTCATCCGCACCTATTTTCTGCAAAAGCGCGGCTTTCCGGTTCACAAAAAGTAAAATTTTTACTATAAAGCCACCCTCTTGCTGGGCACCATGTACAAAAAGGCATTAACTCGCATTTATCACACTGGTAATTATCGTCAAGTTTTATGTTTGAAACTAAATCCTTCAACCTTTGCCAGCAGTCTTTCAATGAGTTTTCTAATATTTTATACTTAGGATAATCTATCATCAAACACATCTTTAACTCCCCCAAAGGTGTTATCGCTGCCTGGGTTATTCCTACCCCGCATTTAAAAAGTTCCCGGTGATTAGCCGATGGGTTAACTAGCGATTGATTTAATGCGCGGCCTGAAGCATGCGGTATGGGGTACGCTGCGCGCTGCGCATCAGATGCATCTGAATTCTCTATCAAAGCTCCTCGATACTTAAAAGGTTCTTTTGAGCCATCTAGACATGGTAAAAGCATGTCATCTAAACGATGCAGGGCGCTTAAGGAGTAAGCAAAATCCTGTATTTGACTTATCTCTTTTTCGTTTTCTTTTAATACACAAGTCTTAAACCCTAAATTAACTCTTTTTTTATAGAGAAGGCCTATGGCTTTAAAGACCTTATCTCGCGAACCCGATACTCCACTAATACATTCAAAGGCTATTCTGTTTATCCCTGGTATAGTGATATCCACTTTATTTAGCTTTAACAGAGCTAACTGTTGCGCAATTCCTTCATCGATAAAAAAACCATTTGTATAAATAATAATTTCAAAACCTAATTTTTTTGCATACCAAAGTATATCTAAAATGTCTTCTCTTATAAATGGTTCTCCTCCGGTAAAGCCCAAATAAAAACAACCAATATCAGCAAGTTGATCTAAGATAGAAAAAACCTCTTTTGTTTTAAGTTCATTATAATTTCTATAATTTTGCGGAATATAGCAATGTTTACAATTAAAATTACAACGATAGGTAAGTTCGAACATTATCCGCAGAGGAAAGCCTTTATTTTTTGCGGCTTTATGCATATGTTGCCAGAAAATATTATAGGATTGAAATTTCATTTAAGTCTTTCGAGAGATTCTGCCGTGCCGTTTTTAATCTTACGAATACAATTTTCTATCTCTTTATTAACTAATTCTTTTCTGCCTATCTTTCTATAACACCTTGCAAGCGAAAGAGCTATTCGCGCATCTTCTGGATTTATTTTTTCTTCCTTTTTAAATTCCTCAACCGCCTTCTTATACTTTGCGATCCTTTCGTAGCAAAGGCCCAAGAAAAAATGCAGGCCGCTTGCTTTATGATTTAGCGCCATGAACCTATATGCCTGCTTAATAGCTTCTTTATATTGGCTCAAATTAAAATATGCCTTGCTTAATTTTTCATAAACAAAACCTTTATTCTTATTAGAAGAAGCTTTTAAAACATTTTTATACACTCTTATCGCTCTTATTTCGCATTTCTTATCTTTTTTCTTTAAAAAATTTCTATTAACTACCGTTGCTTTTTTAAGCAGCCTATTACAATAACCACAGCTGTTACAGTCATCCGCGCAATCAATCATCTTCTTAAAATAATTACCCTTACTAAGAATCCTATAATCTATATACTCAAAATACGCCAGCCCAGGACTATCCAGTATTTCCAATAAATTTCCATTGAACCGCTGATTTATATAAGCCTTAAGGCATAATTCAATCTGATTAGTAGGAATGACCCTCGTTGATAATTTATAATAATCTATAAATGATTCATAGTATTTTAGGGCATCGGGCGGTATGAATGGAATACTAAAAACTTTCTCCTGATTCTTTAGATATATTTCAATACAAAAACGATCCGGAACGACACCATCTATTAATCTTCTGGAAAGATTGCTATGATGGGACAGATAATTATAATGCATAACCCGGAAAGGGCAGTTGCGCAAACATCCCTCATTAAGCATCAACCTTATCTTGAGATTGGTACTTTTCTTAATCTCTTTGATTAACGGGATATCTCGGTTTATGTCTCTATCGATAGTCAGCACATCAACGCCTAAGTCCTTAAGATATAAGGCATGCTCTACTGTCTTTGTATAACAGTTAACCGATGACTCTATGCGAATCCCGCTAATTTTCGTCTTTATCATTTTGATATAGACAGGGTTTGTAATCACTATAGAACCGAGCCCCATATCTCTTAATTTTTTTATATAATCAACTAACCCCTCAAAAAAATTTCTATTTAATCCGGAATTTCCTTCGCATGTGGCATTTAACAAAAGCTGGGAGGTAATATTTAAAGAATTACATTTTGCGACAATCCTCGGTATCTCTTGAATATAGTCATGGGGTTCTAAAATGATTCTTCCGGAACCGAGGTATTGCACAGGTATGGGGAAATAAAACGCCTCAATATGCTTCTTATAAATATCCAAAAGGTCTAATAACTTAATATCATAATTATAACCTATCGAGAACTTCATTTATAGATATACGTCTTTATTTTGAGCAATTTAACGCCTCCCTCTGCTTCTTGATTTCTTCTGCTAACCGGCAATAGTATTCCATCGGCGCTTCTTCATCACCTGTCTCAAGGTATGCCCTAGCTGGACAATGATAACAGAGAGCCCTTAAATCACAATACTGACATTTGGAGTTAGTCTTAAATCGCTGGTTTAAAATCCGGGGAAACACATTAAAAAAACCTTCTCTGAAAGGAGTTGTTTTTAAATCTACGCTAAATTTATCTGATATTATACAAAACTTAAGCCTTCCGTATGGATTAATAAAAAATTGGGTCATCCAGGCATTACAGTGATAAAGAAAATTCCTGTCTCTCGTGATATCCTGGATTTTTCTGTGAAGACCTTTTTCATATTCCTCCCAGATATCCGGGTCCTGTTTTTTGGCCTCTAAGAACTCCTCAAAAGAGAGCCTGCACTGGCAGGGTGAAATATCTCCATTGAGCCGAGGAGATATTACCGTATCATATTTAAAACGGTATTTATTTTTAGGAGGTTTGCCTAAATTTTCTTCTGCCCACACCTTTATCTTAGCAATTTCATCTTTATTCTGCTTAAGACAGTTTGATTTTAAAATCAAGCGGATACCTTTTTTGTTTAAATCTTTAATTGTCCCCATAACCCTTTCAAAAGAACCTTTAACCCGAGTAATAACTTCATATGTATCCCTAGTTATACCATTTAAGGTAATTTCTATTAAATATGGCGGAGATTTTACTAAATAATCAACGATCTTGTCTGTAAATGCCTGGCCATTAGTAAATAAGGTAATGATAAAACCTTTTTTTTTGGCATAAGCATATAGCTCTAAAAAATCATCTCTAACTAACGGGTCGCCTCCGCTAAAGGTGAGCCACATACAACCTTCTCTATGAATTTCATCGAAAATTTCCTTCCACTCCGCAGTGGTCAATTCTCTCCCCCTATCTTCGCTTCCTTTACAGTAACAATGTATGCAATCAAAATTACAGCGATAGGTAAGGTCAATATGACCCGTTAAAGGATGTTGGTCTATTTTATTAGATACCTTTCTATAAAATTGCCCAAAATTAATACGTTTCATTTTATCTCGTTATGCCCATCAATTGGTATTTCTATCTAAAAAACTCTTGATTTCTTTAAAATGGGGTATTTACAAAACACGGCAAAACTCAACATCACCGCCCTTTCGAGCGTCACTTTCAAGGCCGTATTCCATCGTACAGGCAATAACTCTTTTTTTGACAAGACCACAAATCATTAGACGTATGGCATTTTAGGCGAGTTTATATTTATGCTTGATCAAATTTCAAAATCACCAAGGACAAAAAAGCTTAGGAACTGGCTGTAGATGACGCATGACGAAACCCATAATACCCTGTAGCCGGATTGGTATAACACGGCACATGAGATGTGGTGCCCCTACCCCACGTACACATGTCCCGGGGAATATAGGTGCGGTGAGCAATATGACTAGTGTGAGTCCACTGCATCCCTATTGACATGCAAGTACAAGATAGCACTGCCTGTTCAGGATTGAGTTTTACCCGGGTTATTTCCGGTTTAAATTTTGGTCTTTTAGCCATTTTTACCTCCTTTTTAACCTATTTTATGCCCCTTATCTCTTTTAAATCCTTCAAGAGATTCTGCATTTTTTTGTCCACTTCTTCAGAGGTGACATCAAATTTGGTTAAAACCTTCTTTTTAATATCAGCTAAGGTTGTTTTACCATCAATCAAATTCCAAACCATTGAAGCAGCCTTATTTAAACTATAAATACAGTTGATTTCATCGGAAGTTTTATAAAGCGGGAGAAGTATGGTCTCATCATCAATTACCCTGGTTACCATGTTAGAATTTTTGCGTAAAACTATTGTTTTTTGCATAGGTTTTATACCTCATTAGTATTTGTTTTTACGCGGTTGTCACAAAACTACAGGAAAATCTCCTTATCCGGCGCAAACCATGGTTAACATATACTGTTTCCTGAATTTTACTCTTAAACGATAGTTGTGTCAATAAAATTAACTAAAGCCTCCCATTCGTCAAAGGCTTTAGTTTTTCTATACTTTAATTTTCTCCAAATTTCTTTCTAAATTCGCCATCTTCCTTTCGAACACATGCAAATCTTTAATCTTTTTATTTCTCCTTAAATTTAGTCTTTTTGCGCTTAAAAAGTGCTTCTTAAACTCTTTATATCTTATAATAAGGTACCTAATCGTATCATTTTTTGCCTGAATATGTAAAGAAATTTTTAAAAGTTTTTTCATTACTTCAATGGTATTAAAACCCAGCCTTAATGCATCTTTATATTTAACTACCGCCTCTTCAAAATTTCGTTCTTTTTCATAAATCTGAGCTAATAAATAATGCCCTCCAGGAAACATTAGCTCAATAGCTTGATAGGAAAGCAATAATTTCTTTGCTCTTTCAAAATTCTTTAATCTAAATTCTGCCTGGGCTAAACCTAACAATCCTTGAATTTTCGCTTTATAAAAAAACTCATCTTGACTTTCTTTAAGCGCCGAGGCAAAGTAACCTTTGGCCTTGTTGAAATCCTTATTTGCTAATGCAATATTCCCTAAGCCACAAAGGCAAAAAGGATTCTTCGGATCCACCGCAAAGATTCTGGAAAACTCCTTTTTGGCTTTGGAGAACTTACGCAGGCCTAAATACAATGGCCCATAATTATTATCTGCCGCTCTATAAGCAGGATTTAATTTTACTGCCTTCTGATAATATTTTCTTTCGTTAGTAGAAGAAAAAAGGGCAAAGTATTTTGCCGCTTGAAAATTATTTCGGAAACGTCTTCTAAGCTGTTGGGGCGAAAAAAAATAGGCCATCTCATCACCCAGGTGTTTATATCTCATTGGAGTATATCCTCCGTTTACAGAATAAGAGATAGTGATAATTTCGGGTTGTCGTATCTTTTGTTTAAGCATTTCTACTAAATGTTGTGGTAAAATCCAGGGTTTTCTTCTTCCAATTTTTGCCATATTATTCGCATTCAAAAGGCTATCTACAATTAAAAAATCTGTATCAATATCAAGCAAGATATTCTGTCTTAAAACCGGTAATTTTTCTAAAGTACATACAACAAACCTTCTTCCAAAAAGATTACTAGATAATATGCCGTCTTTTAACGTATAGCGTAAAGCCTGCGACATACAGCCAGATTGATATGAATCCTGCTTTGAGAAACTCCTGAATATATTTTTTATAAATTTGACTGCTTCTTTAAATTCCTTTAAACCTCCTGGCACAACCCAATAAAAATCCTTAACTATTCCCGCCTCTATTGCCGGATAGATATAATTTCCAATATTAGTCTGCCTATCAAAATCCTTTTCGTAATGCCTAAAGGCGAGAGTATATTCTAAATTCCTCTTTAATTCTTTTAAGTTTACTGCGGTATTAAATATTTTTTCTATGGGCTTGGCGGGATGAAAACCAAAATCAATATGGGCATCAATATGTACTAGGTTAAGGGCTTTAACCTTTTTTTCTCTCCAGAGTTTTAATGCCTCATCGTGGTCTTCAATAAGGAATATTTTATCTATCATTCTTTAATTTTTTCTTCCATTTGGTTATGAAAAAAAACTCTATATGGCTTGCTTTCTGATAAAAGTTGGGCGTGAGTGCCTTCCACTATCTTCCCTTCTCCTAAGAAATATATCCTATCTGCGCCCTTTACAGAAAATAACCTATGCGAAATAATTATAGTGCTTAAACATTGTCTTTTCTCTCTTAAGGCCAGAAATATATTCTCCTCTGTAAGTGAATCCACAGAGGATGTGGCTTCATCGAGAATAAGTAAATCTGCATTTTTTAATATTGCCCTGGCTAATGTAATCCTCTGCTTAAGCCCTTGCGATAAGCGACAGGCATCTTCACCAACTAAACTATCGTAGCCATGGGGTAATCGGGTAATAAAATCATGCACACAAGCGATTTTTGCTGATGTTTCTATCTCATCTTGGCTAATTCCTCTTAAGCCATAACTGATATTTTCTCTTATTGAAACATCAAATAAAATCGGCTGCTGAGTAGCAATAGCTATCTTCTCCCTTAATGACTTTAACTTTATTGTTTTTAGGTCAAACTCGCCTAAAAATATTCCGCCCATCCATGGTTCATATAGCCTCAAGATTAGGTTGATTAACGTCGTTTTACCGCAACCAGATGGGCCTACTATCGCCACCCAGGAACAAGCAGGAATATTTAAATCAAGCTCCTTAAAAATCGCCTTTTCTTTTTGATACCCAAATGAAAGCCCTTTAAACCGAATCTCTCCTTTTATAGACCTCAAAATTTTCGCGCCTACAATATCTTTTATTTGAGGTTGGATATCCATAATCTCAAAAAATTTATCTAAAGATACCGTTTGTTGCGCAAAATATCCGAATCTATCCCCCAACGACATAAATAAACTCCCCAGTTGCTTAAGATAAAGCATTATTGCGGCATAGCTGCCGATACTTAATCTGCCTTTAATTATGAGCCAGCCTCCATATAAAGCTATCCCCCCAAATATGGCTTTGGATAAAACCGAAGAGCTTAAAGAGCTGATTATAGTCCAACGAAAACTTTTTATACTCCAGCGGATATTATTTATTAAAGTACGTATGTAACTGCGCCTTTGATAAGACTCTAAGCCAAAAGCCTTAACAATCAATATTCTGGAGAATGCTTCGTGAATGTGCTGGGATAACTTAGCGCTATTTTTCCAAATTTCCTCATAAAGGGGCTTAAGTTTTCTCTGTAAGCATGCATTAGGAATTATAAACAAAGGGCTTAAGATGAGAAAGAATATAGTCATCCGGGTATTCAGCCATAATGAAACCCCTAAAAGAATCGGAAGTTTAACAATATCAACTAAAAACATGGGGTATTGCTCAAGAATAAAATTGCTAATCGACTCTGTATCAGAAAGCCTGTATATATTTTCGCCGATGGATTTGGTTTGGAAAAATTTTAAATCGAGTGAGAAAATTTTTTTTATAAACTTATTTGCCAAATCAAGCCTTAACTTTATGGCTATCTTATTTTTGATAATATCCCCTGCGACCTTAATTAATATGCTAAAGATAAATATTATTGCCCCCAAAATAGATAAATTCAGGAATTTACTTAAATCTTTATTAATAAATGCCTTATCTATAAACAATTTGGAAAAATACGGCCCTATTAGAATAAAACTGGAAGACAATAGGCTCAATAAAAATAATATAAAAATCTGTTTCCTGTAAAGGTAGCATAATTTTAAGAAATGTGAATTTTTAATCATTAGTAACCTCGCACAAATTTTCCAAAGATAACATAAAAAGGTTTAAATATCGTAACTAAAGGGGCGATTTCTACAATAAGCCGATTAATAAATTGCTGCTTCCAGCCAACGAAATTAATCATTTTACCATTCCTTAAGGCACCCATTACTTTTCCTAAAAACATCTCTTTTTGTAGAGGCTCGGACAAGGAAAGAGAGTTGTCTCCGCGGACATAAAATACGTTTTTCTTTTTGTCTATAACTTTCTTTACCAAGCGATGGCAAACTAATTGATTATTTGCCATATATAAAACAATATCGCCAATTTTTAAATCTCCCATAGATATTTTTTTAATTACCAACTTTTGCCCCGGTCTTAAAAATGGCCACATACTAAAGCCACTGACATCAATAAAAATTAAATCTTGAGATTTTGCGTTTAGACCCATAATGTCAAGTTACTCGCGAATTCCCCTGGATGCGGGAAAATTTAACGCATCGCAAACCTTGCAAATTTTTGCGCAGGTTCTATCCCTACTTGCTAACGACTTTCTGACTTTCTTAAAAAAATCTGAAAA
>Ga0222658_1000769_pt1 | contig 16077 bp, 15 predicted proteins | sample AntAcemetagen476_FD_179830 | JGI IMG/M metagenome (GOLD analysis project Ga0222658, IMG submission 179830) | Saline water microbial communities from Ace Lake, Antarctica - #476 | ecosystem: Environmental > Aquatic > Non-marine Saline and Alkaline > Saline | place: Antarctica: Ace Lake... | reverse complement strand
TAATAAGGGTTCTGCGAGGTGCCAAAGATTGTATACATATATACAATCCAGGAGCTATAAGTGAAATTTTCGACAAAGAAGTTGTGTCCTTGATTGAGAAAGCTGCAGCTCAAGACATTGAAATCACAATCTTGTGTCATAAAAATGAAACTGAAAAGCTCAAAGTTCTTTTGGACAAATTTACCGAAAAAGCCATTTTGGTAAATACAGAATTTCCCCGTCATTCATATGTTTACACTCACGAAGGATATGCCTTTTTCGCACGATACGCCACTTACATAACTGTTAAGTTTGTAAATATATCCGCTCTTTGGCTCGTAAAACACTTTGCATCGGCAGTCAAAGAAGCAAAAACTCAACCCGCCTAAAATAACGAGATATCCCTGCACAAAGTAGTGTAGGGATTTTTTTGTAACAAAAAAGTCGCCTGCATTAGCCTGAAGCGCAGAAGACCGAAAGCTTAAACCCTCGGCGAAACATCCCCCGAGGAATGATACAGCCTTATTTAGGAGAAAATAAAACCACATCATCCGTGTACTAAGGCAATGCCCCACTCCAGCAAGCTGGAGGTTCTGCGCCTACAGACTAACAAAGACGACTGTGAATAGAACTTATACAAGCATTAAAAAATCTCGAACCCTCCTAAAGTTCTATATATTTAACCTCTATTTTATTCTTTCGCCCTTTCGGGCGAGACACTCTTTTAAGTGTCTATATCTATTGTAACATATCTATTTCATTTGTCAAGCCCCAAGATGTGTTTCCAACAAGATATCCAGGATAGAGAGCAAATTTAGTTATGTGTGGATAAGGAGAATTTATTAAATACTTAATTAAGTATTTTGTCAATCGATATCTTCTCTAGCCCACTTTTTTGGTACTTTTTCTATTGCTCTTCTATTTTACCAAAAGAATAATATCTTTGCAAGCATGTTTGACACTGATAAATATTGTATGTTATAGTCATTTTAGTTCATCAACAAGATAAAAGGAGAAAATATGAGCAAAAACTCTTATGGTTACGTAAATGAAATGATTGAATCAGGTTGGGATGTAAAAATTCTAAACTCCGGCACCATACGCTCTTCTCGGCCATTGAGGCCTATCATGGTTGCGCAAATGTCATTGATAGGAACCAACATAACTCCGTGGAAAAGATTGCAATTAACAGGATTAAGTCAATTCTTGCATGACAGAAAGCGCATTAGGCGCCGCATAAAACATGATCCCAAAGACTATCCTTTGCTAAAAATGAGAGCTATTCCAAGTATTTCTACATCAAAAAATCAAGCCTGGAAAAAAGTACAATATGTAGTCCTGTTTATTGGTGGTCCTTGGGATGGAGAGAAGAAGACCCTTCCTCAGCCATGCAGCATGGTTGTGACAGAAGGAAATGTTTCTGGTTATTATCGTTTTTATGACTGGGAAAGAGACAATCAAGACGAGCGCTCTATTGTGGGCGGGCTCATGTTAATGCGCTGGCTTGATCATCCACGGGCAGTTGAATTTGCCAAGTCAACTCTTAGTGCCGAGAACATTGATGAAAACACGATTGTCGTTGTTCTAGAAACAAGTAAAATGGAGAATTCATGAAGCTCGGGTAGCCAAAAAAATGGTTTTTTTTGGAGGCTTAGAAGAATGCGTAAGTACCGATCGAAAAAAAGGAGAAGGAATGAAAGCCCTAGAGATGCTCAGAGCATATGCAGGAAACGTAGATTGGCTCATAGAACATTATGAAGAACTGAATGAGCGATATAGCGAACAACACATTGTTGTTAGTAATAGCGCCATCGTTATATCTTCAGAAACGCACGAAGACATGGCGGCACAGCTTAGTCTTCTCGACAAAGACATTCTGAAAACTTGTCTCAAGTGGCACTTTTCCAGTAGAGCACAGATTGTTTAGATGTTGTTGCAAATAAAGAGGCGTAGAAACGCCTCTTTTTTCTTTGACTTCGCTGTCTAGCTTGATAAAATGTATTTACGGATGAAATTTCCATCTTTTTTGGTTTTTGTCATAAATAATAATATATGTCAGGACATTCTAAATGGTCAACAATCAAGCACAAAAAAGGTCTTAAGGACCAGAAGCGTGGAAAAATCTTTTCGCGCCTAGTTAAGCAAATCCAAATTACGGCTCGCGACAACCCAGACCCCGAAACTAATGCTAATTTACGTACTACTATCGACAAGGCCAAGGCAGAAAACATGCCTAATTCAAACATCGAGCGTGCGATTAAAAAGGCCAGCGGCGATGGTGACGGTGCCAGGCTTGAAGAGATTACTCTTGAAGCGTATGGGTCAGGAGGGTCAGCTTTCCTAATTGAGGCAATTACCGACAACCACAACCGCACCGTTGCCGAAGTTAAGCATCTGATAGAAAATAATAGTGGCCACATGGCAGAAAAAGGTTCAGTCTCTTGGCTCTTTGAACAAAAAGTAATTATTACTATTGATGCCTCTGACTGGGACGAAGAGATTGAACTCCTTCTGATCGACGCGGGACTAGAAGACAGCCAGAGCTCTGATGACACCGTTATGCTCTTGATCAACCCACAATTCGAACAACAAGCCAAGAAAGCAATTGAAAGTAAAGACATAAAGATAATATCAGAAGAGTTCGATCAGCAACCAAAAAATTCTCTTGAATTAAACAATGCCGACAGAGAGAAAGTCGAAAAACTAAATGAACTCATCGACGACTACGATGATACAAAAGCTGTGTATAATAATTTAGCATGAAAATACTAGGAATTGACCCAGGAACTGCAAGAACAGGATATGGAGTTATTAGCTCTGTTGGCAAAACAATGAAATGCATTGACTATGGCTGCGTTGAAACACCGCCAGAAAAAACAGACGCCGATAGGTTGGTTATGACCTATAAAGCAATCAGGAACATTATAAAGAAAGAAAAACCAAATTATGTTGTCATTGAAAGATTGTTTTTCTTTAGAAATATGAAAACCGTTATGACGGTTTCACAGTCTCGTGGAGTCGTTCTGATGGCTTGTGCACAAGAAAAAGCCAATATTATTGAATACACTCCTCTAGAAATCAAACAATCCCTCACCGGTTACGGCAGAGCTAAGAAAAAAGAAGTTCAGGCCAGCGTTAAGGGCCACCTAGGACTTGATGATATTCCTAGACCCGATGATGCCGCTGACGGTCTCGCCGCTGCCATCTGTTACCACATGAGAAAAGGCGTTAAGAAGAAAAAGTAATTATATTTTACTCGCCCCCCATTACTCATTACTCGTTACTAATTAATATGACCAACATTGTTCCCTATCTTGTCAGTCAAGGTGTATCACAAGAAGTATTAACCTATATTCTTCTGATGCCGCTGATTGCAACCTTTATCGCATTTCTAAGACAGGTAATTGGACTAAAAAGTATCGGCGTATACCACCCGCTTCTTTTGGCATTTGCTTTTATTGGGGCTGGCCTTAGAGAGGGATTGATATTTTTCTTACTAATCGTCCTTTTGGCAAATGCTATTACCTATCTAGTCAAAAAGTTTTCATTACTCTATTTGCCCAGGCTGACAATTGTTGTGACAGTGACAACTTTAGCGCTGCTTTTAACCATTTCTGTCATTCGCTTTTCAGACTACAACCTAACGCTTCAAAGTTACCTGCCTATCGTTATTATTCTGGCGCTAAGCGACAAGCTTGTAACTGTGCAAGTAAAGAAAAATTTACGGCCTGCTTTATTCATGGTTGGTAGCACCATTGTTATTGCTCTCTTGTGTTACTTAATTCTAAATATTGCCTGGCTTCAACAAGTCGCTCTTGGTTATCCGATTATTTTCTTGTTGGTTTTATTGATTGGTAACATATTCTTGGGTCGCTTTAGAGGCTTGAGGCTTAATGAGGTTTGGAGATTCAGGCGTCTTTTAAAAACGCCTTCCAAAAATTAATGGCCAATACTATAATCTGAAGATTAATGATAAACATTATAATCTGAAGATTAATGATAAACATTATAATCTCAAGATTAATGATAAACATTATAATCTGAAGATTAATGATAAACATTATAAAAAATTACAATAAAATATTAGGCCTTAATGCTAGGAACCTTGATTATGTTTTAAAAAAGGATCGGACTCTCTTAGCAATAGCTGACAATAAGATCAGGGTTAAGAAAATGCTAAAAGCTGTTGGACTTCCCACTCCTGAAACTTATGCGGTTATAAAGAATGAAGCTGATTTTGAAAATTTTAATTGGGATCTACCAAAATCTTTTGTTCTAAAACCAAATCGTAGCCTTGGAGGCGAAGGCGTCTTGATCGTCTACGGAAAAAAGAAAAACTCACCTACTTGGATCAAGGCTGGTCAAAATCTAATTCCATTAGAAGACATTAAGCATCATGTCTATAACATTTTAGAAGGAAATTTTAGCCCATCCGAAAAAAACGATAGAGCAATCTTTGAATCCCGCGTCAGGCTTCATCCTGCCTTTAAGCCCTATACCTTTAAAGGTGGTATCCCTGATGTTCGAGTTGTGGTCTATGAGAAAATTCCTGTCATGGCCGAACTTCGTCTCCCCACAAAAGCATCGGAAGGTCGTAGCAATCTTCATCTAGGCGGTATTGGTGTGGGCATCGATATAAAAAGCGGCATAACCACAACAGCTATCCTGAGAAATCGTTTAATTGAGACTGTTCCTGATACTCGCCATGTTTTATCAGGTATTCAAATCCCTCACTGGAAAGAGGTTTTAAGGATCGCTGCCCTTGCTCAAAAGCATGTTGGTATCAGTCTTTTAGGTGTTGATATTGCAATTGATAGAGATAAAGGGCCTATTATTTTTGAAATCAATTCTCGTCCAGGCATTTCAATTCAAATTGCCAATCAAGCACCACTCAGAGAGAGACTCGAACGTGTCGAAGGACTTAAGATAAAGTCTGCCAGGCGCGGAACAAAAATAGCCCGAGAATTGTTTGGCGGAGAAATTGAAGAAGAGCTTGAAGAAATTAGTGGTCGCAAGATTATTGGCGTTTTTGAGGACGTCGAATTTGTCGATCCAAATGACAAGAAGATACAGGTAACTGCAAAAGTTGATACCGGTGCGTATAGATCATCTATTGATAAAGAACTAGCCGAAAAACTCGGCCTTAAAGAGGGTAAGAAGAAAATTAGTTTCGTCTCTTCTCTTGGAAAAGAATCTCGCCACCTTGTTGATTTGGAATTCTCTATGGCTGGTCAAAAAATAAAAACTCATGCCTCTATTGCTGACAGGTCAAGCCTAAAATTTAGCATGATTATTGGCAGGCGCGATCTTAAGCATTTTCTCCTGGACCCTGAAAGAAAATTAAGTCCCGGAAGCATGAATAAGAAAAATGGCTAAATAATCTTTATCTCTTTCTCAAAAACACAAGCTTAGATAAATAGAAGAACCCTTCGGCAAGCCGAAGGAACCTTGGAACATATTAATGGCAAAAAGAAAATATTATCGTGAAAAAGAGTTGGTGGGAAGCATACGCTTGTCACTACAAAAAAAGAGAAAGCCTTTTTTGCCTAAACTAAAAAAAACCCGTAAAAGACGTAAAAAAGGCCTCAGGGCTCGACTAAATTCTTTATTGCGTTTGGCTTTTTTTAGTTTTATTGGAGGAATGATTCTCGTCATTGCAGTTTTTGCTTATTTTGCCAAAGACCTGCCAAATCCCCAAGAAATTCTAAGAAAGCCACTTGAACAATCTACTAAAATTTTTGCCAACGATGAAGAAACTCTTTTGTATGAAGTCTTTGATGGGGGCAAACGCACTGTTGTTGAATTAGATAAAATTACCCCTCATATCAAAAATGCCATTATTGCTATTGAAGATAAGGATTTTTATTCTCATCCTGGTATCGATTTTAGAGCGCTTTTTAGAATTGTTTGGGTCGCCTTGAGAACCGGTGGCACACGCATTGAGGGTGCCTCAACCATTACCCAACAATTTGTAAAAAATTCTCTTTTAACATCTGACAGAACAATTAGTCGGAAAATAAAAGAAATCATCCTTTCTTTGGAGCTTGAAAGACGCTATACAAAAGATGAGATATTAGCGTTTTATTTAAACCAAATTCCTTATGGCTCAAATGCATTTGGTATTGAATCAGCCAGTAAAACTTTTTTTGGAAAAACAGCTGAAGAAGTGACTTTGAGCGAAGCCGCTATACTTGCTGCTATTCCCAAGGCCCAAACTCGCCTTTCTCCTTATGGCAACAATCCAGACCAGCTAAGAGCGCGTCAAGAATTAGTCTTAAAAAGGATGTATGACCAAGGCTATATCACAAAAGAAGAAAAAGAGAATGCGCTAGAAGAAGAGATTAGTTATCAAAAACGAGATACTGGGATTTTAGCGCCTCATTTCGTTATATATATAAAAGAACAGCTTGAAGAGAAATACGGAAAAGATGTTATCGAAACTGGGGGCTTAAGAGTTTATACAACCCTGGATTGGGAGCTTCAAAAAGAAGCTGAAAAAATCGTTCAAAAACACACCGAAACAAATAAAGAAGCCTACAATGCAAACAACGCAGCCCTAGTCTCGATTGACCCAACAACAGGAGAAATAGTGACAATGGTGGGGTCAAGTGACTACTTTGATATAGAAAACGATGGCAACGTGAATGTCACCCTAAGAGAAAGACAGCCCGGCTCTGCTTTTAAGCCATTTGCATATGCGCTTGCCTTTAAAAAAGGTTACACGCCCGAAACTATTCTTTACGACGTGAAGACTGAGTTCAACCCCAATTGTGTTTATAGTGCTGTCCAGGCAACAGACCAGTATGGCCTTGGTTGTTACCACCCTCAAAACTATGACTTACTAGAAAGAGGTCCTATTACAATTAGGTCTGCCTTAGCTCAATCGTTAAATATCCCTGCCGTTAAAACACTTTACTTGGCTGGAGTTAATGACACTATTGAACTGGCTCAATCTATGGGCATAACTACCCTAGAAGATAGGTCTCGTTTTGGATTAGCCTTGGTTCTTGGTGGTGGCGAAGTTAGACTACTAGATATTACTTCGGCATTTGGAGTTTTTGCAACTGACGGACTTAGACAAGAACCTATTAGTATCTTGCGTATCGAAGATGATGAGGGAAATATTTTAGAGGAACATGAAACAGAAAAACCAAAAAGAGTTATTGATGAATCAGCGGCCCAGATGGTCAACTCCATTCTTTCAGACAATGTCGCCAGAACTCCTATGTTCGGTGCTAATTCTTACCTATATTTAGGCGGGTCAATTCCATCAGCGGCTAAAACAGGAACAACTCAAGAATATCGTGATGGTTGGACAATCGGTTATACCCCAAACCTGGTAACAGGTGTTTGGACTGGCAACAATGACAATACTCCCATGCTTAAAACTGCTGGCGTAAGAACTGCTGGACCAATTTGGCGCGACTTTATGATTAGAGCTATGGAAGACAGAAGAAAAGAAACATTTAATATTCCAAGTACCGTTGAGCCAAACAAGCCTGTCTTAAATGGTGTTGTCGGGGGCGAGATTGTAGAGATCGATTCTGTCTCGGGAAAGCGAGCGACCGAATTAACCCCACCTGAACTAATCGAAGAAAGAACTTTCCTACAGGCTCACAATCTTCTCTATTACCTTCAAAAAGACAATCCCAGAGGATCAACGCCAGGAGAATCATCAACTGACTCTCAGTATGATAACTGGGAACAAGCTGTCAGGTCTTGGGCACAGGACCCAGAAAGAGGCAATCTAACCGAAGAAGTTCCACCAATAGAATATGACGATATCCACACGGCTGAAAATAGACCTAAGGTAAATATAAATTCCCCTTCAAACGGAAGTATTCTGAGAAGCACTTCGATCAATATTCAAACTAACGTCAGCGCAAAATATAATATTAAACAAGTCGATTTCTTTTTTGACGGTGAGTTTTTGGGATCAAAAATATCATACCCATATAGCTGGACATTTAACCCTTCTTCTTCCCAAAAAAAGGGACGACACAAGATCATGGTCAAGGCCTACGATATTTACCTCAACTCCTCGACTAAAAGCATTAATATAACAACTGATATTGGATCTACCGCTCCTAGCGATCCTGACCCACCAGATACTAATGGAGCCTCTCTTCTCTTGCTTGAGCCTTTCACTTCCAACTTTCCTTTCGTTTTCAACCTAATAGCGAGCAATGATTATGAAGAGTTAAAGCTTCTGTATAGCGAAGATCAAGATCTAGAAAATAGCTATTTAATTACAAAAAGCTGGACACAGCTCTCACAAACCCAATATCAACATAGCTGGAATGACAATCTTGCTGACGGGACCTACTACATTTATGTTGTAGGCGAAACTACCGACAATACGATTGTTATGAGCAACAAACTCGAGCTGAAAATAGAGTAAAACAAGAAGAATCTTGTAAGAAAAAAGAGCGCTCTTTCTTAGCGCTCTTTTGTTTTACTCTTTTACGTCTTCAATAGCTGCAATACATGGCAAAATCCTGCCCATCTTGGCCCAATCAAGGCCGTAGCCAATGATAAATTCGTCTTTGGTAAGATGAACAGCCACGTAGTCTGGCATAAGCCCTTGTCTCGTATGAATTGCCCTATGAACAAGCGCACAAACCTCAATGCTGAAGGCGCCTTTGTGTTTAAAAAGCTGAACAAAGTAGCGAGACGTGTAGCCAGTATGGATGATATCATCAATAGCAATAACGTAATTTCCGCCAATTGGATCTTTGAGGTCTTTTGTTATTTTGAGCTCCCCAGAAACAGTTGTCTCGTCATAGCTTGATATTCCTAGAGTATCGTAGCGAACACGATCAAAAGGCAGGTGCCTAGACAACTCCTGAGACAAAGCATCTAAAAAGGGGATTGCGCCATTTAAAATCCCGACCAACACCAAGTCTCGACTAGGCTCCTCCTCAAGAAGGGGTCCGTACTTAGCTGCAATTTCTTTAGCAACTCTTTTTACATTTCGCTTGATTGTTTGTTCATCCCAAAGAATGTGCGAAACTCTTTTCTTTTCTCCATTTACCTCTAGAATCTGTCCGACTATGTCACGCATTGCGTACCTCCGTTAGATTATTTTTTTGAGTAATCGAAAACTAAACAATTTTACGCCCTTCCGAAGCTCTGCCTGCCAACAGGTAGGCTTAGCGAAGGAGGGCTTTGTTTTTGAAAGAACAGACATTCACCTTATCATAAACTGACATTTTTTCAACAACTATAGTATAATTAAGTTGTAAAAATTAATTTGTTTCATATAAAACTATGTTTGATGCAAAATCATTTATTCGCACAGTCTATCTGTACCTATTCTCACTTGTCGGCCTCTTTATTTTGGTCTTTGGGTCTATCGGCCTAATCAAGCTTGGACTAACTACTTGGATCTTTCCCGAGGCTGATAATTATGAGTATGGATATGAAAGAAAGCCTATTATGATTGATGAATTAAGAGATGAAGAGTTGATAGCTGGATTAGAAAATTGTGAAGAGACTTGCGATCTAAGCGCTGGTGAGAAAGAAGCTCTGTCTGAATGGCTAGCTGATTACAGTGAGTGGCAAGGAAAGGCCATCGATCCTAAGGTTGAGCTGAGACGCCGCAGACAGAGACAGGCCTCAGACAATATTGCCATGATTATTGTTGGATTACCTTTGTATTTAATTCACTGGGGAATCATTAAAAAAGACGCTAAAAAGAAGAAAGCGTAGCCCTTTTTGACGGCAGGCTAAAAAGAGATGCGAAGAAAAAGAAAGTGTAGAATTAATAACAAAAAAAACGGTTCACGTCTTAGTGAGCCGTTTTGTTTTTCTTTAGTCGATCATAGTGATTGTGTCTGTTTCTTGGTCAGCTCGGCGGGAGTCTTCCAGTCAATGCCTTGCTCGGCTAGAAGTTTTTTCTGTTCCGCCCAGATCGCGTGGCACTCACCTAGTTTTTGTTCTGTCCTATCGCCTAATACATGTTCTCTAGCTATCACGCCTGCAGCCGCAATGGCTAAGCTAAGAACGGGGTCGTCTTCTTGAGGATCGTACTTAAGGCCAATGTTAGCTTCGTCCATAACTTACTTCCTCCTTTTATACTGTAAGTAGCTTACTCTATTTACTTATTTGAGTCAATAAACATTGACTTACGCATATAAATATGCTAGAATAATTATAGTACTTGTCCCTGTAGCTCAGCTGGACAGAGCAGCGGTCTTCTAAACCGCATGTCAGGGGTTCGAATCCTCTCAGGGATACCACCGGGCATGTAGCTCAGTGACAGAGCAGCGGACTTTTAATCCGTTAGCCGCGGGTTCGAATCCCGCTGCACCCACCAGCCCAGCATCGAAGTAGGCGCTAGTTTTTTTATTGTCTCTTGACAATTTACAAAATCTAATATACAATAGCAACAATCTAAGGGAGGTACCAAATGACAGGAAGTAGAACGGTAGTAATGGCACCAATTATGCAGTGCTTGGTTAAAGCAGAAGACATTTTAGGACAAAGACGAACTTGGCGAAGCAACAAACCTGAACAGCTAACATTCCTAGAAGGTTCGTTTTCTCATCGAGACAACCTGGGCCAGTTCTCTGATGGAGAACTGAGGAGCTGGATTAGCAAAAATGCAGATGAGCTCAATCGCATCGCCGCTGAAAACAGCTTTCAAATCAGGCTAGATCCGTTTAGTCCTGGTGAATTCGGTACATTGTCGATTCTTGATGTACTTGCGCTTTGGAAAGCAGCTGGAACCGAAAGTCTTATTAATTTTAACGGTCTTTCATATCCTGCTGCTAAGCTGACTGATGGATTTAGGGTTCTTGAGTCTCCGGGACGAGACCACTTCATTATCGAAGTCCAGACGCAGAGCGGAGATCGCTTCTATATGACGATCGCCGACGAAGAACCAGTCAATGACTTTGCACTCCTTGCCACAGTCAACGAAATCGACGCGCAGCCAAAAACTAATCACAGCAGTTACGACTTTGTTCAGTTTCCTATGATCAGCGTCGATCATGAAGTCGATATCTCGTGGCTTAGGGGCCTGAAAACACTTGACGTCCAAGAGCAGCCATGGATCATTTCTCAGGCGCTCCAACAGACGAAGTTCCGCATGAACCATCTAGGTGCTCATCTTGAAAGCGCCGTGATGGTGGGAATGAGAAAGTGCTTGTCATTAAGTATAACCATCGACAAGCCCTTCCTCTTGTGGATCAAGAGAGACGGAGTTAACTTCCCGATTCTTTCTGCGTACTTTGACATCGATGCCTGGAAAAACCCAGGAACAATCAATTAAAATTACCCGTCCCGACACAGGTCGCGGACGGGTTTTTAATTACAGTTCAAAGTATTTGCTTTTTTCATAAAGATGAGGCATAATGTATTAATCTATAAGAACCTCGCCTTCGGCGAGAACCTTGGCGAAAGAATATGGATCAATCTATAAGAACCTCGCCTTCGGCGAGAACCTTGGCGAAAGAATATGACATACGATTTAATAGTAATTGGTGGAGGACCGGCTGGCATGATAGCAGCTGGCAGAGCGGCAGAAAATGGCGCTCGTGTTTTATTATTAGAAAAGAATGAAAAACTTGGGCGTAAACTCTTGGTTACCGGTGGCGGAAGGTGTAATATTACAAATAAAGAATTGGACCCAAAAAAGTTTGTAGAAAAGTTTGGCCAACAAGGCTCTTTCCTTTTCTCTCCGCTAAGCCAATTTGGAGTAAAGCAAGTTATGACATTCTTCCGAAAAAACGGCACGCTAACAAAAAAGGAAAGAGGAAATCGTGTCTTTCCACAAAGTGACGACGCTCACACTGTCTTAGTTTCACTAATAAATTACCTAGACAACAACGGAGTAGACACTAAAACAAAAACTGACGTTAAGTCTTTGATCTCAGAAAAAAATCATATCACAAAGATAATTTTAAGAAACAACAAGGAAATTGAAACAAAAAATATCGCTATCTGTACTGGCGGAAAATCCTATTCTATTACCGGCTCAACTGGTTGGGCCTATAGTCAACTTTTAAAACTCGGGCACACTGTCACCCCTCAAAGACAAGCCCTAGTGCCGATTCTCTTAAAAGAAGATTGGTTAGAGCGCCTTGAAGGGGTAAGTTTAAAAAATGTTTCTGTCTCGGTTTTTCAAAGAAACAAAAAAATCGCCTCTGCGTTTGGCGAGGCTGTCTTTATGTCAAATGGCATAAGTGGACCAATCATTCTTGAGCTTTCAAATACTGTCGGAAAATTATTAGAAAAGGGTCCGGTAACTCTATCTATAGATTTAAAACCTGCGCTTAGCCCAGAAATTCTTGATAAGCGACTTTTGAAAGATTTTAAAAAATTCAGCGGTAAAATGTTTAAAAACTGCCTGGGCGATCTTTTGCCCAAGGCCCTTATTCCTATTATTGGGGGGTTCTCAGAAATTAATCCTGACAAACGAGTTGATGACATCACACGAGAAGAACGCAAAGCATTGCTTTCTCTTATAAAAGGATTCGAGCTTGAAGTAGATGAGTTGGCTGGTTTTCAAAGAGCGATTGTAACCTCAGGTGGTGTTAGTCTTTTGGAGATCGACTCAAAAACAATGAAATCAAAAATTATTGATAATCTTTATTTGGCAGGCGAAGTAATTGATCTTGACGGACCAACTGGTGGCTATAATCTTCAAATGTGTTGGTCAACTGGGTTTGTTATTGGAGAAAATTTCAAAACTAAAGATTAATAGATATAGTTTTGTATGATAGCGTCGCTAGACGCGAAAAGGAGGCTCTCTTGAGTGAAAAAATAGTTGCTCTTGTTGCTCACGATGGACGGAAAATGGATATTGTTCAGTGGGCTAATGCGCACAAAGATTCGTTGGCTCATTTCTCATTGACTGGCACTCACGGAACGGCCGAACAAATCAATAAGGTGACTGGTTTAAACGTTCAGGACATGGGTCATGGACCCGATGGTGGTGATATAGAAATTGCCCACCAAATCATCAAGAAGAGAATTGACATACTAGTGTTCTTCATTGACACAAGAACAGCACATGGCCATGAGCACGATATCCAAACCCTAATCAGAACCTGTGTTACTCAAAACGTTCCCATGGCCCTCAATAAAGCTACTGCAACAGCCATTATTAAGGCCGAATCACAAGAATAGACTATGCGACAGATTAATCTGTCGCTTTTTTTCGTGCAAAAAAAACCGGCACTTAGTCAGTGCCGGATATTTCTACTAATAAGCAAAGTGAAGAATTAATCTCCCAACATCGTGAGAAGCCCAAGACCCTTTAGTTTCCTTAACTCCTGCAATGATGTTATCTACTGCTAAAATCCTAGTAACTTCGTCTTTGAGCTCGGCACACCCGGCGAGTACCTCGCTAGAGGTGTAGGGCACTCTAATCCTTAGCGCAATTAATGGTTGTTTTGAATTGACGGTATCTTGGATTAAACCAAGCACCTCGATACTTGAATAAAACTGTAAATTCAATTCTTGAAACAATTCCGATACAACCGAAATAAGCAGTGATGGCGTTCCGCCCTCTTCTCCGATTCTCTCTTTAAGAATAATGTGTTCGTGAGGAGAAAAAAAACCAGACGGCAAGGCATGTAATCTGCCAAATTGACCGACCGCCTTATTCCCTCTTATTCCGGCAATGATTTTGTTATCCGTTGTTATAATAATTGCCCCGAAAGACAATGGCAGAACCGAAGACAAGCATGGAGAGCTGCTTAAATTGACTGTTCCCGGCAACAGACCTATTAAACCCATATAGGTCTTATAGTCTGTCATGCTCAGCTCGAATCTCAATATCCCATCGACAACTTCAAAACGACATACATTAGCAAGCAGACCATTGAAGACTCTTGGTTTTTCAGCTCTAAGAATAGACCAACGCTCTTCTATGGTTCTTTGTTGCTCTGGAGTGGGCACAAATTCATTCTCCCTCCAGCGGCATATCTCCATTGCCCGGCACGGACCCGCTAACAGCTGGAGACTCTCTATCTCGTCATATGAGAACCCAAGTCTTTGTCCTACTTCTAATAACTCATGATTATTATTCACCTTATCCTCCTTGTTTTACTGTTCCATTCTAGCACAATTATAACTTAAAGTCAATCCTTTCTTTTTGCACTTTCTGATTTTTGAGGTTAAACTAAAATGAAACTGTTAACACAATTTTATGAAGGTTGGATTAAAAGTTAAATATTCTTGGAATACACCTGCTGTTATTCCTCACTTAGAAAAATTAAAGGGCAAAATTGATCATTTTGAATTAGGCGTCAGGCCTGGCGAAAACTACAAAGACTTTGATCCACTTAGAAAAGCGGGGACTGCCTTTACTATTCATGCTCCCATGCAAGAAAATAGAGTCAATCCTGGAGAAGTCTCAAAAGATGAATCAACTCGCAAAGGTCTTGAGTGGGCTCAAGAAGCAGCTGATTATTTTAATGCTGAGGTGATCGTGGTTCATCCAGGCCACCCCGGTGAAGAAGATTTCTCTCTTAACCATATGATAGAAATTTTCAAAGAATTCAAAGACAACAGATTTCATCTTGAAAATCTTTCTCGCACTCCTTGGACAATCCCAGAGATGGAAGAAATGAGAGAAAAAGCAGGGCTTAAAACCTGTTTTGATGTTGGTCATGCCATAATAAAGTCTAAGCGCTTGAACAAAGATATATATGAATATATAAAGGAAGTTTTTGAAGCTTGTCCACCCTCATATTTCCATCTCCACAACAATGACCAAGAGACAGATCGTCATTGGCAAATAACAGACCCTCGGGGACTTGCTGACTATAATAAACTCAAGTACCTATTTGACGATAACTCATTCATAACCCTAGAAATTTCTTTGTTTGGAAAAGATAGCTTTAGGGGTGACACTTTTGACATCGACGGCGCGTTACGTGACGTCTCCTTTCTAAGAAATCTTATTTTGTAAAAATTCTATTAAATAAATGAAAGAAAAAGCCCAACACTTACTTAAGTGTTGGGCTTTTGTATTTCTTTTTCCTGAACCACTTTTTCCTTGAAATTTCTCCGTTGACAAAGAAAATCTCTTCGGTGAAGGGAGAATATTTTTGTAGCCAACTTATCATCCTGTGAATCACAAACAACAACTCCAAGAAAGGAATCGCCATAAGACCGAAACAGACAATAAAGAATTGTGCAAACTTAGCTCTCATTGGCGCCTAGGTCAATATCTTCAAAATCAAGGTCTCCGTTCCACGGACCAAATAAAACATTGATAAGTTCCGCAATAATACTCCTGAGAAAAACCACGATCGCTATAACTACAACAATCAACGATCCCAAGGCGAATCCCGCGACCTCTAATCCGCTCACGCTTGCCTCCTTTTTGTATAAAGGCGCAAGAATTTCTCGCTCCTTAACTTTTTCTTATCTGCGCTTAGGCCCGCCTATCCTATGGGATACAACGCCAAACAGGTTTCTGAGAGTCCCCCTAAGCCAATTATATAAACTGCCCAAAGAATCCAGCGCCCTGCTATTAAATATTGCCACTATCAAAAAAATGATAGAAACTACCACAACAATTGGCGTAGCAACCGCTAGAAGAAGCATAAGAACAACAAAACACAAAGCGATAACAATAAAGATTTCCACCAACCAGAATGCTAGCTGAATCAAGCCCAATAAGCAACCCATGGTATTACCTCCTTTTTGTATATATAATATTATCACCTTCTATTGATAAAGTCAAGTCTATTGGTCCGCTTTTTTAATCCCCAATATCACATTAAGCCTCGCCTCTTGTTTGTGATATAATTAAGTTAAATCTCTCAAAGAGGTTTGTTTGTGGTTTTCATTAGACTTTGCTTATTCTTCCGTCAAGCTATGCTTATTCTTTCACCAAGGTTCTCGCCAAAGGTAAGGTTCTTCTTTTCCCGTCAAGGTTCTTGAGCGTAGCGAGAGGTTCTTAATTGAGAGAGTATTGTCATCAATAGTCGAACCCAAGGTTCTGGCGTAGCCAGGTTCTTACGTCTTCCGTCAAGCTATGCTTATTCTTCTATCAAGGTTCTGGCGTAGCCAGGTTCTTATTCTTCCGCCAAGGTTCTTGAGCAAAGCGAAAGGTTCTTATTTTACTAATTCTTTAGA
>Ga0222658_1000763_pt1 | contig 16163 bp, 11 predicted proteins | sample AntAcemetagen476_FD_179830 | JGI IMG/M metagenome (GOLD analysis project Ga0222658, IMG submission 179830) | Saline water microbial communities from Ace Lake, Antarctica - #476 | ecosystem: Environmental > Aquatic > Non-marine Saline and Alkaline > Saline | place: Antarctica: Ace Lake... | reverse complement strand
TCGAGTATCTTCAATTGAAACTACTCTTGCTTCAGGCGGGATAAAAAATGCAATTGCATTTAGTAATGTAGTTTTCCCAGAAGCAGTACCCCCTGCGATTAAAATACTCGATTTATATTCAAGTAATAACCAAAAATATGCAAGCATTTCAGGACTAACTGTTTTCATATTTAACAATTGGATTGGTGTCCAAGGAATTTTAGTAAACTTTCTGATTGTGAATGTGGGACCCCTGCTAGTGATATCTTCAGTATATGTGGCATTAACTCTACTTCCGTCAGGCAAACTTCCATCAAGAATTGGAGAGGCATAAGAAACATATTTACCACATCTTTGAGCTAATTTTTCAACAAAACTTGCAAGATCATCCATGGATCGATATATAACATTTGATTTCATGTTCCTATAAATTCTATGAACAATGTATATCGGGGCATCCTTCCCATTACATTCAACATCCTCTATAAAATAATCTCTCATCAAGGGCTCAATTTCATTCATACCTACAAAATTTCTAAATAAATAATAAAATATTTTTTTATAACTCTCGCCACTCATTTGTATTGCGAGTTCCTCGATCAATAATCTAGAAGTTTTATCAATATGCTCAATCATAGATTCAACGGTTTTTTCAACCAATACATTTACATTAACCATTTCAGATAAACTTCTCTCGAGGGTTTTAAACATGGCTTTTTCAGTATCATTTAAAATAGGTTCTTCAACCTGATAAATTAATTCCCCTTCTTTTTTATCCCAGTAAATATGAACACTAACATATGGAGAAATAAGAGCATACCTTACATTAATTTTAGTTCTATCCGCTATTTTAGGAAGAGCAGGTATTGTTGGGTTTAAATTTATTTCAATTGCATCCATATTTTTTTAATCCTCTTTTTTGCCTAACTCCTAAAAATCTTTATACTTTAAAAAGGTTCTCTGCAAATATCATCTATTAATTTATAGAAGTTTAAAATCAATGTGTGTAGGTTCACTGGGGAGATTATCTCCAATATTCTGAATAACTAAACTATGGGCTGCGCCCCCTCCCCGCAATGTCCTCAAAACATTTTCATTATTAAATGTGATATTCAAATCATTGTACTCTCTTGTTAATATTATCCTAAATCTCGAACCCATTCTTTCAGTCTTTATTTTAATATTTGCCTGAATTATTTCTTCTCCGGGTTCACTTAATTCTAAACGAGTATTATCTAGAGTATATCTTAAGAAATTATCTGAAGAATTAATTTCAAGGGATCCTTTACTCATCACAATGGGAACATTTCTTATGGCTCCTTCTGCTTGCATAACCGCAGAAATCTTAGAATCTAAATCATCTAAAACTCCAAACATATTTGTTACAATACCTTTATCCTTTATTTTTTCAATTTGGGGTGTTGCTGCTGAAATAATAATGGTAATAATAGTTAATCCAATCAAAGTATAAATTACTGTTTCAATCCAAACTTGCGCTTTATTATTTAGATATTTATTTTTTGCATCTCTAGAATTTTGATATAACATTTTAACATTTTTTAACAACTAGATACAATTATTTATTAAAACCGGACCATAGGTTGAATCACAAGTTGGACCATCTTTTAAAATTGGATAAACATTAACTGAATCAGGTTTTGAAGCATGATTTATTAGATAAGTTATTGCACCATTATTTCCAGGTAACATTAAATTAGTAACATAATCAGACCCGTTATAAGCCCAAACACCTGTAGTCGCTACTCCCTCGGTTATATCTACTGTTTGACTGCTAATAGAATCTACTTCAATTCGAAAACCTTCAATTAGTTCTCTAACAGCTCCAATTCTAATTTTCACACTCACATTCTTGTTAGTATTATCATAACAAGTATATCTTGGATCATTATCTATTTGAACCTTACCGACAACATCAATACAATTTCCTTCAGATAATTTATCTGTAATGAAAGGGATCACAAAAGAAAAAATAATCATTGCAGCAACAACAACTAATAAAATTAAAAGAACTGTTGAAATTATAGCTGATTGCGCTTTACTATTAATATTTTTCATTATACTTGCACTCCTGTTGATTCAGGACAGGTAAATGTTTGTATTGCGCCGGATTTAGATCTCCCTAATAAAACTGGAATAACTTTCATATCTTTTCCTGAAGAATAAATAGGATCTGTTATTGTATTTGAAAGTCCTGCCCCAATTTTTCCTTCATCAATTCCAATATCATAAACTATATCATTCCCTCCTTCACTAACAATTAATTTAACTTCTTGAATTGGAACTATTCCCTTATTTCTTAATCCGATAGTAGAGTCTGCATTAACATAGGTTTCAAGAGAGACATCTAAACAAACATTATCAATCGCTCTATCAAATTTAAGAATTTTTTCTTTAGTAAATCCCTGAGACCATAATAAAATTATAACTGCTATAACGATAACAATCATGATCAACATAACTGTTGATATAATCGGGCTTATAGCTTTCTTATTAGTTTTTTCCTCCATCTCTTTTTTCATATTTAATTAAACTGATTTTAATATTTAAATGCTTTGATTAAGGTAATGTAACATAAGCACAATCTACTTCCTGTAGTATAACTACATTTTCACATGGAACCTTATCCCCTTTTTCACTTAAAATAAAAGGTTGTATTTGTAATATTTTAATATCTTTTTGATAATCACTACCCATATTAAATGAATTAGTTTCGTTTTTTCCAGGTCCTAGTGGATGATCAAAAACTAGATGACCAGACCCTAATCCATGGTCAGATATTCCATCATCAGTAACTAATGTGTAAATTGGAATTCTTTGAGTGGTATTTCCAACAAGCAAAGTATAACCACTAACATTAAAGAAACCATTATTTTTCATATGTAATCGAAGTAAATTTCCAGAACAATCATAATCATCTAACATTAAAGAAGTTTCAGAGTTACACTCGGGTAGAGGTTCTACATTAGCATAAGCGTTTAAGAATGCAAGAACCCCAATAGACATCGCGATAGCTATGGAAATCAAAATAACATAAGATATCATCATACTGACACCTTTTCGGTTTTTTTTATTTATTTCTCTCAACATATTTTTCACCTTCTCTTTCTTGAACAATTACAAAATAAAACATTTCATTTTGTTTTACCTCAAAATCATATATATTTTCTAATAATGTAACCTCTAATAAATCTCCAACAATAACATTCACCTCGGTTTTATTAGAATAAATATTTACCTGATTCCAATTTACACCCGCAGCACCAAGAGTTGCAGAAATCGTTCCAGTATCTTCAGAATTGTATTGAGAAACATAAAAATTACTGGAATTCCCATAAAGGAAAACAATACCTGCTCCTTCGGTTTTTTTCAAAAAATATGGAGCATATTCAGACTCAGTAAAATTTTCAAAAATCTTTGTTAAATTTTCAGAATTAACAACACCGTAGTCAATTATTCTTGGACCCTCTTCTTTTAATTCAGAACTAAAATCTTGCATCTGTCTTGGTTCTGATTTAGTTATAGCATAGGTGGTTACAGTTGTTAGTCCTGCAATAGCCAAAAGAATTAATATCGCAGCTACCAAATAAAATTGAGCTTTTTTGTTATTACCGAAATGACAAAACTTATTTTCTGCCTTTTTATTTCCCCTTTTCATAATTCGATAAATAATTTTAACTATATAAATATTCAGTTTTCACAAGGGAGATATTCCCAAACTTCTAAGCCAGAACCTGCTAATTCATTACCATCTTCACCCTTAAAATATACTACATCTCCTGCTTTCAATTCAACCCTTGTCTCAGCTAATCCGCATGCTTTCCAATCTTCAGTCCTTACATTCTTAATATTTTCAGCAACACATTCTCCAAGATACTTTGAATGATCTAATACCTTATTATACCAGGTAGCTCCATGACTTGCAACAATATAATTATAGAGTAAATTTTGCTCTCTTGAATAAATACATGCAGCATCATTTCCTCCAGGGCAATAAAATGCCCCATCAATCGCCTGGATTAATATATTATCTCCAGCTACTGGATCAATAATTACAAATCCTCCATCTCTCATATAATTCTTAAAAATAATATATCCGTCATATTCCATTTCAATATGAGAATGCATTGTAAACGTGTAGTCCTTAATAGGTTCATAAACTTTCACATTTTCTTTAATAAAACTTTCATTAACATGCCATTTATCTCCTTTATAGAATTTAACTTTTGAACCTAAATAAATAGTGTCATACCAATCTATTTTTTTATCTTCACACACTTGATAATCATTTTCACAACGACTTTCAGAGGTTCCAGGATTTATGCAACTATCAATTGTAAACTCATCACTATCTTCACAATCATCATCAGTATAACATTCAATTTCTTCACAAACTCCATCTACACAAATATCATCACAAGTTTCTTGTAAAATTGTTTCAGTATTTGAACTACAACTTGAATCAGGAGTTCCAGCTAATAAACATTCAAATGTCTCGTAATCTCTATAAACACCGTCATTAAAACAATAATCATCATTTACATAACCGTCTGTTCCACATTCAGAATTTTCAGAACAAGTAATTTCAGGAATTGTACATTCTCCATTATAACAACCATACTCACAATCATTAACTATTACTTCATTCTTAGAAGGATTATTAAAACAATCACCTAAAACACAACCCTTATCATAACAAGTTTGTTTATGATAAACATCATTATCTTTACAATAATCTATACTAAACTCAGTACAATAATCCTCGCCACATTCTTTAAGTTTTTTGGGAGCTATTGAGTTACCACATTTTGAATTAATAGTCCCAGGGTATGAACAAAAGTATGACTGAAAACTCTTAAAAACATCATCATCTTGGCAGTAGCCAGATCCAACATAACCAGTTGCACCACAATCCTCTTTGGTTTGACAAGTTATAGGAGGATTTAAGCAAACTCCACTTGAACAACCATAATTGCAATTAGTAATATAATCATTATCTGTATTAACCTCACTGAAACATCCACCATCAGAACATCCATTATTATAACAAGTTCTTGAACGATAAATATTATCTCCTACGCAATGATTTGCACCCCAATTATCACAAGAACTTTCACCACAATCATCTACACTAGTATTAGTCCAATTAGTACAATAACTTGCAATTGTTCCCGCATTCACACATTCATAATGTATTGAATCTAATAAAGAATTATCATTAGAACAATAAGGAGCACCCAATAACCAATCGAATCCACAATCAGTATTTTGAGAACAAGTAATTACAGGATTTTCACAACTTCCATCAATACATTCTCCAGTACAATTTTCAATAAATTCAATAATAAACTCTTCTTCACAACTTCCTCCAATACACTGAGGTATTGTATGATTTCTATAAACTTCATTACTAATACAATAATTTTCAGAATAATCTTCATTTCCACAATCTAAATCCAAACTACATTCATCTAAACAATTTCCATTAGAACATCCAAAAGTACAATTCTTAATTAATTCATCATCAAAATAATCATTACAAAAACAACTACCTTCTGAACACCCTGAATTATGGCAAGTTCTATTATGATAAACAGCATCTCCTACACAATAATCTTCTTCCCAACTTCCACAAGAATCTTCACCACAATCAGTTATACTACTATTAGTATAATTAGTACAATAACTTGCAGTTGTTCCTGGGTTCTCACAAACATAATGTATTGAATCTAGGAAAACATCTCCACCACCACAATAAGGAGCACCTAATAACCAATCTAATCCACAATCAGAATTTTTAGAACAAGTAATTACAGGACCTTCACAACTTCCATCAATACATTCCCCAGTACAATTTTCAATAAATTCAATAATAAACTCTTCTTCACAACTTCCTCCAACACATTGAGGTATTGTATGATTTCTATAAACACCATTACTAATACAATAATTTTCAGAATAATCTTCATTTCCACAATCTATATCTTCCTCGCATTCAGGTTCTTCACAAATAACTTGAATTTCCCTTACCGCAATATTATCAGTTAAATCATTATCCACAGGAACTATTGCCTCAACACTAATATTATAAATTCCTTGAGTTAAATTTAAACTAACATAAGGAGATAAAGAACTTCTGTAATTAACATCTTCAGGATCCATATTATTTATAGGATTTAATAAAAATACAATCCCCTCTAATTGCCCATTAAGAATAACATCTTCATTATAATCTCCTTGATTTTCTGCCCTTACTTTTACCTTAATAATTTCTCCACAATTTAATATTGGAATTTCATCTAAGATGTCTGTTCCATTTGCATATTCTAGAAAAATCCCATTAACAGAATTAGAAAAATCAATTAAAGCAACATCATGAAATAATTCTTCTACACACTCTCCATCTACACAAAGATCTGCACATTCTTTTACTAATTCATCATCTAAACTTATTGTACTAAAACATCCTCCATTGGAACATCCTTTACTCTGACAATTTCTTTCATGATAAACATCATCTCCAATACAATGATTCTCTCCCCAAATTCCACAAGAATCTTCACCACAATCAGTTACACTACTATTAGTATAATTTGAACAATAGCTAGTAATCTCTCCAGGATTATTACAAGTATAATGTATTGAATCTAGGAAAACATCTTCACCACCACAATAAGGAGCACCTAATAACCAATCTAATCCACAATCAGAATTTTTAGAACAAGTAATTACAGGATCTTCACAACTTCCATTAACGCATAATCCTACACAACTTTCAACATAAACATTACTCACATTTTCAGAACAACTAGAATCTTCACAACCAAAATCATGAACCTCTGAATAAACATCATTCCCTTCACAATAATTAGTAGTATAATCATCTTCACAATCATCATCTTCTACACACGCTCCATAGCAGCTTCCATTAGAACAAGCATAAGTACAATTTTCTACAAACTCCACTAATTCATTAAAACTACAACTTTCATTAGAGCATCCAGGAATTGTATGGTTTTTCCAAACTTGAGCCCCTATACAATAATTTTCAGAATAACTTTCATTTCCACAATCATCATCTTCTGCACACTCTTCATAACAACTTCCATTAGAGCAAGCAAAAGAACAACTCTCAACTAAAATATTTGTAGTTGTTGATTCACAAGAAGAACATGTGGTTCCAGGATTATTACATAAATATTCTTTATAGTCATCAAACACATTACCCTCATTACAAATTCGATTATTTAAAAATGAATTTTCACCACAATCTGAGTCAGAAGAACATTCTATCTCCTTATCATCACAATCATCACAATCATCATTTCTTCTTGAATAGTGTTTCACTACAGTGGGATCTAAGATTATTGATTCAGAAGAATATGAAGAATTAAGATAAGAACTTATATCCAAATCATCATACACTCTTAGCTCTGTTCTTTCGGGAGTTTTTTCTTGATAATTTATTAATAATAATAAATTTAAGAGTAAAATTAGTATAATAAGAATAACTAAAATTTGAATAGATTTATTTTTCATTAAATGAGTCAATTATATTCCCCTTTTAAATATAGTTATAATCCTAAACATATAATGGAAAATAACAAAAAACGTGCAGACCAGAAATTAGCTCAATAAATTCTAAAAAGTGAACTTTAATTCTTCTCAGTTTCGCTACCCTTCAAGCACCTTAACTTATGTTTAGAGCTGCTCCGATCAAGGTCTGACTCAGTTTGCATAAGCAAGATCAAGAAGGACGAAACCTCAACGTCAAATTAAAGGCTCTTTAAAGTCCATATCACGCATAACCTTGCAACCCACTTAAAGCCCACGAGTGAATAGCAGAGGGCTAACCTGCTGGTCTGTCTGCACAAAATATATAGAAAATCAGATTATTTAAGGCTTATTGTTTTGCTAAATTATTCTTTTTTTTGCAAAATTTCTTGAAGATTATCTTTAAAAAAATACACCACAATTCCAATTGCGATAATAATTGCTATTACAATTCCGAACCATCTTAAGTCTCCTTCACCTTCACTCTCTTCTACTCCAGCTTCATCACCTGTAACATCTCCTGCTACTTGCTCTTCCTGAACAACTCCTTGCTCTTCATTCGCAGGAGTAATTGTAATATTAATATACTCTAATGTTAGGTTAGCTTCATTACTTTCAATAGAATTTAGAATAACTTTTAAGTCATAATTATCATCATCATCTAAATCAAACATTTTTTCATCATTAATATTTAATGTAGCTTTTTGTATTGTTGAGTAGACTTCAATATCTACACTAGTTGATGTTAATGCAGTAATTCCAATGTTATGTTTTACCCCTCCAAACTTAATTCTTATTCTTTCATTTTTCTTTATTTGTTTTGAAGCTTGTCCAAGCTCACTAAATTCTTGATTATCGAATGCATAGGTATAGGCATATGTTGTTCCAGAACCTCCTGTTGTTCCAGAACCACTAACGCTTCTTATAACATAATTTAGGTTTTTTGTTCCAAGATTTCCTGCAGAATCTGTAGCATTACAATTAGCAACAAAATCTCCTGCAGAGTCTGTCGATAGACTTGTAACAAAAGTTGGACTTGTAACCCCTGTGCCACCCACTCCACCCGTATCTGTTGCAGTACAAGTACAAGTTAGAGTTCCACCAACATATGCATCTTCTGAACCACAATCTAATGCAATTACAGGTGCAGTAGTATCTAATACTACTTGACTTGTAACAGAATAATTAATATTGTTTGCAGTATCATTAACAGTAGCATTCACATAATATGTTCCTTCGCTTAATCCTGTAAAATTATAATAATAAGAACTATTCCCAGAAGCACTCATACTAGAATTAATTAAATCACTTGTTGAGTTATATAGTGTTATATTAATTCTATCTACGGTTCCTTCATCTGTAACTGAAATATTTATTGGCAAACTAGTGGCAGAATAATTATTATTTAACAATACTCCTGGAGCAACAAAACTTATTGCCGAAGGCACTGTTGTATCATTTACAGTAATAGAAATATTTGTTTCAAAACTTCCAGTAACATTTAATGTAGTGACTGTGATATTATATGTACCAGGTATTAATGCAGTTGCATTAAACCAAAAATATTTTGTTGTAGAATTCATTACTAACCCATCACCATTCCAACTTAAAACTGTTGAAGTATTTGAAAAAGTATTAGTAGCCCCATCAGTTGCATTAGTATTTGCTAAAAAATTAAAATCTCCCCAAAGAGTAATATTTACCTCACTAATATTTGTAGCAACACCAACATCTGTATTTTGAACACTTATATTATGTGTATAAACTAAGGTCTCATTAATAGAACTCGAAGAAGGTAATGTTATTGTATGCGCAGCAAAAACTAATCCTAGACTAATCAAAATTCCTAACACCAAAACACCTTCTTTTTTCATTTTACTATAAACTTCTTTCATTAATAAACTTCTTTAGTTATATAAACACTTGTTTTCCATTATATAAACATTATAAACATTTACTTTAACAATTAAACTCATTATTAAATTATAATCTTAAATCATAAATAAAATCATTAAAATTATCAGAATCAACAGGAGAATTACAGCAATACTCCCTACAATCAAATATATTTTTGAATTATCTTTAACCTGAGCCTCTCCATTATTTATCCCCAACTCAATCTGTCCTACATTATTAATTTTCTGTTCAAGTATTTTACATTCACCGACGATAATTTCCTTAGTTTCTAAAACTTCTTTATCAGCAAATATTAAACTAATCTCTAATTCATATCCCCCGATATTAATGCCCTCATGTATCATTAAGTCAAAGATTTCTACCCATTCATCATCCTCATCATATTCCTCTATTTCAAATAATTCACTTTTCTGACTAATATTTAATTCAGAATTTTCAATAATAACATAAGCTTCCTGGTCCTCATCGCCAAGGTTTTTTATTTTTGTTTTAATTTCAATATATTCTCCACACCCAATGATTTCTGGATTAATTTCAATTTCTTCAAAAATAAGATTATCTTCCTCTCTCTCAATACTTATTTCAATAAACTCATTATTACAGTATTCATCATCCTCTTCAATAACTTTAACAAAAAGAGCATAATTGTTTTTAACATCTAAATTTTTAGGAATTTGAATTTCAAATTCAATACTCTCTTTAGTTCCTTCATCTAAATTTTTAATTGAATCAGTATACTCTTCAATATCTTTATCATCAGTCATATCGTATAAATAAACTTCAATATCAAAATCCCTATCTTCATCAAAATCATTTTTTAATTTTAATTTTCCTTTAATTAAATCTCCGGGACCAAACTCATCGCCCTCATCAGGATCTTTGATTGTTATTTCTATTTCATTATTGATAACTTCACATCTACCAACATCATTAAAACCAAATGAGGCAGGAATAGAACAACAATTATCAATATCATAAACTCCTAATAAAGATCCCAAACAAGATTCATGTTCATTAAGAACAAATCCGCCTACTTGTTCACATCTAAAATCTGAGATATCTCCTACTACCACATCCCATAAGTGACTAACATTAACTTCTCCGTCGCTAATTGAAACATTAAGATGATAATTTCCCTTCAGTTGATTAAAATCATATTTATCTCCAATTCCAACTTCAACATCATCTAAAAACCAAGTAATAACAACAGGATTGTCCACATCATTTACAATTACTGAAAATTCTTCACCAGTATTTTCCATTAATTTAATAATTCCTTTTGGAGAATAATCTATAATATTTGGGATATCATTAATAGGCCCTACATAAATATTAATTATTTGTTCATCAATTAAATCCCCATCACTTACCTGAATAGTACAACTTGCATCCCCATTCCAATCACCAGCAGGCGTAATTGTCAAATTGTTTTCGTCAATATTACAATCAACTTCATTTATATTTTCCTCACTAATTAAAAAAATAAGTTCATCCCCATCCAAGTCAGTTGCTGTTAATATTACCTCAACCATATCATCATCTTCAGACATTGATTGATTTGCTAGAGCATTTAATGTAGGTGCCCTATTTACATTATTTACCATGATTGTTATTGTTTCCCTGTCTTCAAGGATTCCATCACTTATAACAAATTCAATTTCATAAGTTCCGGTTTGTTCGTAAGTTGGAGTCCAAGAAAAAGTTTGCTCAACATCTCCCTCTGCACTAACTCTTGAAAAACTTGCTCCATTAGGTAAGCCTATGGCAGATAAATTAATAATCTCTTCTCCTATATCCTCTCCGTGAACCACAAATTCCAATAATGAACTTTCCGCAACCATTTTATCTCCTATTGAATCTAAAATAGGCGTATCTACATCAACATCATTATTCATATTTTTCGTATTTATTTGAAAATTCCAATTACTTACCTCATCACTATCAACACCATTTGGTTTTCTTTGCCATGTTTTTACATCTCCACCACTAACTGAATCAATAAGTGTTGGAGTTTCATCAATCAGATAATTAGAAGCATCATAAAGTGTTAAAAATTCACCACCATTATTTAACCCAGAAACATTAAAGACATAATATCCATTATTACTCAAAACAACCCCCTGCGGGACAGTATATTTTAAACTTGGACTTACTAATCCATCAAAAAGATTAAAACCAGAAATATCAACATCACTAGAACCAGGATTATATAATTCAACCCACTCATTTCCCTCTTTTGGATTTGATTCAAATTCATTTATTACAATTAATTGATAATCTGCACATCCCTCTAAGTTTACGTTTTCCTCTAATTTCGTAAACTTACAAGAATCTGCAATATTTTCTACACCATCTCCATCAATATCCTCATCACAACTATCCCCAAAAGAATCTTCATCACTATCTTCTTGCCCAGTATTATAAACATTTATACAATTATCAATATCACCGCAAACATTATCTTGATCAATATCATTATCTTCATCGAATGGACAAACATCACAAACATCTCCTAATCCATCATCATCATTATCATCCTGATTAGGATTATAATCATTAATACAATTATCTAATTCATCTCTTATCTCATCTGAATCATGATCTTCTCCATAAATTGCCCAATCAATAGAATTCAAAAATAAGGTTTTTGTATTAAGGGTCCATTCATTTGCAATAGGCATCCCAAAAAATATGTTTCGTTCAAAAATTTCTATATCTCTATCACTACATCCACTATCAATTAGTAAAGAACCTTTTTTTAAAAGTAATATTGAACTTCGATAACTTTCAGACTTGTAAGCTAAATCTTTAGCACCAGTAGCCTTACATCCATATAGATAACCTAGACTTTCCTGATTATCATAAATCTTTAAATTTCCTAAATTAAACTCCTGAGTTATTATGTGTTCATTATCTGAGATAATAATATTATAACCACTAGTGGTTCCACTATATACACTTACTCCTGCATTTTTAGCAGCAGATTGGCTTAAAAAAAGAGTTTCAATATTTGCATTATTAAATATCCATTCAATATTAGGAACATCTTTCCCAACAATAATTAAATCATAATTTAGGGTATCAAATGCAACATCATCTAAAAAAGTAACAGAGTGCCCATTATCTTCTAATAGATCAATAATAGCAGCTTCATCAGAATTTATTGGGTAGGGAGTTTGTATAACATATCCAATCTCGGCAGCAGAGATAATATTAATTCCTAATAGAAAAATAATCCCAACTAAAACTAAAAAAAATCTACTCATTTCTTTTGCACTTTCTTTTTTGATTTACCAGCCACACTCTTCTTTATTTTCTTTTCACTTTTTTCATTTCCTTCTAATTCTATACCTTCTTTTGTTTTCTTAAATAAAACAACTAAAGATGCTAAGAACAATAGAAATATTCCAGAGGTTACTAGTAAACCAATTTTTATATTACTAATCTTATTCTTATCTCCTCCAATAACATCTCCAGTCAAAATACTTCCTTCGGAATTATCATCCTCATCATCCTCAATTAAATCATCCTCATCATCCCCTACTATATACTCTTCATCTACGAAATCATCCTCATCATCCTCATCATCCTCATCTGATATTCCATCTTCTGTAATAATAACTATACTCGAACTAAATCCTGCTCCACTTGTTCCATCTACTGGAGCAAATCTGGTGTGAATATATGTTTGAGTTTTCCCAGGATTTTTAATATATATAGTAAAATAAGCTTTTTTTTCTTCACCTGGTTCTAACCTAAATTCCTCATCTTGAATTTTAGTATCATTTGCTAAATCTCCTGAAGAAAATAAATTAATAGTTACTGCAATGTCATTGTCATTTATGACCCTAATAGATCTCTCAATAGTATCTCCAACTTCTGGCCTTAATACCATTTTGGGATTTCCAATTTTAGCAGTAATGGCAAGAACACTAGCCATAAGACTAAATATGATTAATAAACTAAAAGTACAACATATAATTTTTTTATTCATTTTTCTGAGGATAATTATTCATTTTTCTTTTTCTGATTACTATAAGACACAATTCCTGCAATTCCGATTACTACTACAAATCCAAGTGCATAACGTACCTTATTATTCTTAATACTTCCAATAACTCCACCTGTAATTCCAGCTAATCTTCCAGGTTCTATATCTTCAGTATTTTCTTGAGTTTCAAGTTCATCATCTTCACCTTCTTCGCCAAGTTGGATTACACAATCTCTTTCTTCTTCGGGCTTAGCAGGTGCAGAACAATATGCTTTTAATTTTGAACATGTTCTTGCTTGTGTTTCATTTATACATCCAGACCAAGTAGTACAGTTCCAAGTAGTTGAACAACTACCTCCGCCGCCTCCACCACCGCCACCAGTATTACCATTGTTTACTGGAGCCGGAGAATTAATTGTGAATGTTCTTAAAATTGAACTAATTATACTTTCATCTGATAATAAACAATCTACACTCCAATTATAACTTGCAGGAGAAACAGAATAACTAATAGTATTTTCCGCAAGAATCTCACTACTATTTGGAATCTCTATATCATTTAAAATTAAATTACAACTAACTAAGTCTTCTAAAACAACAGACTCATTAAAACTAAATACAAAATTTAAAACTTGAGTATCAGTATATACAATTCCATTTGCAGGACTTGTTAAAATAACTTCTGTTTGAACTTCAGGTTCTTCAACTTCGATTTCACATATAGCTGAACATCCATCTCCATCAATAACATTCCCATCATCACATTCTTCACTACCTTCAATAGTGCCATTTCCACAAATAGAATCAGTAACTGCACCACCTATTGTTAATATTCTAAGGTCAGAACTATCTGCCCAACCACCATAATTTTCTCTTAAAATACATTTCATTCTCCAATCATGCTCTCCTTCTTCAGGTGCATAAGATAATGTTTGAATAGAAGTTCCAATAGGTTTTGTTTTTTCTGCAACACTAATACCATCTATCATTAATTCACAACTTTCAAATTTATAACTAGATTCAACTTGAAAATTAAATTCTATATCTGTTGACGCTTCACCATAATAATCCTCATCAGGACCAATCAAACTTATTTCTGGAAGATCTTCAGGAGGTTGTTCAGGATCTATTGGTTCATTTAGATATGTACAAGATCCAATATCATTACAAGAATTACTTTGACAATAAACCCCATCATTTTCATCAACACATATCTGACATAATGTGCCATCGCAAACATAGTCATCAATATTTGGATTACATTCTGATAATTCTATTATCTGACCATTACTAAGGCAAAGAAGTTGTGGTGCTGCACTTACAACTCCAAGATTAATAAATAAACTTAATGCTAGAGTTAATATCATACATCCTAAAATGATTCCTTTTTTCATAATATTCTTGGAGAATAATCCGTTTATAAACAAATTTATAATCTAAAATTACTGATGGAAGAACCCCTATCAAGAGATATGTTTTAAAAAATAAGTAATAGTAGATATACTAAAATTTGTTACTGATGCAGACACAATTAATATAAAACACCCCCACCCCAATAAAAAACCATCCACACCTTAATATAAAACTACCCCCACCCCAATATAAAACTACTTACATCCCAAGATAAAATCAATTTCAAGATCCTTTGCTTCAAAATCTCCTGCAACGATATCAACTTCTTCATTTACTTTATCAAGATAAAGTAATGCTGTTTGGGGAACTTCAGTATTCCTATTAATTCTATATGTTCCAGAAGTAAGAAGAATTGCACTTCCAGGTTTATTCTGAATAGTCTCTATAATATCAAAGCTATATAAAAACCGAATCCCACTTTTTTGTGAAACTAAACTTCCTTTACCTGTTGATGCAGCTAAAGTTGGAACACTAAAACTTAAATCATTATTGCTTCCAAGATTTTCTGCTCCCATCATAAGAACTCCATTTTCAGCCCTTACTGAGCATTTTTCTAATGCATTTGGTTCTGCAAGTATTTCTAAATCATCTCCTGATTCTCGAATTGTTCGAGAAGCTTCAAATACAATTAATTCAGTAGAATATATTCCAACTGGATAAAAAGTAGTATCAAATTCTATTCTATATTCTAAATTTCCTTCTTCAAAACCATAACCATAATTATTAGGCATAGGAGGAATTGGAGTAATGATTATACCCTTGCAACTACTTATTTTTGTTCCATTTGGTAAAAATAAACATGCCATACTTATTGGCCCTGATAAATCTAATGCTAGATGTTGTATGTCTAAAACCTCTCCAGCCTCTATTTCGACACCCACATCAAATTGAGCAGTATCTCCACTCAATACCTGATTATTTAAAATACTCAAGCCAAGAATTACTGCCTCTGCAGGACCAGTTAGGATAAGAATAGCTAAGATAGAAATAGTTACGATAACTGAGAATAACTTTACGCCCCTTTTTTTCATGAAAGATAAAACTCAAAAGAGTATATAAATTCGAGTTATCAAGAATGAGTAGTGAAAAATAAGAAATTAATATTTGGCTCTAGAATCCTCTTCTTTGTCTAACTCTAACTCTTCTAACTACAATAGAACCACCAGCAATAGTGATTAAGAATACAACAACAACAATACTCCCCGCAGTTCCTAATGTTCCAGTAACTGCACCAGTAATTTTTGATAAAGCACTTGTTCCCTTCTTCTTAGAATTTCCAGTTAAATTAATT
>Ga0222658_1000753_pt1 | contig 16342 bp, 16 predicted proteins | sample AntAcemetagen476_FD_179830 | JGI IMG/M metagenome (GOLD analysis project Ga0222658, IMG submission 179830) | Saline water microbial communities from Ace Lake, Antarctica - #476 | ecosystem: Environmental > Aquatic > Non-marine Saline and Alkaline > Saline | place: Antarctica: Ace Lake... | reverse complement strand
TGGTCGTTTTCATTTTTTCATTAGCCTTATTACTTATTTTAATAGTGTGTCCACATGATAAAAGCAGGGCTCTATACATTGTTCGTTCAATTTTTTGTCTCGTGGAATATTTATAGTTATGTTCATAATAGAGATGTTCTTCAATAATAAATGTGATCCCAATTACTTTTCTTTTCGGCACGTCATCAACCTGATATTTGCTCATGGTATCTCCTTAAAGAAAATGTTGAACATTCATTTCTGAACAGAGAAGATTAGATTGTTTTTTAGAACTACGGTTCTGGGCCCCCCTGGATCCGCCACGTGGGTAAGTTCTAATTCCTTGGTCGTGCAGGTTATGTGTTGAACCGAGTTTCCGTTTGTGGGTGCGTTTTTTCTTGGTAGCTGGGCTGTATTAAAGTGTATTGCGGAGACGCGAAGCATTTTAGTGGTTAAGCGGCGTTACGCTTAGAGCCTCGCGGAGAGGAAAATTTTAAAATAAAGATTGTTGAACCGGACGTTGCGGTGTAATCTGTGCTTTGCGATCTTTGTATGTGGCCCAGATCGAGTTCCAGTTTGTTGTCGGAATGTAGTTCGGATCCGCTTGGAGTTCGTAGAGGCGTTTGCCGATCTTTGCGAGTCGTGAGCGGAACCTGGTGGAGTTGATTGTTGCGATAATAAATTCAGCTTTCGGGACGATGCGTGGTGTCAGGGCTTTTTTGTGTCGATTGTAGTGCATCCAGAAGACGCCAGTATATTCGCCCAGGTTGCGAATGAATGCAAGCTTACCAAGTGCTGAGACAGCTTCGAGTGTTGAGCAATTCTCAATTGAATTAAGAAGAGATGTAAACCAATCCGGGATAGTGTCGTAATAGTCGGGGAGGTCTTGTTCTCCGATCGTGTGATACGCGTGAAGTGATGGTGCTGGAGGGTCGCGTTGAAGAGAATCGAGGAAGTCGTCTGGATTCGTAGTTGCGTCACTGAGCTGTGCTGCAAGGTGCCCAAAGTATTTTAATCCTGAAGCGATACCGGAAGCGTTAATCCAGGTGACGAATGAGTCGACGAGTGGGCGCGTGTTGCCGATGGTCTCGAAGAAGGTGAGGAAGTCTTGCGCGTTTTGAAATGATAAGGTTAGATTAGAAGGTGACGGAGTTGATGATGAGAAGGATGAAGCGCGATTCGATGCGAGGGTGAGCGGTGGAAGGATGCGAGGATAACGAATCTTAGAAATAAGCCAACGTGGAGTGAGATAGTATGGAGATGTTGAGAGGTTCGGATGTGGCGCCATAACCGTAGTGTTGTCCGCGGAGGGTGTGCAGTCTTCTAATATGATGCGGTCAAGATAATTCATAGTTTCGGGTTGGTCTTGGATAAGATATGGTTTGGTGTGCACGATATCGTGACGAGATGGTTCACGATATGCGATTGACGTCGCAGGACGGCGAACTTGACAGTGTTTCGCCATGGCATCCCAAATATCTCCGTAATCTGAATGATCAAACAATTCTATTTCGTGTGTACGTTCAAGTTCCCAGTCTGCATAGTCGTCTTCCCAGGATTGAAAGTTTCCCGGGATAAGCGCACCTTCAGAGAAATAAGATGATGCGCGGTTGGAGGCTTTAAGCCAAAACCAATATGAAGTATAATTCCAAGGGTGTTTACGTGTACGAGTTTCGCGAGATAGTGCAGCGCGAAGGTGGCGAGTTTGAACTGCAATATGTTCTGGCGGTTCACCAGAATACATTAATGAAATTGAATCTTCCGGTGTTGTGTTGATGTCGACTTTCTCCATGCTTTCCTGAATTGTGTCCATGGTGAATACCTCCTTAAGATAAAAATAAATAAAATTACTAAACAACAGCGATAATTAAATCAACGAGACTAAATACGTACAATGCGTACACGAAGCCCATGTTCTCGGGCCAGGTCGATCATGTGACTTGTGCCACGAGAAGATCCGTCCCAGAAGGCAACGAGTGCATCGGCAAACTGCGCCATTTCTTTGTTGCGACGGTAGCCTGCGGATTTGCCGATACGTTTCCAGTCTTTTGCGGTAACCGGGAAAGGATGAACGATGAGCTTATGTTTGTCTGCGTAGCGTTCTCCGAGTTGGTCAGCGCCTCGTGCGTGTCCTGAAACGATGGAGACTGAAGACTTACAACGACTGAAAAGATGATCAAGATGAGTAGACAACAACGAATAATTTGTGAATGAACGACTGCCTGCGATGATGATTTTCATAATATCTCCTTTCGCAACTTCATTAAAATACGTCCAAGGTTGTTCCTACCTATAATATTCTTACATCTGGGGCATGTGCAATCACCCCAAATGTTATCATGCCATGTGTTCCATTCAACGATTTCAGAATTTCCACCATCTAATAGTCTTTCATGCCAGGTTGTTCCAGGCGCGAACTTAAAACGAAGCGCATATTCCATAACGTCAAACTTAATATTCTCCCAATCTGGACGAAGCTGAATAGTGCGAGCGAATCGTTTTGCTTCGCCAGGTGTCGGGAAAGCAGCGATTTTACGTCGCAAAGAAAGATCCGTCGTTTTCATCGCCATATAGAAATGTTCAGGCGTTTTAAAGATGATAGATTGATATTGCATAGGCCTATCGAATGGTATGAAATTACTAAACCAATTTCTCATGATACACCCCCTTCTTTCTTTAACCAAATCAAACAACTACCAATAACCAAACCGTGGCATGCTTTAGGAAAACAATAACACCCTAAACTAAGTCTCCCTTTAACTAACCAAATCTTATATAGTCTACATAGTTCATCAAATACATCGCCTTTTTCTTTAACTTTATCCCACAACCAATCTCTATACTTAGCAATAACCATATTTCTATCTCCATCTTTTCCAATCTTAAACGGATTACCTAAAATACTACCTCTTCCAATATAAATACCATAACTAACATCTCTTACATTATTTACATAAATACCAACCTCATTCAACTTATTATAATTCAACATAACCAAATACCTCCTTAAGAAAAAATATTAATTTTAAACCCATATACATGCCGACTTCCCATCATATTACGTTGAAAAGTCAATGGAAAAACGCTGCTGATTTTTGCGTGGTGTTGCAGAGACACAAGGAGTCTGCTTTTTCTCCATTAGGGTGGAGTTTAGGGTGGGTGTCGTTTTGTTTTAGTATGGACTGAATTGTGAATTTTGTATTCTGATAACGATCTTGTTCTTTGTTAGGCCATGCTAAAAAAAACGACAAAATCAAATCAACTAAAAAGCAGACTATCCCTTAATCCAGTCAAAGAGTTTTTACGTTTACTTTTCAAAAGTAATACCTGATATAAGAGGCTGGCATGTGTGTGTGTGTTGTGTTTTTCTGGAAGGAAGACCACAAAAAAGGCTCAATTGATTTCTTTTTCTCCGCTTCGTGGTCTGGAAGGAAGATAAACACTCCTTTAGTTTTGCAATAAATATCTTCGACCCCGATAGAGTCGCCAATTTTTGGCATAAGGAGGCCTTAGATTGTCAAAATTCCTTTAAAGCCGACGTTGTCAAAATATCGCCGACGGTAATGATTAGCAAGAGCTTTAGATGATTCTTTTCTTCCTTCATGGTTGTGAACCATTATCTGGGCCTGTCCGGTTACTGCACCATAGAGATACGGTCGCCGACCGTCATGAATGCCCCGCAGGGTCGCCTCCTGGCGGAATAATGCGCCGCGGCATTGATAGACTGGCCTTTTAAATATCAAGTAACGTTGTGTTTAACTAATCTAATTTAACTTAGTATCTCGGCCAGGCTCTCCTTTTCGAGAATCAATATAGTCAAATTATCTTGAACCTCACCGTAAAGAATTCCCCTAAAAAAACAAAGAAAAACGATACCTTTAAAAAATCGCTACGCCTCCGGCCCCCCTACATCCACCAAAACCATACAATACGAAGGCTTAAAATAAGTTGCCGGTGCGCTTGAAAGACAGAAAGGAAACATTAAATGAATGTTGCACGATGTAATGAGGCGCCCAGCGTACCGGAGTACCTCTCGACCCCGTGGTCAACCGGGGAGGGGCGCCGAGCTGGGCTTATGGTAATGATGCTGCGGATGATGACGTGGTTGTTGCGCGAGGTATTACGGAGATGAATGTTTTACGTGACACATTTTATTTAATTGATATGAAGGCCAGGGGCCCATGGTGAGCGAGATGTTCGAGCGAGCCCATGAGCACGTGGCCGGAATACCACTCTGCGTGGGGAATGAGCGCCTGGTTAATGCAATTTCAGCATCGGATATTTAGCCTAGGGGCCCGTTGCCCACGCATGGAATTACCCCACAGAATGAGTCTTAAGATAAATTACGGAGCAGCACCGGGTGGGCGGCAAGGGGTGGGAGGTGGGATTGGCGAAGCCTTTGGAGAATTATTAGATATGGGCCGGGTGTGAATACGAAGCTGCAAGGTCCCCGGCCCATTCCTTATTCCTTATTCCTCTTAATGATTAATCGAATGGATGTTCAGATTCATCTTTTGATTCGTTCTCTGATTCTTCTTCGAATTCCTCTTTAGATTCTTCCTCTTCAGATTCTTCCTCTGATTCGTCTCCAGGTCCGTTATTCCATGGCTGACTTTTTTTATACATCTTATCCATCTCTCTAATCTCAGACGTTGCAACGTATATCATTTCTGTCAGCCTCTTAATAATGGTTTTCCTTTCTTGTAGGCATAACATCCTAAAGTCTGCCCATAATCCAATATCCATTCCTTTTACTGTAATACTACGATTTTCCATGATAGATCTCCTTTCGACTGTTTTAATGTTTTTATTGTTTTGCTATCCGCTTCATTGAACGTTTCATTGAATAGTAACCTGTCTATCTATCATTGTCAATCTTTTTCTTTTGATCTATCAATTTTTATAGTAGTATTATTATTCCTTTCATACTTCCCATCCTTCGTTCCAGTATGGTTTATTTATCTTTCCATCTTTTATTTCGACATGATTCGTTATCCTTTCCATCTTTTATTTCGGTTTTTTAGTATAACTCACCTCCCTTTCCATCTTTTATTTCGACATGATTCGTTATCCTTTCCATCTTTTATTTCGGATGATTTGTTATCCTTCCTTACGTCTCCATCCTTTCTTTCAGTATGGCTCTATATCTTTATTTACTTCTCTATTCTTTATTTCAGCATAACTTATTATCCTTCTTTATCTTTATTTCAATATCATAGAATAATTTGTTATCCTTTCATACCTTATTCCCCCAACTCAATACAACCCATCCTAACCCACTCTCCACGCGATTTGGTAGAATAGAGGCTCAAGTAGAGGTTGGCGCGATTCGTGCGCTTTTGCACGAAGCGTGACAACCGGCAGGGATGAACAATTACGGCACTGGATGTTCTATTTCGTTTCCACGATATGTTCTAAAAAAACGATTACGGCACTGGATGTTCTATTTCGTTTCCACGACATGTTCTAAAAAAAAGATTACGAGGTGCGAGAGAGCCTGGCGCGGGGCATGCGCTCTTTTTGCATGCGACGTGATCAGGCGGTGAGACGGGCGATTACGGCACTGAATGTTGCGCGAGGTAGAGGGGTTTTGCACGTGCGAGGCTTGTATATGTGGTAAAAAAAAGCAGAGACGGTGTACGTGGTAAAACAAATACAGGGCTGAATGTTATGCGAGGTAGGCGCTTGTTTTGCACGTGCGGCTGCGATATTCCTTAAACTTAACTTTGCGCGATAGATGCACGGCATCCAATCCTTTTTATCTTTATATTACCTCACATTATCTTATTTATTTCATCGTATGGTAAAAAAAAGTCACTCCATGATCTCTCTTTATCCTTTTCATCATCATATGGTAAAAAAAAGCCTCACCTCATTATCATATGGTAAAAAACATCCACTTTCCTCCTCTGTATGGTAAAACCAAGCCATTTTCTTACTCAATTTAACTCAATATTATATATTTCTGCATTATATCACCTCACAATATACATTTTTTTGTGTACGTGTCGAGATGTACGTGTCGCAGCAACTACCCCGCCAACAACGTCCACCCAAACTCATCCACGCCACCCCCACCACGCATATCTAAATCACTCCATCCAAGTTTAAAACCAATCCACCTAAATCCGAAACCATCTAAGCCCATCCAAGCCACTCAGACTATGCACGGTATCGATCAATATTAATGCCCTCCTTAATCGTAACATGCCCTACCTTAATATAACAAAACATCTTTTTCTCTTAAAATGCCAAGGTACAGGTCTTCGTACCCCTTGCTGTACCCCTGGATTTATCGTGATTACTTCCTTAATATTAAACACATACATCAATTCCGTAACGCCTTCCGTTATTAAATCTGAAATTCTTTCGTACCTGAGTTCTGTACCCCTGGAACCGTCTCATTGGGCACGAAACAGCCTTATATAATATAATATTAGTTCATATAACATAATATTATATCCCTGTGAGGTACGAGTCACACATGATTTGCACATTTACGCCTCATACGCGCGGGCGCGCACACATCACGCGCATACACGTACGTGCGCATGTAGAGATATATGTTTTCCCAGAAATCCTCGTACTTTAATGTGTAACACCGAATATCTCATTGTTTTTCTTAAAGAACCTTAAGGTACACACCCAAAAAACGCTTCGTACCCTTGTCCTGTACTTCCTCGATTCCACAACGAAACACGCTGATTTCTTTAAAGAAAGCCATACTACGAAATTCAGCAAGCTTCTGTACCCCATTCTGTACTTCGTTCCTTAAAACAACGATACTTACCATAATTCGGTTTAATTTTTACATAGGATACTCATTCATCATTCCAACATTGCTAATGATTTATTTAATTCTTAAGAAACTTCTTGACATTCTAATGAGAAAATGGTTACATTAAAAGCAATGAAGCGAAATGAGGTTGCTCCCTCATCCCGCTCCTAACCAATTAACCGCCTAACAGGAGGCAATCTTCATGGCTGATCCTATCTTAAATCAAAAAAATCTCTTAAGTCAAATAAAAAAGCAATGCAGCATTTGTAAAGAATTTAAAACAGTTGAGGAATTTGGTAAAAGATCAAGCACTAAAAGCGGTATACATTCTCAATGTAAAAAATGTAGGAAAAAACTTTATCAAAAGCATAAAGCTAAAATGGCGAGAATAAAAGCTAAAACAATAAGAACATGCAGTGTCTGTAAAGAAATTAAATCCATCGATAATTTCGGCAGACGGTCGGATGTTAAAAGTGGTCTCCATTCTCAATGTAATTCATGTAGGGCTGAGTTTCGCCGTGATAATAGATATAAAGCTATTGCGTATAATGAAAAGTTAAAATGCAAACACATGCCCAAGCTTCCTGAATATAAAGCTTGGAAGACAATGAAGAGAAATTCGTCTGTTCCGATATTTCCCGGCTGGATTGAAAAGAACGGCTTCGATCTCTTTTTAGAATCAGTTGGTCAGAAACCATGGAAAAAGTCGGTCCTTGGTAAATGGTGCCTATCGAGGATTGATTTTAATATTGGTTTTATTCCGGGGAATTGCAAATGGGAACCACAGGGAGTTGCTTCTTCTCGTTTCAGGAGATGGAAAGCTTCTTTATAGCTTCATGTTCCACTATTATTCTTCCTATTTCGTTCTCTACGCCCTCCTTGGGGCACCAGATGCAGCAAACAGGATAAGTTAAGGGGTCACGTTCCATTCTTACGATCCTCGCAGCCTCGTTGCTCTCAGGCATTCTCAATCGGCATCCGCTTCCATTCCTTCCGCATCTTCTTTAAGATTGCGTCCAGCCGTATGATTTTTCGCCCCAGGCGCTCACGTTTTGTCAGCTTTAGTGTTGGCATGTTGCCCTTTTTCATACTTACTGTTTCTTCTTCTTAAGAGACGGCCACTTCCGATGCACCGCAGCTCTCACCCTCTTCTTCTCCGAAGCTGTTCCATGTGCGCCCACCATACTCAACGTCGCGAGTTATCGCTCTTGATTGATAAATCAAGCTGCCCGGGCATGTTTTAAATCATGTATCGGATATCTTCCTCCAGGTAGAGCGAAATTCTTAGCTTTAATTCTTTTTCTTCCTCGTGTCGCGAGCTATCGCTCTTGATTGATAAATCAAGCGGTTAGTTTTGCCATTAATCTCCTTCTATTCAGCTTTTATATAGGTCGGCGATGGATCTTCATCGAATCTAACAGCTTCTATTTCTTCGTGTCCTTCAAGAAGAGCCCTTGCTACCCTATGACGTCCATCAAACACTTTAGCTTCATCATCAAGAATGATTGGATATTTCATAATATCATCTTTAAGAATTAATTTCATATGGGCAACAAAATCCTTAACGGATATTCCTCTAATTGTGAAGTCGAGACAAATATGGTTCATTGGAATTTTAATAGTCGGCAAATCCCTTGCTTTATTGATAATATCAGAAACAATCCATACTTCTCCATTATTCCCAACAACTTTTTGATCACTAATGTTATCCCATGGTTTATTAATTTTGACTTTTGCCATTATCCTTATTCCTCCGTTTCCCCTTTATTTATCTCAAGATGAAGAATTGCCATTACAGCTTTGAATGATTTTGCTACATGAACTTCGTGGCCAAGCCATTTTAAAGCTAACCTCAGCTCTATTTGTTCTTTTCGTAATTTACCGCTTGATGATTTCAATTCGATTAAAACCATTTTACCTTTTGGGAGGAAAATGAAATTATCAGCCCATCCGGGTTCATTCACCTTTTTACTCCGATCGTGGAAGATTGGCCAACCTTGTTCTTTACAATAGTTAATCACCTTTGCCTGCAAACCACTCTCAGGTCCCTTGTCTGCTGGGTAGTCTTTTGCGTCATCCCCTTGAAAAAGATTACCTTCTTGTCTTAATTTTGTCTGACTGATCCTTTCAGTGTATTCTTCATATTGTTCTTTAGTCCACCTCACCCTATCTCTCCTCTTTAAAAATCAACTAATATTTTCTTTGTCTTAATACGTTTTGTCCATTTGTTGAGAATATATTCAAGGCAATCTTTCTTAGAATCAAACATTTTAGACGATTTAAAACCATTACAAATATGGCATGATCCAATAAGATTAGTTCTTTTATGGTTTTGAGTGTATCCATACGGAACAATATGATCTATAGATAATCTTAATTTTTCAGCTTTACCTTTATTCCAAATCCATGTTCCAAAAGATCTCCCACACCAGTAACATTTATTCTTTTGTGCAACCCTTAACTCTTCTTTCAACTTCTTACTCCAGGGTTTTCGCGCAGACTTAGGATTAACTATGACTTTAATTCTTTTAATTTCCTTGCATTTAATATTCATTCCACATCCACATTCATAATTCTTTTTACCTTCTAGATTTACTTGACCACAATAAGGGCATGTGCTTTGGTATAACACAACCTTTCCTAAAATGTGCTTCTCCATTTCAATATATTTTTCCATAACAAATACCTCCAAAAAGAAAACCCCGAGAGCAACTGGAGCCGTAAAGGACTCTCTCATACCTCACGATATGAGAACTCTCAGGGTTATATTCTGGATGCTTTACGATTTCAGTTATATTAATATTACATTTTTCCTTCTGGAATGTCAAGTACTTTCTCCAGGCAAAGGTGAAATTGGGCCACCATTATCCTTTTGAAATAGGGATACGTGGTCCCCACGTTATCCCTGCTCGTGATTATGTATCGAAACCAACCATTCTACCTTTTTCCATGATCCTTGCAGTCACGTCCATCTCAGGCGCTCTCAGGTATAGCCATTTCATCTTCTATTTCCCCTTTTTACCAGATTTACCAGTTTTTGCCACCTTCGCCATGGCCGCAGCTTCTACTTTTGCTTTTACGACCATGATTTTCGCTTCTTTCTTCGCAGCCTGTAGGCGCCCTGGTGTTTTTTTAATAATATCGGCCTCAACTAATGCTCGAGCATCCGATTCCGCTTGCCATTTTTTGTCTTGCACTGTCATGTTTACTCCTGCCATGATTTTTCTCCTTTCGCCCCTATAAGGCAATAAAACATATCATGAAAAACATTAACTATCTTCTCTAACTCAACTAAATCATTAGACCTATTCTCTAATATTTTTTTCATCTTCCTAACAGTTATACCACAATCGATCAATTTCTTTATAATTCTCCATTGGATAAGATGTTGCTCGTTATATTCCCAAGCTATTCCTCGTCGGATATCCTTATTTTCAATTGGTTTCACGACCCCTGAATCAACATAGAACTGTATAATCCGCGGAGACAAACCAGTTTTCCTTGCTATATCTTTCCTTGTCATCATCTTTTACATCTCAATATGTTTGCGTGTAACCACCTTGCTCATCTTCCTCAATCTTATTCCACCCCGCCAGAAACACTTCCTTAATCCCTTCCGGTAATTTATCCATCTTTAAATCAAAGCATCTTCGTTTCTTTCTGTTTAAAAGCTGTGCTTTTGCATATCCTTTATTGTCTAATGGAGGTTCAATGAAATATTCTTCATCTTTAAGATAATTCAATAAATCATAGTAGGACCATGTTTCTTCGCCTCTCCTCTTTCTATTTTCGGCCCATTTATTGTAAATTCCTCTCAACCATATCCTAACAATATCGATTCCTTCTTTTTCTTTTAAAACTCTTGGCGCTCTTTCTGATGAATACCCGAAAACCTTATCTCTTAAAATCTCGACATGATTCCCATTAAGATGATTCTCAGCACGCATAGATTCGAGATCATAAAAGAATTCATTTAAGATAAACGATTCTTCCTTTTCCTTTTTAACCTCAAAGGCCTGGTATTTTAACCAATCAAGAAAATCACCATGATCTCCGCATGTTTGATCCGGATCATAAAATTGGATAAAGCACACAGCAAGAGACGCATAGATTTTTGCGAGACGTGGATCGATGTTCCCTGATTCAAGTTCCTCGCTCAGCGTATCGATCTTTTCGAATAGTTTGTTGATATCTGTTTTATGTTTCTCGACTATAATTTGATGAACGATTCCGGAAAACTTATGTCGATATTCCTCAATTTGCTTTAAAACATCGTCTTTTCGTTTCATAAGGGAAAGCTGGACCCTGACACACCGGCTCGCTAACGCAGAATCTTTTGGGAATCCTTCACCGGTAATCATCACAGGGGCCCTGGTGCGCTGACCGACAACGCCGAATCCTAATTTACCGCGGGAACCGCCGCCTACACGATCATATGCAGACCTTAATATTGAATCATGTTTAGATGCCGCTCCGGTATTCCTATATTCGTCAAACCACATTGGAATACAGGAATAATACGCAAGCCACCTTGTTAAAGCAGCGTTTGTAATATCCGATATATTTTTTGCTGTTTCTTCTTCGAGACCGAAATGATTTACAATAATTCTTGCAAGAGTATTTTTACCAACTTCTTTTTTTCCTGAAATAAATAGAATTGGAAATTTGTAGCGGGAGAAGATCTCTTTAGAGTAAACGCATGCAGCAACAAAGCCGAGCGCCAGGTAAGCTTCGTATCCACCAATGTTTTCTTTAATAAGCTTAACGACTGCATTCCGGGTTTCTTTGACCATTTCATTGCCGATGTCGTTCCTGATTAAAGGTAGACATCCGGAGTTTGCGCCGGCATCAACGTTTAAAGACAATGGCTGGTATCCTTTTTCTTCGATCCAAATGATTCCTTCTTCATCCGGATAATAAACTTTTCCGTCTTTAACCGCATGGTCGCCAGATAACCATATATTTTCTCCGTCAATATCTCCTATATGGTCAGGTCTGAAGATAATCCGCGGGTCGCATTCTCCTAATTCAATTGTCCATATACATTCAAGATCGAGCGGAGATCCTTTCCATTGATAATTCCCCTGGGCGAAACACCATTTTGCAAAATGAAACTTACTGGCCATCTCTTCAGGTTTAATCTCGAATTCTTTGGACTCGCTTCCATTTTCAGTTACGAGGCGTACACTTCTTGTAGCGCCGTCAGGTGTGTAAAATGTTTTAATTATCTTAAGGGTAAAATTAGAGATCTTCGTTTTGACTAAACTGTATTGTGTTTCATTTACATTCCAGTAACACCCATTTTCCTTGATAACATTTAAGATATTTTCTGGTTTTGCCTGTTTTTCAACTTGGCGCCGGGGAAGAGACATGAACGTCTCCTTTGTCCCGGAATATGTTGTGAAGAAATCTGTAAGATCTTCTTTATTTTTAAAATCATCAGGCCATTGGATTGTTTCAACAAGAGATGCTTTCTTTAAGAGTTGCTGGCTGACCTTCTCGGCTCCAATCTTTCCAGGGTCATCATTATCGTAGGCAATAATGATATGACGGTCCTTAAAATACTTATTGAATTCGACTTTCCATGTTCCGACTCCGGCTGTTTGTGTGATACATGGAAATCCATTTGATAAACCACATAAACAATCAGATTCTCCCTCGCAAAGAATAATCGGAACATCTTTAGGTGTTTCTTTTAAAATAGAGAGAGGCCATAAGCGACTTTTCCCATAACCTTTTTTCCATGAAGTTATTTTATTTTCATTTTCTCCAGCGCCTGGTTTATATTTTCTGATATTTACTAATTGATTTTTATCGTCAAAGATCGGGATTGCAATCCTTTTCGATTTCTCAATATAACCAATTTGATATTTTTTAATTATCTCATGGTCCCAACCTCGATTTTCAGCAAGATGTTCAACGACTTTCGGAGTGAGATTGTTAATAAAGTTTTCAATGATTCCAATATCAAGCACTCCTTTTTTATTATCCTTCTCCGTTGATAAATTGTATCGATCGAGGAGGTCCTTGTAGGCTTCCTTCGTTGTCATGTTGCACATCCGCGCATGGAAAGAGGTGATATTTCCTTCGCCGCATCCCGCGTGACATTTCCACTGACTGGTCTTTAGATTAATAGAGAAGGAGTGTTTTTTATCGTCGTGAAAGGGGCAAAGACCGTTCAAACCGTTGCTGTCCGGCTTAGCATCTTCGATATAAGAGCGAAAATAATCCTCGAGTGGAACCTGGTCAATAATATCTATTGCCATTTGTTACCTTTTGTATTGTCACATTTAGCTTTTACAATTTCAAACGTTATTTGCCTGAATTTCTTTTGCGGCCAACTCAAGGAGTCTGCAACCGGCAGGTGGAATATCTTGAGGTCGATATCGCCATTCATTGTAACGCGTATATGACATGCCGATATGTTTAGCAGCAGCCTTATGAGTTCCGGCAAATTCCCTTAATAATTTGAATATCTCTTGAAGGTCTGATTCTGAAAGTACAACCAACTCTGATATTTTTTTTGATTTATCAAATTCTGAGTGCAACTGATCTGAGTGCAACTGATCTGAGTGCAACTGACCAGTATAATGTCGAATTTCAAATTTGATATTTGGATAACATTGCCTAAACATTTTATATTTTTCTTTATTCGCATGATACGCTTGCCTGCTTCCGACAATTTCGATGTAAGTGTCTCTCTCTACATCATAAACATCAGGTGTATACCTAACCATTCCATCACGGTTTAGTTTGAATGATTTCGCTTTGCGATATTCCCTACCATTGAAAAATGTATTCACGAATTGGATTTCTCTTTTATTCATTCGTTAACCCCTCGTTATCACCTTGCTGTAATCACCGATATTTATCGAAAATTAGACTATTTGCCTCAACTGAACCATGCGTTTCTTCTTCGATATCCATGGCTAACTGGGGGTTTATCTTGCGTTTCTTATTTAAGATATAGCTCATCATTCCCTCAGTAATATTGAGTTTCTTTGCAAATTCTTTTTGGCGAATATTGTTTTCCTTTAAGTAGGCCTTGATATCCATTTTCAATATCTCCTTTCAGTTTTCACGATTGTATTTAAAAATTAACACAATGTCAAGAAGATTTTATCATTGCTGTTTTTTTTATTGATTTTTTGAAAAAATAACGAGAATCATGATTTTTTTCTCTTGACATTGTGTTAATTTTTTAGATATACTCAGGATAACAACAAAAATAGGAGAACATCAAATGAAAAGAATAGTCACTCAATCAGAACTCAGCACTTTTAAACTATGCCGTTTTAAGCATTATCTGAAATACGAAAAGAAATACGGTCGTCCGGGTAAATCCATTTCGGCTGCTACAGGCAACGCAGGCCATGCAGGCCTCGAAATGCGTTACAAAACAAATAGCCATGAAGACGTGCCAGCTGCAGCAAAAGATGTTTTCGATCAATTCTCTTTAGATCAAGCAGTTCCATTGAGCTTGGTCGATAAATTTGTAAAAGCTCGCGAAATGGTGCCAAAAATACTTGACCATTATGCTGATTTTTACAAAAACGATTCATTGGTTGCCGCTACGGATCCATTTTCGAAACGTTTAATGGTCGAACATGAATTTCGTATTCCGGTAATCACCAATGGCGGTAGGGCCTCCAGGTTTTTTAATTTAGCTGGAAAGATAGACTTGGTAGCTTCTTTAGATAATGCGCTTTGGATTGTTGACCATAAATTCAAGGCTATAATCGATGATTCGTTGGAAAACCTTTTGCGAATTAGCTTCCAGATGCGAACATACGTCTATGCTATGCGTATCTACCTTGGATTGCCGATCAAAGGCGTTTGTTTAAATGTTGTTTTAAGGCAAGCACCCGGTAAACCAAAGATAAACAAAAATGGAACCGTGTCATTGTCCAAAGTGAACACTACGTTCGATATTTACATGAAGACTCTCCATGATCAAGATGCGTGGCTTCGAAATAATGGTAAGGCTGGGATCGATTTTACTAAGTATGAGGATGAGATCGATCGAATTCGCAGTATTAAATGGTTCGCGCGTTATTTTTATGAGTATTCTAATGAAGAGTTGATGGAAATACAGCGGGAAGTCTATATGATTACGAGCGCTATTCATCAATGCCAAGCTTTAGGGCCCTGGGCTTATTTTAAAAATGATCTTGCGTGTAATATTTTTGGCAAATGTACATATTCTTCTATTTGCCAGGGAATTTCCACGGATGAGAATTTTTCCCATATTGAAGATCCTCATTCTGAGCTTGAAGGGCTTGAAATACATAAAGTGTTAGGCAAGGGATTTGCGATTAACGATGGATTGGACTTAAACGAACCAATGACTTTTGAAGATGCGTTCGATGCAGTTCTATGAAAAACAAATGATCCAGGCGGTTAAAGCATTGAATAATGCTCGTGTTTCAATGCTCGACATACCTGAGAATATAAGAAGAGAAACATTCGATCTTGAACCTAAAATGGCGATAATCGAAAAGAAAGGAGATGTAATCGCCTACATGGCCATTGTTGCAAAATGGCGTGATCTTTTCATGTCATGTAAACCGAAATCAAAAATCGAAAACAACAAAGAAAAGGAGAAAAAACCATGGCAAAAAAAGCAGCAACAGAAGCAACCCCTTATGAATACGAAAACCTCGACGCCAAAGATGCCAACGCAGTCCAGTCTGTTCCCAATGTAGGCTCCGAAGTTGCGATCCCTGAGGAGCTGGAGGATTACAGCGGATATGAAGACTTTGATTCTGCAGACCTAATTATTCCGCGAATTAAAATTGTTCAACCTACCAGCCGAAAAGGAACCGCTGGCAAATTCGTCATGAATCTCACAGAAGAAGAGTTTGACGACTTTTCAATGGTTGTTATTAAGGCCACCAGAAGCCGTGTGCTGTGGAGTGACGACCTTGACGCTGAAGAACCTATCTGCAGAAGCCAGGACTTTCTTAACCCTGATCCGGTAATCGAAATGCCTGTAAACGAATCCTGCGCCGCGTATGCGTTAAAAGGCGACTTGAAAGTCCTTGAAACGATTTGCGATTCAGCAAAGTGGACCGGTGGACAAAGGCCTGCATGCAATCAGGTATTTAATCTTCTCTGTTTATCAAGTGAAGATGTTCCCTTCTGGATATCACTTTCCGGTGTCAGTATCGGCCCCGTAAAACGATATATCTCTACGATCGCACTGCGAAGAAAAAAGCTGTGGCAGTTTGAAACCACAATCACTGCTGAAGAGAGATTGAAACCTACCAGGCATTATGCAATCAAATTCGGCCCTCCGCAGGCGTTGCCGGATGAACGGATCAAAACCGTTGCAGAACTGGTAATTGCGTTGAAATCTCAAACAGCTCAGGTAACTCCGGATGGAGATAGGGCTGCGGCTCAGGATGATGGCGAGGCGCCGTTTTAAATGAAGTTTTGATTATGTTGGAGGTAGCTCAGTTAGGTTAGAGTGTCGGGTTGTGGCCCCGATGACGCGGGTTCAAATCCCGTCCTTCAACCCAAATTATGAAATATTTTAAAAGGAGAAAACGATGAACACAGATTTAGGAAAAAAAACATTCAATA
>Ga0222658_1000752_pt1 | contig 16348 bp, 15 predicted proteins | sample AntAcemetagen476_FD_179830 | JGI IMG/M metagenome (GOLD analysis project Ga0222658, IMG submission 179830) | Saline water microbial communities from Ace Lake, Antarctica - #476 | ecosystem: Environmental > Aquatic > Non-marine Saline and Alkaline > Saline | place: Antarctica: Ace Lake... | reverse complement strand
ACGTGTGGTTTTACACTCACTCCTTTATGCACTTGTTGCGCGCTGATTGTCTCCCAAAGAATTTCACCACGCATATGCGCAGGTAACAAACGCGCATGCAAATCACGAACTTGTTGTTCCTGTGCTAGCCTTACTCCGAAGGTAACAAAGAGACACGACGCAACAATCGCGAGGCTCAGTCGTATTGCCCAACGCCGATTGTTTGTATTTTTTTGTCTATGCATCAAGAAATTATATCACAGAAGCACTATGGGAGCGAGCGTACACTTCGCTATCATGCCGCGCACATGGCTCACGATTTCTACGAAGTGCTCGGGATTGAACGCAATGCTTCTCAGGAGGACATTAAGCGCAAATATCGCAAATTGAGCAAAGAATGGCACCCCGATAAACACAAGGGCGAAAAAGATGCCGAACAACGCTATAAAGAGATAAACGAGGCCTACGAAACAATTGGGAATCCAAAGAAGCGTCAAATGTATGATCAGTTTGGAGCTGCTGGGGCACAGGCTGGCGCAGGTGGATTCGGAGGAGCTCAGCAGGGTTTTCAAGGTGGATTCAATTCAGAAAATTTGGGTGGGTTCTCCGATATCTTCGAAAGTTTCTTTGGCGGCGCACGTGGTGCAGGTGGCAGGGCACAACGTGAGCAGAGCGGTGGAGACATTGAGGTTGAGATCACTGTACCTTTCAATGATGTTGTTCACGGTGCACAGAGAATCATTTCATTAAGCAAACAACAGCAGTGTGGAACGTGTGATGGCGCAGGGGCAAAGCCCGGATCCAAAACTATCTCGTGCCCCAAATGTGGCGGTACGGGGCAAGTCACACATACGGTGCAATCTTTCTTCGGCACGTTGCAGCAGCGTGGTGTTTGTAAAGATTGTCAGGGGAGTGGCACAGTGCCGGAGGAGTCCTGCCAAAAATGTGGTGGCGAGGGCAGAGTGGACGAATCAACCAATGTCACAGTAGAAATTCCACCTGGTATCCAAGATGGACAGACATTACGCTTGCGTGGATTGGGGCATGCTGGGAGGCAGGGCGCTACATCAGGTGACCTATTTGTACACATACGTGTAGAACAAGATGTGCGTTTCGAACGCGAAGGTGATGACGTACATTCTGAACAAACAATCGATGTGCCAGATGCAATCTTAGGAACAGAGATCGAGGTAGAAACTGTACAGGGTGGTGTACGACTCAAAATACCTGCAGGCACACAGCCTAGTCAGGTTTTCCGTTTAAAGGGCAAAGGCATGCCCGTTCTAAACAGTAGTCGTCATGGAGATCACTATGTGACGGTGCAAGTTGAGATTCCTAAAAAGCTAAGCAAAAAGGAGAAGGGACTTGTTGAGGAGTGGAAAGAGATACAGTGAGTAGTTAGTAGTGAGTAGTAAGTAGAGAGGTTCGATTTTACAAAATCTCTTTGATATCGATTAAGAACTACCAACTAACAACTACGGACTACTTACTATTCACTACACATCCAAATTATCCAATCCATCATTCTCCTCTTCAATCACTGGTGAGAGTTCACCGCCGTCTTTATCTTCCGCAGCTTTTTCCTCTTTGAGTCGCAACACTATTTGCCTGTAGTCACCTTCACCAGTGCTCACAGTCGTAAGATCCTGCAGCTCCGGAGTATTGGCAACGTGCAAGTGCACTATGCGTCGGAAGTACGGGTTCATAGGAGGTAGGGCAACTCGGCTGTTGGTGCGGCGCACAAAGTCAGCCTTGTGTTCTGCAGATGCACAGACTTTCTTTTCCTGATCCTGCCTATATCCATCCGCATCAAGCACGAGGAATGGACTGCGATCCAGATTTTCCTGTGTGCGTATTATTGCCTTAAGCAGATGCTGGATCGAATTAAGAGTTTCACCATGCCACCCAATAATTTGGCTTGCTGCTGCAGATTCTATATCTACACGTGTAAAGCCGTCCCCTTCGGAGACTTTTATTCCTGTAAAGGAAAGGCCTAGGCTCTTAAGCAGATTATCGAGAATGTCTTTGATGAGTTGCTCATTCATTGGGAGGCAGGATAGCGGGAGGTAGGTGTAAGTTCCAAGAAAGAAGGAGCGAGATCTTAAAAATTCCAAATAAGAAAAAGCCCCCGTTTCTACGGAGGCTCTTTCAAACGATTGAAGTAGCGAATAATTATCTCACTGCATCCTTCAAAGTCTTACCAGCCTTAAAGGTTGGTACACGCATTGCAGGAATAGAAATGCGCTGGGTTGGATTGCGCGGGTTCACGCCCTGGCGTGCTGCGCGGTTGGACACTTTGTAAGTGCCAAAACCTGTCACCGTAACGGACTGACCGTTTTTGAGGTTCTTGTTTGGACATACGAAAGTGGGGAAAAGAGTAAGTCCATAAAGCAGTCTACGCGTGCGATAGGCTCCATCAAGCGACAAATGGCACTTGGAGACCTGATTTTTGGCTTCGTTTCGTTAGAATAGCTATTTGAAGCCAAAAACCGTGAATACGAAAGATGATCAGACAATGCAGAAAATCATTGTACTAATGGCTGTACGGTACCGAATCTTTCATTTAAGGCATGTATAACGAAGCCATAAATTCCAAGAACTAAATTCCAAATATCAGTAAAATTTAATGCTTGTGAGTTGGAACTTTTCTAAAACCTTTTTTGACAACAGCCAGTAAGTATCTCTAGGCTCCGCTCTCGTTACTGTATCTCATGCCATCACACCTAGTTATTGTAGAGAGCCCGGCAAAAGCTAAAACAATCAAAAGGTTTTTAGGTAAGGACTATACGGTCCAAGCGAGCATGGGGCATGTGCGCGATTTGCCGAAGTCGACACTCGCGGTTGATACAGAAAGTAATTTTGAACCAACGTACGAAGTGCCCAAAGATAAAAAAACAGTTGTAAAAAATCTAAAAGCCGCACTTAAAGATGCAGACGATCTCTGGATCGCAACTGATGAAGATCGAGAAGGAGAAGCAATTGGATGGCACCTTGTCGAAGTACTAAAGCCGAAGAGTAGTCAAAAGATTAAACGAATCGTTTTCCATGAGATTACTAATGAGGCAATTCAAGAAGCTGTTAAAAACAGCAGAGAAATAAACATGCGCCTTGTGGATGCACAGCAAGCACGTCGTATTCTTGATCGCTTGGTGGGTTATACGCTTTCTCCGTTTCTCTGGAAGAAAGTATATAGAGGGCTCTCTGCCGGGCGTGTGCAGTCTGTTGCTGTACGCATAATCGTAGACCGCGAGCGCGAGGTTCAGGCATTTAAACCTGATGAGTATTGGACGGTCGAGGCGTTGCTTGAAACAGAAAAGAAAGAAGGATTTTCAGCAGAACTGCGTACAAAGGATGGGAAGAAGTTCGTGCCGGTAAATGATAAGGAGGCAAAGCAAGTGCTCACAGATCTCGAAGGCGCACAGTACGAGGTATCTGCTGTTGAGGAAAAAGATATTAAAAAGAGTCCACCGCCACCTTTTACAACATCAACACTTCAGCAAGAAGCAGCGCGCAAGCTTGGCTTTTCTGTAAAGCAAACAATGGTGGTGGCGCAGCAACTCTACGAAGGTATAGATCTTGGTAAAAGTGAAGGGTCCGTAGGTCTCATTACGTACATGCGTACGGATTCTGTGAATCTGAGTAACAAGGCACTTGGGGATGCAAAGAGTGTGATCGAACAGCAGTTTGGGCGTGAATACATCTTAAGCAGCCCACGCTTGTATCGCACTAAGAGCAAAGGTGCGCAGGAAGCACACGAAGCTATTCGCCCAACAGAACTAGAGCACACGCCAGCGTCTCTAAAAGGCGTGCTAGATACGCAGCAGTACAAGTTGTACTCGCTAATTTGGAACCGCACCATGGCTACACAAATGGCAGCAGCGGAGCTAAAGCGTGTTGGAGCAGATATTACCTCCGGTACGTATGTGTTCCGTGCCACAGGTCAAACCGTTGCATTCGATGGATACTTCCGTGTGTACTCAGAAGGCAAAGATGAATCAGAAGATGCACGACGCAAAGATGATCAAGCCGCTGACGATGTTATGGCAGGTAAGCAAGATGGCGAGAAGCTACTTCCACATTTGGAGCAGGGGCAGTCACTTGCATGTGAAGAATTAAATCCCGAACAGCACTTCACCAAACCTCCACCAAGGTATACAGAAGCGAGTCTGGTTAAGAAGCTGGAAGAAGAAGGCATTGGTCGTCCAAGTACATACGCACCAACTATCAGCACTATCCAAAATAGGGGATACATACGCAAAGACGGCAAACAGCTAATACCGGAGGATATTGCCTTTAAAGTTACAGACCTTCTCGTAGAACATTTCAGCGACATTGTAGATACATCCTTCACTGCAACAATGGAGCAGTCTCTCGATGATATTGCAGAAGGCAAAGTTGCGAGTGAGAAGTTTCTAAAGGATTTCTACTCCCCATTTAGCAAGCTTGTTGAGTCCAAAACAAAGACTCTCTCCAAAGATGATGTACTCAAAGAACGCGTACTTGGAATCGACCCTGCCTCTGGCCTTGAGATCATAGCCAGGTCTGGTCGCTTTGGACCGTATGTGCAACTTGGTCGTCCACCTGAGGCGGATAAAGATAGTAAGGAGAAGCAAGAGAAGCCCAAGACAGCGTCATTGTCTACAGGTCGCACGACCGAAGATGTTTCATTAGATGAAGCCCTGGCGCTTTTGCAGTTCCCCAAGGAAATTGGTGCGATTGATGGTGAAACAGTCACAGTACTTCTTGGTCGCTATGGACCGTACATGAAAGTTGGCGATTCCAATGTATCGCTTCCAAAGGATGCTGATCCTGCCTCTGTGACAATTGAGGATGCTAAGCAGTACATAGTGGACCATAAGGAGAATCGTAAGAAGCAGGAAAAGCCCATCAAATCACTCGGAAAGGATCCGACTTCCGGAGGTGAGATGCTGGTAAAAGAAGGGCGATATGGGCCGTATGTTACCGATGGCAAGGTCAATATATCAGTACCCAAACACGTTCTTCCGGAGGATGTAGACAACATTCTCGCGGCGCAGCTTCTAGATAAAAAGCGCAACAGCCCAAAGAGGAAGTGGAAGAAGAAGGGTTAGGGAATCGGGTTTGTGATTTGAATGGCAGGCGCGGCAGGACTCGAACCTGCGACCCTCGGTTTTGGAGACCGATGCTCTAACCAGCTGAGCTACGCGCCTTTGCCACTAATATTGTACTGCTATAGAGCACATATCGGAATCAGAAGTATCGAGATTGCAGAGGGCGTATCCTTCTGTACTCTTCTTCCATGCAGAAAATTTCCCGCGAAGACGCACTCAAGTATCACCGCGAGCCGCGTCCCGGCAAGACCGAGATCAATTCTACAAAGCCAGTAGAGACTCAGCGTGATCTCGCTCTCGCATACACACCGGGTGTCGCAGAGCCGGTAAAAGAGATCGCGAAGGATCCATCAAAAGCGTACGAATACACGAATAAAGGCAATCTAGTTGCAATCGTGAGCAACGGAACATCAGTGCTCGGAATGGGAAATCAAGGAGCATTACCAAGCAAACCGGTACTCGAGGGCAAAGCGGTCCTCTTCAAAAAATTCGCTGGCATCGATGTATTCGACATTGAAGTCGACTCAGAAGATCCGCAGGAGATTGCAAATATTGTGGAACGCATCGCATCCACATTCGGTGCCATCTGCCTAGAAGACATAAAGTCACCTGAGTGTTTCGAAGTGGAAAAGTTATTGCAGGAACGCCTGAATATCCCAGTGTTCCACGATGACCAACACGGCACAGCAGTTGTAGTTTCTGCTGCACTCCTCAATGCTCTGGAGATTGTCGGCAAAGATATTTCTGATATCCGAATTGTGTTTAGCGGCGCAGGAGCAGCCGCGGTTGCCATTATGCAAATGCTCGTATCGCTCGGCGCCAAGCGGGAATCTACACTTGTCTGCGATTCCAAGGGAGTAATTTACAAAGGGCGCACAGAGAACATGAAGGCACACAAGCACGAGCTCGCAGTCCAAACAGGGCATCGAACAATTGCCGAGGCACTTGTTGGTGCAGATGTTTTTATAGGAGTCTCAACGGCACACTGCGTATCCGAAGGAATGGCACAGAGCATGGTAGAAAATCCAATCATCTTTGCACTCGCCAATCCCGAACCCGAGATTGCCTACGAGGAGGCTCAGAGGGCACGAGGTAATCCAGTAATTGCTACCGGCCGCAGTGATTATCCAAATCAAGTTAACAATGTTCTGGGGTTCCCGGGTATCTTCCGCGGCGCTCTGGATGCGCGCTCGCGATCAATTACGCAGGACATGAAACTCGCAGCCGTGCGTGCGCTTGCCGCACTTGCGCACCGTCCGGTATTGCAGGAAGTTCTGGATGCATATGGACTTGAGTCGCTCGAATTTGGTCGTGACTACATCATTCCCAAGCCACTCGATCCGCGGGTAACTTCTGCTGTTGCAGAAGCTGTGGTGGGAGCTGCGGGGAAAAAATAAGAAAGACTGTTGCCCCCTTCCCAACCCTCCCCCGTCGGGGGGAGGGAGAGGGTGAGTGCAACGTGCAAACATCGTGGTATCTGGTATGGTGTTCGTCATGGAATCTGCAATTGAACGCCTCCAGAGCATTGCAGGAGATGCTTGGAACCAGGCGTACCAAAAAATCGTCGACATCCTGCCGGAAACTGCGCTTGCCGTTGCCATCATTGGCATTGGCCTGCTCATATCAACTGCCGTTTATTACATTGCTGTACGCATAATGGCGTTCTTTGCCATCGACAAATTGGCAGGCAAAACGCCGCTCCAACAATTGCTTCGCAATGTTGGTATTCACAAAAATATTTCCAACATAGTCGCGCTGCTTCTGTTCTGGCTTGGCGTACTAATTACATTAATTTTCGCTTCAGACGTTCTACAGCTTGAGCAGATCTCCAACGCGCTTGCGGTAGTCACACGGTTTATACCGCAGATAATTGCGGCACTCCTCATTGTTATTTTTGGAATGCTTCTGGCCAAGTTCCTGCAGGTTTTTATGGAGCAAACTCTTATGAGAGTGCAGGAGAGGCTTGCGATTATTACGGGCAGAGTTGTCTACATTGCAGTTATTATTTTCGTATTCCATCTAGTTATTGGACAGTTAGGTTTCGATCTTTCATTTGTTACTACGAATGCTGTCATCGTTCTATGCGCGATTATCTTAGTGGTTAGCATTGGGGCAATCGTCGCGGCGCGAACGTTGCTTGAGAATGCATTAGCTTGCTATCAGCTCAGGCAGGAGCTTGCCGTAGGCGACAAGATTTCTATTGGAGAAATCACCGGTACTATTAAGCGTTTTACTCTTACAGATGCTGTTGTAGAAACACAGGAAGGTGACAAAGTTATTCCAGCATTAATATTTTTCCAGCAAACGTATTCCCTCAAGCGTGCAAATGGAGAACGAAGGTGAACCGCGTCCTATCCTCGTCTCTATTCCACATGCAGGATCAGAGATTCCCGAGGAAGTGGCAAATGATCTACTACTTACAAGTAAGGAATTGTTGGGATATACCGATCTATATACAGAACAGATCTTCAACATAAAAAACGTATACCTAGTTACAAATCCAATTTCACGTGTGATTGTAGACGTAAACCGTGCCCCAGATGACATCTCACGTGAGTATGAACAGGCAGCCGAGGGAGTAACAGTTCATACGACTTGGGATGGCAAAAGCGTGTACAAAAAAGAACCCTCACAGGAAGTTGTAGACACGCTAATTAGGAAATACCACGATCCGTACCACGAACAAGTAGACAGCCATATGGCCAAAGTGCAGTTCCTCATAGACGGTCACTCCTACTTGTCTGTAGGGCCCAAACTCAAACGTGACGGTGGTGAGCCACGACCAGATATCAACTTAGGCAATATGAATTTCTCTACTTGCTCACGCGAGCAGACTGTCTTTTTCCGTGAGTTCTTTGAGGAGCGCGGCTACTCAGTTCGTATCAATTTTCCATATACCGGCAAGTACATTCTTGGTCATCATTGCCATCGCCGTCGCATACCACCATTTCTTGTTCCTGGAATCCAAATTGAGATTAATCAAGGTCTCTATGTGAAAAAGGATTCATTCGATGCAATTCCTGAGCGGGTAGAGGAGTTTAACTTGCTGTTTGCCAAATTGGTGGATATTTTTGCGGAGAGATACGCCAAATAAAGCACAAAACAGCTTTGGATTTAGGATTTGGAATTTCGTACTTTTGTGTTCTCTTGTTCTTGTGAACATGGCTCCAGAACTCGAATTCTGCTAGAATATCTTGATGGTCATAGAAATTCATATCCATCGTCCACGTACTCTTCTAGGGATTTTCCTGGGGCTTGGCGTGACGGTCGCAACAATCATTACCGTTTTCTCGGGTAATGGTGAGAGCGTTACGGCGTCTGTGCTTGCAGCTGGTGGAACAGAAGAAGTTCCACAGATTGCTGCGCATGAGGCGACTTCGGATGTACGACACGCGCGACAGCAGCGTGCTGTGTTGCAACGTAAGGAAGAAATTTTGCGTTACCAATTGCAGACGATCGAGGATGCGTTTAACAGAGCAAAGGGACTCAATGATGCTGACTTGCTCGATGAACTCTCGCACAGTCGTCAGCAGCTTGTACTACTACTTAAAGATAAACGTCTTACCGAGAACAAGATCCTCTCGTCACTTGCGGCGTTGTGGGATGCAGAAGAGCGTGCCGGAATAATTGCATCAGCCCTGCCTGGAGATCCAATTGCACTCGCATGGCCTGTAGATCCGATCTACGGAATTTCCGCAGACTTCTTAGACGAAGAGTATGAAGTAATCTTTGGAATCCCCCATCACGCAATCGACATACCGGTAGTACAAGGCACAATAGTGCATGCTCCGGCCGATGGTGTTGTAGAGCGAGTGGCAGATAATGGCTTTGGTTACAGCTATCTCATTATGCGACACCAAGGTGTTGTAACGGTTTATGGTCACGTTGAAGAGTCCCTTGTTGAAGAGGGTGATGAAGTGTTTGCAGGAGATCCAATCGCGCGTTCCGGTGGTCGACCCGGCAGCCGTGGCGCGGGTGCGCTCACGACGGGGCCGCACCTACACTTCGAAACAATTGTGCGTGGTGATCACGTAAATCCGGAAACACTATTGCCGAGGCAATAGTAAATAGTTTGTAGATCAAAATGCTATCAACTACTTACTACAAACTACTGACTGTCTTTGCCTGCGTGCAGGCAAAGCTATCTGTCATTCCTGCCACATAATCTTTTACAGCTTCCTGTATAAGTCCGCCGGTTTGTTTTTGTAACTCCAGTACTTTGTCGTTGGGATTTTTTATGTAGTGAGCGCAGAGCAACTGGATAATTTTCTGACCTTCTTTGCTACGTTCTATAACAGCCGGGTGGTTATACATGTTGGCCCAAAGAAATGATCTCAGAGCATCGAGTTTTGAGCGCATATCTTCTGAGAAGGCGATCAATGAATTATCTGATGTGTATACACTGTCCAATGTATTAATACGTTGTGACAACAGTTGCTTTTCCACTGCTTCATACAGGTCTGTAACAAGTATATGAATGAGCGCACCATGTAGAGAAGTACTTCGAGGTGCAGCCAGATTGGAGGCCGCTAAAACGAGTGGAATCTCAAGTAGATCATCCAACAAAAACAGTTGTGCCTTCAATCCGTCTTCACAATCGTGGGCGGTGTATGCAATCTCGTCAGCCATGTCTACGATCTGTGCTTCCAATGATAAAGAGTGAGTGCCAGAAGTATTCTCATTCGTATGGTGAAGCTCAGGATGGTCGAATGGAGTGGTGTGCTTTAGAAGTCCTTCCAGAATTTCCAAATTCACATTGAGCCCTGCATAAAGCGATGAGTGACCTTCAAGAACCGTGAGAATTCTGTGAGATTGCAGGTTGTGCTCAAACCCACCTTCATACTTCGACATCCATTCATTGAGTGATATTTCACCGGCATGACCAAAAGGCGGATGCCCTAAATCATGGGCAAGCGCGATGCACTCAGCCAGGTCTTCGTTAAGTTGCAGTGCACGTGCCATGTCCCGACTTATCCCAGTCACTTCAAGCGTGTGAGTTAGCCTTGTTCGATGGTGATCATTCTTACCACCAATAAAGACCTGTGTTTTCCCTTTGAGGCGCCGGAATGCCTGTGTGTGGATTATCCTTCCCCTATCACGCTGAAACCTAAGACGCGTGGCATCCTCTGGTTCATCATGCTCACGCCCTAGTCCATCACCGTGTTTTACTGCGTAGGATGCGAGGAGGGAGTCAGATTGCCGGATACGATCATTAAGACTTTGCACGTGTACAGGATAGACTCCTCAGTTCAATAGCTGAACTGTTCTCCTGAAAAATAGGGTGGAAAATTGACAACAATAAACAGTATTGTACTGTGGCAATAATTTCCCCATATAGTTTATGAGTAAGAGACCACCTTGTTATTCGTTTGAAAACATGAGAGATGAAGCAACGCAGGCTCCTGACATTGATGCATTTGTTCGTAAAACGCTTGGCAATAACTCAGCAGAGACAATATTGGATTACTGCCACACTCTGCGCCGAAGAGGTGACCAAGCATTGGCACAGCGGATTGCTTCATCAGAAGCCTTGCAAGGGAAGGTAGTGCCTAACTCGATTCATCTCGAAGACGGGAGTTATGGACCAAATCATTTGGAGGAAGGAGATATGTTCGAGTCACGATTTCGATCGGAATTAGCAAATATAGGTGTTGTGGATAGTGCGGCTTAAATTTTGTATTTGAGTACGCCCAACGACCGTCGGACGAGAAACGCTTATCTCCTGGAAGGTCCAGGTGGGTGACCGTATTCCCAGCCCACAAGCTGAGAAGAATTAGTCTCCCAATCAGTGTTTGAGGAGAAGCGTTTACCGAACTAACGTGAAGTCGAGACACAGTCATTTTAAGGAATTCTGGATCAATATGTCTACGCTTCGTACTTGAATTTGCCGAACAGAGGCGTGCGAAGAACAGGTGTAATCTTCAGTTTGCTGTAAAGCAAGACGTACATGTTGTATACAATATTTATCAACTATTCATATCAACACTGCGGCGAGCGCATTTATTTTGCCTCTAAGCACCGCATCACGGTCTCCACCTCTGTAGGTCCAGTACACATCCCGATTGCAGCAGGGGCAGGCTTCTAGGCGTTCCTGTTGCAGCTTCGGAACACCGATGGCGGTTAGCTTCGCATCGGCGATGCCATGGAGGTTTACATTATTACCTTCAAAAAACTCAGGATCAGTTTCACCAAGTTCATGCATCGGGTCGGAAAACTCAGCACAGTTTGTGCAGAGTGATGGGCCAGCACCAATCCAAACATCTGCAGGCGAGATATTCCATTCATCTTTCAATACACGAAAATGCTCCTCAAGCGCTCCGGCAATAAGTCCGCGCCAACCAGCATGGATCAATCCAACAACATGCTGCTTCGGGGCGTACACAACAAAGTTCTGACAGTCCGCCCAACGAACGGAGAGTGCAAGACCTTGGATGTCCGTCACAATACCGTCAGCTTGATCCATACGTTCTGATGGAGCGCGTGCAATCACAGTTCGTTTGCCATGAACCTGATTCAGCGATGCAAATGTCGATGCATGGAGAACATTAGGAATAGATACATCCGAGAAATCATCCTCACGTTCAAAGATGACAATTTTTAGATGATCGGAAAATTGCCGAAGGCTAGAGAAGGGATCAAGTTTCACTATCCCAGTTTGTGCAGCAATTGTGGAATCTGTTCTATCACATCACGTGCAGTGTATGCATATCCCCGTTTTACAAAGAGTTCCTCACCAGCGCGTTTAACTATTGTACTTGCAATTTTGCATGCGTCAGATGGGGCAATCTTTTGAGCAATCAAACCTGCAATAAGTCCTGCAAGCACATCACCTGAGCCTCCAACAGTCAGGCCTGCGTTGCCACCTTCCACTATATCCTCAGATCCATCTGGTGAAATAATGCGATCAGTTGGCCCCTTAAAAACTATAGTCACATCATTCTCTTTTGCAGTTTCCTGCATCGCATCAGAAGCGATTCCCATGCGCTCAAGTTCACCCAAGTGTGGTGTGAGGACAGCTTGTTTACCATGTACGAGAGCGAGTGTTTCTTGTTGCAGCGCAGCAGCATCCAGAACAAGTGCACAGCTCGCACCTTCTGCAATCTGCAGCAAAGAATCTTTGCTTTCTGCATTTGCATGATCCACACCAGGTCCCAATACCGCACAATCCATTGTTGCCAAAAGCTCTAAAATTTCCTCAGTGTCATTTTCAGCAAGGTCATTACCTGCAAAAGGATGTACCTGAAAATTGAGAGACGTTGCCTTTGTAACTTCTGTGTGACAAGCAGGGATTGCAATATGCACAAGATCCACACCGCTAGATTCGGCTGCCAGAGCGGTAAATAGCGGAGCGCCATGCATCACGCGTGAGCCGCCAATTATGGCGACTATGCCGTTCTCCGTTTTATGCGACTGCGGATCTCGTTCCACAGGAGTATCCTACCACTACTTAAGTCATGGCTGAGTTACTCATTCTCATAATTGGCATCCTAGTTCTTTCCGGGCTTTTTTCTGGTGCAGAAGCTTCACTTATTTCTCTAAGCAAACCAGAGATAGAAGGATTTGTTCAGGAGAAGCGGTGGGGTGCGAATATTCTCGCACGTGTACATAAAAAGCTTGAGCGGGCAGTAAACACAATTGTCGTTCTAAATAATATTGTGAATATTGCCGGGTCGATTCTTGTTGGTAGCATGACAATTCGCTTATTCGGAGATGCTATTCTCGCAGTGGTTACAACGTCGCTTACATTTGGCGTCATCATCTTTTCAGAAATTCTTCCAAAGAGTTTGGGGATGCATTACAGCCATAGACTCGCTATTCCTGTTGCGATAGTTGTGTATTACTTAATGATGCCTCTGTTTCCACTAATCTGGTTACTAGAGCAGTTCACACAGATCTTTAAAAAAGGCGAACGAAAGATTGGCACAGAGCAGCAAATCCGTTCGCTTGTAAATTTGGGCAGAAGAAGTGGGCACATCGAAAATGACGAAGGGCAACTCGTGCATCGTGCTTTCATTCTCAACGACAAGACTGCACACGACATAATGACTCCTCTCAAAGATGTGATCAGTGTGACGCGAGGAGAAACGATAGATGAAGCTGCAAAAAAAGTTTTTCGTGAAAACCACTCGAGGTTTCCTGTTTTTGGTAATTCTATCCACGATGTGGAAGGAGTAGTGATGGGCTACGACATTCTCCAAGCCGTGACAGAGGGCAACAAAAATGACCACATCGGTACCATCGTTCAGCCGGGACTAATAGTCTCTGAAGATAGGCAGTGTGATGAGCTCTTAGTTCTGTTCCGCGACAAACGTCAGCACCAGGCAGTTGTTCAGGAGAATGGAAAAACTGTTGGTATTGTTACGCTAGAGGACGTTCTGGAAGAACTTGTTGGTGAGATTGAAGACGAGCTGGATGCGCGTGACTGACGACTATTTCTTCCATTCTCTCTCGAAATCTCGTTCCACTAAATTGCCTTGCGTGCTCCCGAAGTGCCTGTGCATCAAATTTCATATGCATGAAACGCTGCAATGCATCATTGAGACTTTCGATTGTTTGTTCCTGAAAGAACACACCAGTATTCCCATCCTCAATCGTGTCGCAAACACCACCTTGGCCGAGTGCAATCACTGGTGTACCGCACGCCAACGACTCAAGCGGCACAACTCCGGCATCCTCAATTTGTGGGAAGAGTAGTGCCTTTGCATTCGCGTAGAGCTTGTAAAGATCCTCTTCCGAAACAAAACCAAGGATCTCCACTGTGGGGCCAGCGAGCTTTTTAAGCCGCGCTGTATCTTGTCCGCTACCGGCTATTTTAAGCGGGAACTTCAATTCATTCGCTGCTTCTATAAGTAAATCAAAGCGTTTGTACGGCACAAGGCGTCCCACAGCCAGGAAGGCAGATCGATCCGGATTTTGTGGAAGCGGTATGCTTAAAAGTCCATCGTTCACTGGTGGTGGAATCACAATGCTTTCGCGAGCATATGTACGCTCAATACGTTCTTGAGTAGTAGAAGAATTTGCAACAAAGACATCAACTCGTTTTGAGGTTGTTAGATCCCAGCGGCGCAGATGCTTGAGCTGCTTACGAATAACTGGCTGTAGGAAATGCGGCACTCGATAGTCTTCCAAATACTGCTTTTCCATTTCCCATGCATAACGCATTGGAGTGTGGCAGTAGCACACGTGTATTGCTGAACTGGGTGGGACTATGCCTTTTGCAACGGCATGAGACGAGCTAACAATCACATCAAACTCACGTAAATCCATGCGTTCAATAGCCTGAGGCATCCATGGGAGTAGCACATGGTGCTGTTTTAAAATCCTGTACCACAGCTGCAATCCACTAGTGCGAATATCAGCCTGATCGATTGGGCCTAAGTTTCCACGATTTGCCACTGTTGTATAAACCGGTGCATCTGGCCATAACTGGCAGAACTCGGCAATAACATGTTCTGCACCTGCATAGGTTGGTAGCCAGTCGGCAATAAGGGCAAGTCTCATATATACATAGCATGCCTGTTTCCTCGGTCAGAGTGTAGGCTATCCCAAGTGTCTCTAAAACCTGCCCGCCGTCTGCCGCGCAAATACAACCGTTCTGTTTCAAAGCTTACGAAAGCACTCGCAGAAAGGCGTCGGCATCATAAATCGCGCTGGAAGAAGGAACGATTTCGACGATTGTTTAGCCGTTTGCAGCGAAGCGCACGAACAGGAAAACACTTCTTTCTTCGGTGGTTTCTCGTGGGGCTGATCGCAATTCTCATACTTGTACTGGGGTATTTACTTTTTTCTCCCATGATTCGCGTACGAGAAATTACAGTTGTACGAGCGGATCCCAGACTAGATGTTCAGCAGGTCCAGCAAACACTGTTACCACTCTTTGGGCGGCATCCACTTTTCGTTTCTCGAATTGAAGTGCTTTCGCTACTCAAGGAATCGATACCAAGTATTACCAGTCTAGAGCTCGAAAAGGTGTATCCAGCAGAACTGCGGGTAACACCGCATTTGGAGCCACTCGCCATGCGAGTAACTATAATTGGACCAGATGCACAGCAAGAAGAGCAGCCATCAGATCCGGAGAATTGGAGTAGCTTTATTACGGAGGGTGGTTGGTATGTTCAAACTGCAACACCTCAGAAAGCAGGTCATCTGCCACACATGCAGCTTGTGGACTGGGGCGCGCGTCCAAATCCTGGGAGCAATTTATTTTCATCGGATTTCTTACAACGCATGCGCACTGTTGAGCAGGCGCTGGCTACTCAGTTTGGGCAGGAGACGATCAGTAGGGCTGTGTATCTTCGCTCACAAGAGTTCCATCTTACTGTGGTTACAAGTGGGGAAGACTCCAAAAATCTCACACTTTGGTTAGATACACGTGGAACCGTAGAAGAACAGCTGCAGAGGTATCGCACATTCCTCAAGGGAATAGGTCTTGGTGAAGTCACTCAATATATAGATTTGAGACTAAAAGACAGAGTTGTTTATAAGTAACAAGATCCAAATTACAAATAAACTTTTCTTGTATCTGGGATCTTTGGATTTGGAATTTTCTCAAGTCCATCTACTTGACCCAGGCTGTCAGGTTCACATGTAATTTATCCTTTAACCCTTGCCGTAACTGACTAGCTCCGTATGCTCATTACTCATGTACGCGTCGCTTCTATCTGTACTGCTATTGGGTGTTATCCCGCTCGGTAATGCCGCCGCGAGACATTCACTTCTTGAGCGCATTGCAGTTGCTCCACCGGCATCATCTCTTTCCTTGACTAGCCATATTTCGGCGTCGGGAGCGATTGTACTCGATGCAAAAAGCGGTCAGGTTATATATAGCAGACAGGCGAATGTAGAACGATCTATGGCGAGTATAACCAAGCTTATGACGGCACTAATAATTGTTGAAAATCATGAGCTAGATGAAATAGTAACTATCCCCGAGGGTGTGGAAGAAATTATTGGCAATAAGGTGTATCTCTCTCCTGGAGAACGATACACAGTTGGAGATCTACTTTCTGCGGCACTCATTGCTTCAGCTAATGATGCTGCCAATGTACTGGCGCAGTATCATAGCGGTTCGGTTACAGCATTTGTCTCAGAGATGAATGAGCGTGCAGAGCAACTGGGTTTGAATAACACATCCTTTGCAGATCCGATTGGTCTTGATCATATACAGCAGTATTCAACACCACGTGATATCGCATGGCTTACAAAGTTTGTATATGAAAAGCCAGCAGTCGCAGAGCGTATGGGGCGGCGTTGGCAACGTATTGTAAGTCTTGGTGGTG
>Ga0222658_1000751_pt1 | contig 16348 bp, 13 predicted proteins | sample AntAcemetagen476_FD_179830 | JGI IMG/M metagenome (GOLD analysis project Ga0222658, IMG submission 179830) | Saline water microbial communities from Ace Lake, Antarctica - #476 | ecosystem: Environmental > Aquatic > Non-marine Saline and Alkaline > Saline | place: Antarctica: Ace Lake... | reverse complement strand
TTGATTTTGAATTCTCTGGAAAGGGTCATCCAACAAGTGATTTATCTCTTTTATTGTTAAATCACCCAAATATGGAAGAAGAGATTATTAAGACTTATAGAGAGAATATTTCTTTTGATTATGAGGGAATTGAAAGTGATATAAATAAAGAGTTACTCAGAAAAGGAGTTCAGTTAATTGCTGGTTTGGGAAATTTAAAAATGCCTTCAGAGGGAAAGAAAAAAATTCATAAGAAATTTTTAGATGTTATTAATGCACATTGTGAATAATTATTGAGGTTTATTAGTTTTAATTAGTTTATTCATTTTAATTTTATAGAGAATTTTTTAAATAAATCTTTATATAGACTTGGTTTTTGCTTTTTGTATGGATTATACTAACGAGAAGAATTATATTAAGAATATTGGAAAGGAAGGGGAGGAACATGCTAGGAATAAACCTTTTTCTGACAGAAATTGCGGTGTTCTTTTGGCTGCTATTAGTGCAGTTATTTCATTATTACCTAAAAGATCTTTAAGAATATTAGATATGGGGTGTGGTACCGGGTGGACGAGTATTTTTTTTAGCAAAATGGGACATAGTGTTTTAGGAATTGATATTTCCAAAGATATGATTAAAAATGCTGAAATTAATAAGAAAAAAGAAAAGTTGTCTAATCTTGATTTTAAAGTTGAAAATGCAGAAGAGATGAATTTTAATTCAGAGTTTGATTGTGTAATCTTTATTGATTCATTACATCATTGTGATAATACCGAGAGAGTTATAAAAAATGCTTACAATGCTTTGAAAAAAGGAGGGATTTGTATTATTTCAGAGCCGGGATTGAATCATAGCAAGGCTCCTTATTCAATTAATGCTGTTAAAAAATATGGGGTTTTAGAAAAGGATATGCCCCCTAAATTAACTAGAAAAATTGGAAAAAGAGTTGGATTTATTAAAATCAAGGTTTATCCTAGGGAAGATTCATTAAATCAGATTTTATATTCAAAAGAAAGAGAATTTTCTAATCTTTCTTTATTAAAAAGATTTTTTAAAAATATAAAAATAAAGATAATTCCTGTTTTTCTTTTACTGACTCTTTACAAAAGATATAGTGGAGTTGTAGTTATGGAAAAAAATTAAATTAATCTATTTTGTAAATATAATTATTTTTATTATAAATCTCGCTCCAATTGCAGTTTATTTTGGAACTTGAAATTACATAAGTTATATTATATTTGTCTATAAAATTACTCTTATTTTCACATTCACTTTCTTTATAAAAAATTAGTGCATCATATCTTTTTTGAAATTCGTGCATTTTAATTAAAGAGGGCTGATTTGATATTGGATTAACTGTAATAGAAACTAAGTCTTCTGCAAGAGTTATTCCTTTAGGATAATTTGATAAAAATAGAATTGCTTGGTAATTATCTTCATTTATGAATTGATAAGGAGTTGTGTTTTCTGGAGCGTAATAATATGATTTAAATGTTAGGATTAAAACAAAAATTAGTAAAATTATTATTAAAATTCTTTTTAGAGTTATATCTTTGATGCTGTTTTTAATTAAGATTATTAAATAATACAAACCGAAAGCACTTAAAATTGGAAGAGATAATGCAAAATAGTACATGTTTCTTTGATATGGGGCTAGATAAGAGATATCTGTTATCTTAAATATAAATACTGAAATTAGAATTGTTAATGGCCATAATAAATAAATATAATATTCTCTTTTTCTTTTTAAGATTAAGATAAATGCTCCAAGTAGTGCAAGTAGATATCCTATTAGGTTATATATTTCTGTAAAAGTTATATTTCTTTCTATAATTCCCCAGCCTTTCTTAAATTGTAAATTTTGAAAAATATTTGAGAATAGATTTCCTATTGAAAGCTGCATAACATACTTATAAAAAATTAGTCCAATTAATGGAATTAATAAAAAGAATAGGAAAAATTTATACTCTTCTTTTAGATATTTGTAATTTATTAAAGAATAGATTATAAGGAATGGAATTGAGAACAATACTGAAACCGCGTGAATAGGAATCAGAAAAATCATTATTAATAAACTTAAAATAATGTAGCTTTTTTTTCTTCTTAAAAATCCTTCATTAAAAAAATAAATATAGAGAAAAATAAAAGGTATGGAGAAAGTTAGAGGGGTGAAAAACCAAAAACCTAAAATATTTAGATTAGATTTTATCGAGGCTAAAAATATTATTGAAAAAATTGCTATCCAAAATTTATCTGATTTCTTATAAACTATATAGAAGAGTGCAAGAGCTGATAAAACTCCCCAGATTGCTGGAAGAAATTTATAAATTAAAACGAGATTTGTGAAATAAGAGAGGCATTTTAGAAAAAAATGAAATCCTAATTCCAGATGATTAATTGATGGAAAGGAGTTTGAGAAAGAAATGTGATTCCATTCATCCAAATGATACGGAAAACGATAATCAAAATGTATAGAATAGATTAAAGTAAATATTAAAATACATGAAATGGTGAGGATTATTATATTGGGTTTTTTCATTTATCTAAAATAATTTTTTTATATTTAAATATATAACCTATAATAAAACTTATATAATCCGGTTTTATTAGATAGTTATGTCACAAATTTCTGTTGTATTGCCTTGTTTGAATGAAGAAAAAGGATTGCCTGTTTGTGTAGGCAAAATTAGAGAGGTTTTTAGAGCTTATGAGCTTGATGGAGAAATTATTGTTGTGGATAATAATTCAAGCGATAATACTTCTGAGATTGCAAAAAATTTAGGTGTGGAGGTTGTTTTTGAGGGTAATAGAGGATATGGAAATGCTTACAAAAAAGGATTTAAATCTGCTAAGGGAGAGTTTGTCTTTCTTGGAGATGCAGATAATAGTTATGATTTTTATGATATTCCTCGATTTTTAGAGGTTTTGAATACCGGAGCAGATTTTGTTATTGGAAATAGAGCAAGTGTAATGAAAGGTTCCTCTCCCTTTCTTCATCAGCATATTGGGAGGCCTTTTTTTTCTGCAGTCTTAAGGAGATTATTTGATTTAAAAATTTCTGACTCTCATTGTGGTTTTGGAGTTATTAGAAAAAGTGCCTTAGATTCTCTTAATTTAAAAAGTTCTGGAATGGAATTTGCTTCAGAGATTTTAATCAAAGCTAAGAAAAATAATTTAAATATACAGGAGATTCCTATCACTTATCATAAAAGATTTGGAAAATCCAAATTAAGAACATTTAGGGATGGTTTTAGACATATATATCTGATTAGCAAAGAGTTTTTTAATAGATAAATTCTGAGAGTTTTATGAGTAAAAAGATAGCAATTTTTCATAATTTTATGGATAATATTGGTGGGGCAGAAATTGTAGATTTAATCTTAGCAAGAGGATTGAATGCAGATATTTACACAACTAATTTTGATAAAGATAAAATTAAAAAAATGGGGTTTGAGGATGTCTCTCCAAGAATTTTTTCTATAGGAAAGATTCCAATTAATGCTCCGTTTAGACAGGAGTTAGCTTATTGGAAATTTAGGAAGCTGAATCTGGGAAAAAGGTATGATTTTTATATTGTGGCTGGAGACTGGGCAATGGCTGGAGCTATAAACAATAAACCTAATTTTTGGTATGTTTTTTCTCCGATGAGGGAGATATGGGATTTGTATAAGTATACAAGAAATAACTCTGTAACTTTTTTGAAAAGGCCATTATTTGATTTATGGGTTTTATATAGAAGATATTTAATAAAAAAAGATACAAGAAGAATAAAAAATATTTTTTGTATCTCTCAAAATGTTCAGAAAAGAGTGAAAAAATATCTTAAAAGAGAGGGAGAGGTAATTTATCCCCCTATAGAGACTTCTAAATTTAAATATAAGAAAATGGGAGATTACTGGCTTTCTGTTAATAGATTAATTAATCATAAACGAATTGATATGCAATTAAAGGCATTTGAAAAACTTCCTAATGAAAAACTGATAATTGTTGGAAGTTATGAAAAATCTAAACATTTTCAGGAGTATGCAAATTATTGTAAAAAAATAAAACCAAAAAACGTTGAGATTTTAAGTTGGGTAGATGATAAAAAATTAATAGAATTATATTCTTCTTGTAAGGGATTTATAACAACTGCATTAGATGAGGATTTTGGAGTGACTCCTATTGAAGCAATGGCTTCCGGAAAACCTGTTATTGCTCCAAATGAAGGAGGTTATAAAGAAACTATTTTAGATGGCAAAACCGGGAGATTAATTGAGAATATAAATTCTAATAAGTTAATAGAAGCCATAAAAGAAGTTAATGAAGAATTAAAAGAGAATAAATTAAAATATAAAAATAATTGTTTAAAACAGGCAAAGAAATTTGATACAAAAATATTTATTGATAGGATTGAAAAAGAGATAGAAAAGATTTTAGAAAATAATTAAAATATTCTAAAATTTTATTTCATATGAACATTTCCAGATTATTCTACTTCCCATACAGATAATTCTACTGGAACTGTGTTATCTCTATTAATAATGTCTATTAATTTTGCGATTGGTCTGTCTTCGGGGTTTAGTGCTCTTGCTGAAATAATTGAATCTCCATAAATTGCTACTCTTATTTTTTCCCTTGGACTTTTTTGAGATAGATATTTTTCTCTAACGTTATCTTGAATATTATTCCATAGTGTAGATGAAAGGGCTTCTGCTCCTAAAGAACTTAGATGAACTCCATCTAGGAAATCTCCATTTGCTTCATTTAAACACCAAGCATCAGCTTCTTTGTTAAAATGAGGATCCATTTCATCATATATTTTTATTGTATTCAAATATTTTCCTCCACAAGAAACATTATATAATCCTTGATTTAATGCAGGTATTGCAGTTTCAAGTTGTAAGAGTTCTTCTGGAGTTTTTCTTTCAACTAAGACATCTGAGGCAATTGGGGGAACTTCAAAAAAATAAACATTTTCTCTTTTTGTTCCAGCAAAATCTGCGTTGCTTACAACTGCATAGATATGATTTACATACATTCTAAGCATGTAAGGAATATTATCTCCATAAAGAACCGCATCGTTTGTTCCCCATTGAACCGCGATTATATCGTGATGATTTTCTGGAGTTTCTGTTTCTTTTATTAATAACGAAATTAAGTAACTTCTTGCACCAGGCATTCCATAAACATCTAAATCAATTACCTCATTTTCCAGGTGTTCATAATAGGTTTCATTTCTTATTCTTATGGGATTTTTTTCAATAGAATTTAAATTTGTTTTTAATGGAGTTGTTGAGAGAATTTCTGAATAATTTGTGTTAGGAAGAGTCGATTCTCCTTGAGAGTTGGAGATATTTGATAATAATGAGGTAATTCCAATTAATCCAATAGTTGCGGTATTCTTTAATTTTGAAATTAAACTCATGTTCATTACTTTTAAGTTAGTATATTTAAACGTTTGTATGAGTAAATTTAAGTTGTAATTTTAAACATTTACATAGGATAAAATTGGACTGTAATAACTTTTATAAACATAATTTTCCTTGTTTAAATGTTAAAAGATGGTGCGTGGAAAATCTGCAAAGTTTAGAACTAGGCTTGTTATTGTATTCTTTGTAGCCTTGACTCTTATAGTTGGAGTTGTTGCACAAATTTCTAGTGAGGATTCGGAAGATATTGAGGATGTTCGGGCGAGTCTTGTTGCAGATAAGATTGTTGAAAACGAGGGATTATCTGATTCTACTCAGAAATTTATCAAAGATTTAGTAAAAAAAGAAAAAGTTAGGGAAGAGGATATTGAAAAAATTGAAAAAATTGATTTAGAAAATCCTCCCGAAAAAGTTAAGCTTGGGGATAGTATTGAAGGTACTAACGTTGCTATTTATTCTGTTAATTATACAAAAGATAAAGAGTTAGGTGGAGAAAATAGGGAGTTGTTCGTTGTAACTTATTCTAGTGAGGAGTTTAAGGTTCCTTTAGAATTAAAACCTTCGTCAGCTATAGAGTATTTAAGCTTCGGAGAGGCTCTTGAAACTACCGGGTCTAATTATTTGAAGACAAATACTGGAGTAAGATCAAGTGCCGAAAAAGGATATGTTATGATGGATTATGGAAGCATTACAGGAATTTCAACAAGTATAGAAGCTCTTTCTGGGGAAGGAAGAATTGATGTAATTGTTTATGTTAATGGAGAAGAGATTGGATTGAGAAATTTAATCTATGTTGAAGATACAGGAGTTTTGAAAGATTATGATAAACAATCAAGAGATGTTATAAAATTCCAACCCGGAGATGTAATCTCTGTTTATGTAGAAACTCAGGGAGGAGTTGCTTGGAAAGATGCAATTAACCTTGTAAAGGTTGAACTTGAATAAACTATAGAATAAATATATTTATAAATAAATTAAACTGTAAAATAAGATGAAAGAAAAAAATCCGTATAAAACACTTTTTGTTTTGACTTTAGTGGTTTTACTTGTTTTGGTAGTGATTTCTGCATATCTTTTTGTGGTTAAGCCAACTATTAATGGATATGTTATAGAGAAAAAGAATGAAGGATATAGAATTGCGATTACTGATATTGTTTTGTCAGTTCAACAACAGGGATTTGTTCAAATTCCTCTTAGTGATGACCAATCCTTAGTTTTAGTTCCATACACCTCTCAGCAGACAGGTATTCCTTCAGATGTTACTACTAATTCAGAAGTAGCTAATTAATTCTAATTTATTTTTTATTTTTATTACCCTACATTTTATTTTCAATTTTATTCAGTAATTTTTTAAAAGAAAAGTTTAAATATCATTTTTATTATATTATAGTGTAGGGTAACATAAAAAAGAGGTAGTAATGGTTTATAAAAAATACATAAAACGGGGTGAAAAGCTTTACGGGCCGTATACTTATCATAGTAGAAGAATTGATGGGAAAGTTGTTTCTGAATATCATGGGATGAAAGACTATAAGAAATTAGTAATGATGTCTATTTTTTCTTTGGTTGGAATTTTTCTTTTTATTGGAGTTTTATCAATTCTTTCTAATTTTGATTTATTTAATTCTACTGGATTTGCTAGTTTACAACTTGCAACTGATTATCAACCAAACGAAAATGTTGATGGTGTGTTAAGATTGTCTTTAAGTAAAGGGGAGTTAATTCCAGAATATACATCTATTATTGTGAATCTTGCTGGAGATGAGAGAGAGTATTCTTTAGTTGAATTACTTTCTGAGGGGGGAGTTGAAGGAGAGTTTTATTTGGAGAATTCTTTTATTTCTGGAAGTGGTATTGGATATGGAGTTAAGGGTGTGAAAGATATTCCTGTTGAAGTTAGTTTTCAGATAGAAGTTATAAATTCAAACAATGCTGGGGAGGATGAACCTGTTAGTGAAGATTCTATTGAAGAAACTCCTGAGGAAACGATAAATGAAACAGAACAAGTTAGTGAAGAGTCTATTGAAGTTATTGAAGAAACTGTTATTGATGAGAAGGAAGAAAAAGAGAAAGAAACAAAAGATAAAACTGTAAATGAAGAAGCATCTAAAAATGAAATTTCTGATAAAACAAGTCTTACTGGTAGAGTAATAGGATTTTTTACAGGGCATGCCTCTTTAGATGTTTTGCAGGAAATTGGAGAAGTAAAATCTGAGAGTATTTCTTATGGAGAGGAAATAAATTATAATGTTCCGGAAGGAAAAACTATAAAATTAATTGAAGGAAGTGTTTATTCTGAAGAAGAGAGTATTGATGATTCTTACATAGAGATTTCTATAAATGATGGTGTTACAAGCATAACTACTTCTTATAAAAAATCAGAGTATGGGTTTGGAAAGGATTATGTTAGTGATGAAAAAGTATATTATGATGTTGATCTTTCTAATTTAAATCTTGTTGCACAGGATGGAGTTTTAGATATAAAATTAGTTTATGATGGGAGTGTTCTTATTGAAACTAATTCAGATTTAGCAGTTTCTGAAGAGGAGTTAGATACATTAGAAAATAATGGATCAATTTTTGTTAAACCATTCACATTAGAGAATCCGGCTATTTATGATTTGACTGAAGATGAGATAGCTTTGCTTGTTAGAGAAACTGGAACCGAGAGTATAGACACAACTAAATCAGAGATTATTAATGATAGGCTTGTTGTTAGATATGAGCTTGGGAATTATTGGAAAGAATTTTCTTATGATTATGATGGAGAGATTTCAGATTCGCTTTTGAAAAAAATTGAGTTAGAAAGAAAATTCTGGCTTAAGAGTTTAGTTAAGGAAATTTCTAGAGAATTTTATGAAGGCAAGGATGTGGATTTATTCATTTCTCAATTTAATTTGAGTGATAGTAATAGTTTATCTTCTTATGTAGAAGAGAATGAAACTGAGATTGTAGAGAATCTGGTAGTTGAGGAAACACAAGAAGAAATAATTGAAGAACCAAGTGAAGTAGTTGAAGAAACAACTGAAGAACCGGTTGAAGAAACTGGGGAAGAAATTCCAACCGAAACAACAGAAGAAACTTCTGAAACTACAGAAGAGATAACTGAGGAACCAGTTGAAGAGGCTCCAGAGAGTTCAGTACTTACTGGAGAGGTTGTTAGAGAGAATGAAACTACCGGAGTTAATGTTTTTGATTTTTTTAGAAAGTTTACCGGAAAAATAATTGAGAGTATAAAAAATACATTTAACTAGAAAGATTTATATATTCTATGTTAATTACTAGTGCTATACACTAGTGTAAACTTAATATGGGCAAAATAGGAAAGGTAATAGGGGATATTAAAAGAATTTTAGAAAAAGATACTCGGGGATTGACTATTCAGGAGCTTTCTGAAAAAACAGATGTTTCAAGAATTACTACTGCTATGGCTTTGATGAAACTTGAGGGAGAGCGAAAAATTGATGTGAGAGTTATAGGAAATTGTAAATTACATTATTTGAAAGGGAGAAGATTATGAAAGAAAAAATATTAATCTTTTTATTTTTTATTTTTATTGTTTTAAATATTGGAAATGTTTTAGCTTTTACAGGAGAATCCCCTTCTTATACTGTTGATTCTAAATTTGATTTTGGTTCTGCCAATACTAATGCTAGTTCTATAACATATGATCAGAGATTAATCTCAGGAGAGCAGCCAGTTTCACAATACACAAGTTATAATTATGATGGTAGATTTGGTATTTTAAATGTTCTTACTTTATCCGCAATCAATATAACTTCACCCCTTAATAATGTGGAGATTATTCGAGGAAACGATGCAACATTAGAAGATGATTTAGGTCTTGTTTCAAATACTGTAAATTTTTTAACAAAAGTTTATGTTAATAATACTAATTCAGGAATCCCAAATATTAATGTTAGTTTTTATTGGAATGGTACTTTGTTATCTACGAATTTAACAAATTCTTCAGGGGTTGCGATTTATTCTTATGATAAATCTTCTGAGAGTGTTGGTATTTATAGTGTTACAACAAATTATTCTGATAGTAATTATGATTATTCTATTTATAATTCTTCTACTATTAATTTGTCATTAGTTGTTTACAATATCCCTCGTGAGCCTGGGAATAAAGGTGTAAGGGACCAATATGTTGATGGGCAGACAGCAATTTTATATTTTAATATTACAAAAACAAATGTATCGGGAACATTCTTTTATGGACCTAAAAATATAAATATTAGTGCAGCCGAATCTGGACAATTTGGAGATCATTATCCTGACAGTGCCTATGTTTCTGGTTACCGGGTTTATAATACAACTGCAGGACAATATGAAAGCCACCTTGTTGTGAATAAATCTTTTGATGATTCAATTAGATGGGAAATTTCAATTTCTGATGATGATTTTGATAATTATCTTGCTAGTACTTCTCATTCTGATGTGGGTATTGTTGATGGACCACTTTGTGGAAATGGAATTAATGAAACAGGGGAGGAGTGTGATGATGGAAATCTTGATGCAGGTGATGGATGTTCTGTTTTATGTGCAATTGAAGATGCTGTAACTCCTCCAGGACCTAGTGGAGATTCTTGTACTGACGAGTGTATTATTGATTCTGTAGACTCTACTTGTGTTACTGATGGAACACTAAGAACTAGAACCTGTGGAAATTATGATTTAGACTCTTGTTTAGAATGGGGGAATGAAATTTATCAGGATTGCGGTCCGGATAAAGTATGTCAAGATGCTAAGTGTATTCCAACTAATTGTGATAATTTTTGGGAGTGTGGAGATTGGGATGTTTGTATTAATGGAGAACAAACAAGAACCTGTGTAAATGATGTTTGTAATCTTTCATCTAAAACAGAGGTAATAACCTGTGTTCCCTGTCAGGAAAATTGGAAGTGTGATTGGACTACTTGTTCTTCTGAAGATGAACTTTCTTATCCTTACAATTGTGTTGATTTAAACGAGTGTGGAACAAATCTAGATAAACCTCAGAATCATATGTCTTGTGAGGAATGGAGCCAAATTTTTGAAGAAGATGATGGGTGTTCTAGAAATTGGGAGTGTGGCGAGTGGGGAGAGTGTGAAACTAAGTATGATATTAAGAATGTTTTAAATGAAGATATTTTTGCTAAAGGAACTTCTTCTAGAGGGTGTGTTGATTTAAATGGATGTCAAGAAAATTTAATTGAAGAAAAATCGTGTGAATTAAGAATTCCAATTTATGCTAAAGAAGTTCAGTGGTGTTTAGAAGATTATATTGAAGTTTATGAAATTAAGACAGATAAACTTGTTAGTAGAGTTAGAGAAAAAGAGGTAGTTAGTTTTACTGATTTGAACAGTGTTGATATTTCTTTTATAATGACTGAATTTACTGGTTATTGTGATTATTGTTTTGATGGATTTAAAGATCATGACGAAACAGGTGTTGATTGTGGAGGACCTTCTTGTCCAGAATGTGTTTCAAGATATAGCTTCTTTAATTGGTTGTATTATGTAATTTTATTTTCATGGAGTATATTTGGATTTTTAATAATAATTTTCCTTTGGAGAATAAAGAAAGAAAAAGAAAGATATGCAGAGAGAGAAGGAATTTTACCGGGAATTAAGTCTTGGTTTGTTGGACTTCTTCCAGATAAGAGAAAGGATAAGATTAAGGGGGCAAAGATTGCTAGATTCTTTGCTAGATTATTTAGAAGAAAGAGAGAGGCAAAGAGAATTGAAAAAGAGATAAGGATAAGAGAAGGCACAGGAGAAAGAAAACCTATCTTTGAGTGGAAGAGAGTGATATCTTCAGAAGAGAGAATGCTTGTTTCTTTAAGGGCTAAGTTGAGAAAGTGGAGACAAGAAGGTTATGCTGGAACTGCTTCTCTTGAAGCAAAGATAGCTTCTCTTAAACGTAGAGTTGCAGGAAAAGAAAAGAGTTTTGTTAAGAGAATTATTTCTGGATATAGAGCTAGAAGAGAAAGAAAAAGGATTGAAAAAGAAAATGTTAGAAGAGAGAAAGAATTAGAATGGAGAAGAGGAGAAAGAGATAATGAAAACGAAAGAATAAGAATTGAAAGTGGAAGAAAAAGAGAGATATTAGAAAGAGAACATGAAAGAAGATTAGAGGAAGCTAGAAAGAAAAGAGATTTGAAGATAGAAAAAGAGAAATCTATCAAAAGAGAGAGAAAGATTGGAAGATTCTTCTCAGGTTTATTTAGCTTTAAGAAATTTAAGGCTAATAGAGGAGAAGAGAAGAAAGTTAATAGAGAGGTAAAGAGAGAAGAGCCTAAGCCAATAGAACATAAATTTAAGAAAAAGAGTTGGATAAAGAAGTTATTCGAGGAACATAAAGAAAGGAAAGAAAAGAAAAAGGAAGGAAAGAAACAGAGAAAGATTTATAGAGAGATTATAAGGAATCATAAAAGAGAAGAAAAGATAGAAAAGAAGAAGATTAAATTAGAAAAGAAAGTTAGAAGAAAAGAAAGAAAGAAAAAAATAAGAGTATTAAAAGGAGAGCTTAGAAGAGCAAAACTTGGAAATTTAATGAAGAAACTTAAGATTTGGAAGAAGGAAGGTTATTATGGAACTGCTAAGCTGGAAACAGAGATAAGAAAGTTAAAGATTCAGAAGGACTAAACCTTTTTAAATAAAAGAGGCTTGTTGAATTGAAGAGTGTAAGAAATTTTTAAGATGGTGAAGAAAAAAAAGAGGGATAAAAAGAAAAGTTCTGGAAGTAGAAATAAAGAAGCTAATTTGAAAAGCATTCACGAATCTTTTTCAAATTATGGGGAAAGAGTTGATAGATTGAAAGCATTGGAAAGAGAGCTGAAAGTTTTAGATCCTCGGGGATTTGCAATAGAGGAGAGGATAATCAAATCAAAATTAAAGGATCCCTCAGCAATTCCAGAACTTGAAAGAAGAATTGCTAGACTTAAGAAAAAGATGCTTAATAAGAAAAAGAGGCCTTCTCAAATTAAAAAAATACAAAAAAATGTTTCTGAACTTAAGACTGAAGATTTGCCTAAACTTAATTCCCAAATAAGAAATTTGAAGAAGTCCTTGGAAGAAAGAAATAAGAAAAAAAATAAAATTGATTCAAGAGTAAGTCAGATTATAGATGAGAGGTATAACGAGGTTATGAATTCCTTAAAAAAGAATCTTAACGAGGAGGAGATTAAAAATGAGGAAATTTTTAAAAATAAACTTAAGAAAGATTTTATAAAAAGGGAGGGAGATTTAGAAATTCAATATCAAAGAAAGATTTTAGAGTTAAGGGAAGCCTATGAAAAGAAGGTTCAATCTCGCTTAGAGAAGGAGGTTAGAGATAAATTCAATAAGAAATTGGGGGAAAAGTTTCTTATAGAAAAAGCTAAACTTCAAAATGAACTTTCTCTTAAAGATAAAGAGAGATTAAAAGATGATTTAGGTGAACAGAGGAAAAAGCTTTATCACGAACTTCATGAAGTTTTTAATGATAGATTCAAGAAGAAAGTTATTCAGAAAGAGCGATGGCTTCAAACAGAAAAGAAAAATATTAGTAATAACTTAATTAAGGAGTTTAAGGAGAAACTTGAAAAGGAAAGTAGTGAAAAGAAGAAAGAATTAAATAAACATTTTCATGAAGAATTAGCGGTAGAGATTGCAAAACATGCTAGAGAACAAGAGAGCAGATTTAGGAGTGAGTTTGAAGATAAATTAAATAAGGAAATTAAAAGACAAAAAGGGAATCTTCTTAAAAAGTTTGATTCTCGTAAGATTAATCTTGATAAGATTCTTAAAGATAAATTAAATTCTTTGGAAAAGGTTAAGAGAGATTTTTATGAGTCCATTAAAGGTCAACAAAAAGCTATTAGTGATAAGAAAGAATCCTTAAGAAAGACTTCGGAAGGGCTTAGAAGCAAGGAACAATTAACAAATAATCAGTTGGATAAAATTAAGGCTTCTTTAAACCTTGAGAGAGAGCAGTTGAAGAAGAGAGAGATGAAACTTGAGATTACTAAAAATAATGCCGAAAAGAGCATAGATGAAAAGAAGAAGTATCTTGAAAATAGGTTTAATCTTGAGAAAGTTAGTGAAAAAAATAAATATTTGAGAGAGGCTGATGAACTTAGAAGAAATCTTCACGAGGAGTATAATAAGAATCTCCACGAAAAAGTAAATAATGAGAGGGCTATCTTAAGGAAGAGATTTAGAGAAGATTTTGTTAAGAAGGTTAAGAATGTTATTGAAAATAAAGAAAAAGTGAATAAAAAACAGTTAGATGAGGAAAGAGCCAAAAAAGAAAAGATTATTCTTGCACTTAGAGATAATCTTTCATTTAGGGAAAAAGAATTAGAATCTATAAAGAAGAAACTCAATAAAAGAATTGAAGAACTTTCTACGAGTAAGAAGAGATTCTTATTTGGCATTGTTCAAAGAAAGCAAACCGTAAAATCTTTAGAGAGAGATAGACACAAATTCAAGCAAGCAGTAAGAAACCTAGAACTTGAAAAAGCAGAGCTTCTTAGGCGCATTGAATTTCAGAGAAAAAAGATGGCATCTAAGATTGTTAGCGAGAAGAATAAAGGAATAGAAAACTTACAAAATTCTGTTAAAAAAAATCAGAGAATATTAGAGGAAAGTAGGAAGAGTAAGGAGATAAAAGAGCTTTCTTTAAATAAGGAGAAAAGAGAGTTAGAATTGAGGATAGAGAGATTGCAAATGGAGGAAAAGAATCTTGTATTTAAAATCTCCGAGGAAAAAAAGAAAGAGGAAGAAATGTTGAAGGCAGAAAGAGAAAAATTAAATTCTAAACTTTCTGACGAAAAGAAAAAGCAGATTGATAAAAGAAATTTTATGCTTTTGAAACAAAAGCAAACGCTTACCAGCAATCTAAAGAACCTTCAAAAAGATAAAGATGTTTTGATGGATAAGGCTTCTAATGAGAGGAAAAAAGAGATTGATAAAAGAAATCTTATGCTTTTGAAACAAAAGCAGATGCTTACAAATAGTATAAAGGGCCTTCAGAAGGAAAAATCTGATTTGATTAAAAGAATGGATAGTGAGAAAAAGAGATCAGAGGGGATTGTAAACTTGTTGCTTTCAAGACAAAAAGATCGGTTTGAGAACAAAATCTCTCAGTTAAATAAGGATAAGGGCGATTTGTTAAAGAAATTATCTGAAGAAAAAGATAAAGAAAGGGAGACGATTATTCGGCAGAAGAAAGAAGATTCAGAAAAGATAAATAAGATTAAAGAAGAACTTGAAAGAAGATTAAATGTTGCAAAGAAAGAAGAATCGGAAAGAGAAGCTAAACTTATTAAAGATAAGGAAGAGATGGAAAGAAAGTTGAGAAAAGAGGAAGATGTAAAAATAAAAGAGTTAAATAAAAGGCTACACGATAAATTTTCTAGTGATCTTGAGGCAAGAGGAAAAGAGATAAGGAGAAAGATAAGTTCAGAATTTAATGAGAAATTGAATAAACATTTGAGAGAGCAAGATTTGGAGCTTCAGAGGAAAAAATCACAGATTCAAGAAGATATAAAGAAAAAATTGAGTGTTCTTTTAAAGATGAGTTAATTTGGTTTTAAGGCAAGGAGAATTTTAATTTTTGAGAGAGATTGTTAATTTATAATTAAATCTGGATTAACTATCGAGTTGATTGGTTGTTAAAACATAATCTGGAAGATAAAGTATAGGGTGTTTTGTTTGATATATTTAGATAGGGTTAGTTGAACGAGATTTGAATCTTTTTTATATTAATTTAATCTTTTATTTAATAAAAGCTCGGTGGATTTAATTTTTTTATTAAAAATCTCGAACCGTGTTCAGAGATTATTGCAGAAAAGTTTATTTTTCCTATTATTGCTTTGAATATTCCCTCTTCTTTAGGAATTCTGCTTGAATTTGAAATTGTATCAATTATATTATTTATCTCTTTTTCATTTAGAGTAATTCCAGTTGTTTTTTGTCCCATTCTTCCCCTTACAATTATATCCGAATTCTCTCCTCTACATTCTATTTCATTTACTGCAGGATCATCAAAAAAAGGATTTAATGGGCCGAGATCAATTTTAATATTCGTTGCATAAGGTTTTAGGTAGCTTAAATGAGGTGGAAGTCGGGGTTCTGGAATTCTTAAAATTCTTTGATTAGAAATAGGATTTCTTTTTTGTCTATGGGTTATTTTGGGAGTTCTTATTTCATTAATTGGTTTTTTCAAGATATCTTTTATTTTCTCTACGTTTTTTTTATCATCTTCTTTTTTATCTATTTTATTTTGAATCTCTTTATCCTGGTGTTTTATTCTTTCTTGGAGTTCGAAGATTGCTTCAGTTTTTGTATTTTTTATTATCTCTCTTGTAAATTGGAGAAGAAAAAATCTTCTAAAATCTTGTGAGGTTCGGTGTAACATTTTATGCCTGTGGTCTTTTAGGCCTGTTACTTGTTTGTGAAGAAATAGATTTTTGATAACCCTGCATATTTGTGTTATTCATATCTTGTGTTGGTTGATTAGGGTCTATTTGATTAGTTTGTGGGGGTTGCTGCATTCTAGGATTTGCTGGAGGAAGAGGTCTTGGTATTCTCTGAGCTCCTGGTTTGTCTTCTAAAATTCTATCATTAATTAGAGTCATTCCTCTCGCAATAATTTTGTTTTGTTCTAAAAGAGAATCCATTTTTTTTACTACTTTTTCTGAATCTGCGCTTCCTCTTTCTACTTTGAAATCTTTTTCTGCAAGCGATTTTGCAGATATCTCAAATAATTCTAAAAGTTTTCTTATTTGGTCTGAAAGTCCGTCAAATTTTATTGAGAGATTTGTCATTACTTTTTGAAGTGCGATAAAATTTTCTACTAAAACTCTTTCAACTCTTAAATCTTCGAGAGTTTTAGTTGCTTTTGGAGAACTTTTTTTTCTTGACTTTTTTTTTGAACTCTTTTTAACACTCTTTTTTTTGGCCATATATATATAGAATTTCTACGT
>Ga0222658_1000750_pt1 | contig 16357 bp, 14 predicted proteins | sample AntAcemetagen476_FD_179830 | JGI IMG/M metagenome (GOLD analysis project Ga0222658, IMG submission 179830) | Saline water microbial communities from Ace Lake, Antarctica - #476 | ecosystem: Environmental > Aquatic > Non-marine Saline and Alkaline > Saline | place: Antarctica: Ace Lake... | reverse complement strand
CATTTCTGCTCTTGGTGAAATTATCGTTTATGCAAATCAACAAAATTTAACATCTATCAATATAGGTATCGGTGTCGGAATGGGTATCATAATTGAAAACAAACTGTATACCGGTAATAATGGATATGCCGGTGAAATTGGCCACACAATATTAGTGCCTAATGGTAAAAAATGTGTTTGTGGTAATTACGGCTGTCTAGAAAAATATATTTCCGATACAGCGATTATAGAACAATACTATGAACTCACAGAAAAGCAAATTTCCATTGATGAATTTATTGTTAGATTAAAATCAAAAGATGAATTTGCTTCAAAAATTTATAAGGGATTTATTGATAATTTAAGTATAACTATAAATAATATATCTCAAGTTATTAATCCTCAAACCATTGTTATCAACAGTAAAATTATAGAAAATATCCCCGAAAGCATTTCTCAAATAAAAAATAAATTACGCTCTCAGATAATGTCTTTAGAAGTGTTAGCTACATCTACATTTAAGGCTAAAACTAACGTCTTAGGATTAACTCATGTGCTAATCAAAGAATTTCTTGAAATTGATAATTATAAAGTAACCTCACAAAGTGAAAACGCTCACTAACATAGTTTATCACTTAAATTATGTTTTGTAAAGTATATTTTGAATTAATCTTTCATAGCGTATATTAGAAATGTTTAAAAAGTGTTTTTATGTAATTGTTTTCTTGAAAAATAAAAAAAACTCGAAAAATAAATTTCGAGTTTTCTTTTGTAATTAGTTCTTTCTTTGTACTTTTAATAGTTTAAAATAGAACGCCATAATAGGACTGAGCGTAAACGCTAAGACAAAACTACCTATATCTACGGCTCCAAACGTTCCATCAACATTGTAATACGTTAAATAGCCAAATATCAATCCGATAGCAATCCCACTAAATTCAATAATTAATCGAACATAAGTAATTTTTTTTGCTTTAAATATATTTACAAACATTAACATCAACTCATCAAATACGAATGCAGGAAAATTCGACTTTACGATTAAGGTAAGCCCCAAAGGCAGAAGTAAAGATCCTAATATATAAAACATTAACTGAAATCCAAACATCAATGCTTCACGTTCTTGAAAAACTACAAAATTCCAAAAATCAATAGATAGCGCCACTAAAAAAATCGGTAAAAGCATGAATAAAAATTTAGCATTTCTTCGATAAAGTATTACAATCAACATAATAATCATAGAAACAATAAAAGAAATCATTCCTAAAGTAACCCAAGAAAACCCTAGATTAATATTTAAAAAGTCGCGAATGTTAATAGTAACTGTATCCCAAGCACCATTCCCAAGAGTTGATGCTTTCATTATATTGACAGCGAATCCTAATACAATGAACCCAAATAGATAAAATATAACATTTATTTTGTATTGTTTGATTAAAACTAAAATATTTTTCAAGCAATTATCCCCCGATGGACTATAAATTTTCTAGAATATTATTGTTATTCAAAAGGGTACTTTAACCCAATAACGTGTCTGATTTGATCCAACATTTTCATGCTTTTTCTTGTTTGGTCATGAGTCATAATTGTATTCTCTAACAACCCAGCTTCCAAAGATTCCACGAAATTATTAATTTGATATGGGAACCCATCTCCAATATGTGGATAATCAAATTGTTCATCGTTAACAAACACTTTTTGACTTCGCCAAAAGTTCTCCGCTACGATTGTTCCATTTTCAAATTCAATTACTGCTGGTGCGTTTCTATCTTCCAGAAAACTTGATACTAATCTAGCGGTTGAATCATCTTCAAATACGACATCAATTACACACTCAGTATCTACTCCTGTTTTATAAAATTCTGCCTTAGCTTCCATGGATTTGATTTTTTGATTGGTTAGATTTAATGTATACGCTACAGGATAAACTCCCATATCTAGTAAACTTCCTCCAGCTAAATTCATATTAAACAATCTGCCTTCATCGCCACCTAGTCCCATAACTGAAAATCCAAACTCCATATCTGCGTGTAGAAGTTTTCCTAATTTATTTGATTGCACTACTTCTCTTACTTTTAATGTACGGGTAGAAAACGAGTCCACATAGCTTCCATCAAAAGCATGTTGTTTTCTTTTGCTGAACGTACCATTTTTTCGAATTGATCTGAATTAACTGCAATTGGTTTTTCACAAAGTACGTGTTTTTTGTTATCCATAAATAATATTGACTGTTCCATGTGAAAATTATGGGGTGTAGCAATGTATACCGCATCAATTTTATCGCTTTGAGCCATCTCTTCATAACTGCCAAATGCATATTCAATATCATATTTATCCTTAAACTCATTTGCTTTTTTTAAGTTTCTTGAAGCAACTGCGGTTGCAATCGCACCTTTGCAATGTTTAATATCGCTTGCGAATTTTGAGGCTATCCCTCCTGCTCCAACTATCCCAAATCTAATCATTAATGCTCACCCAACTTTCTAATTTTGCACTTTCATATATCTTTTCATTAATTACCATTTGTCTATATCCGTCATAAAATGATGCATATGAAGGTTTTTCTACATTACTATATATTTGTTTGAATACCTGCTTAAAAGCATCAGGATATCCTTCCGTGTGCCCCGCAGGATAATCAAACATACCAGAAACATTTTTCATCATTAAATGATCCTTTGGAATTACTTTCGAAGGTTTATCACGATAACCAACTGTCACGTTTGAGTGTGTATCTAAACTCCACTCCACCGTAGCTTTTGTCCCAGAAATTAGAAGTTCAATTTTATTTTTTTTGCCTGCGCACATCTGAGAGAAAAATGCATTTCCAATCGCACCATTGCTTAAACGAAACAATAATGAAGCAATATCCTCTGTTTCTATTTTGATATCTTCATAAGCTTCTGCTTTAACCGTGCTAAATGTTTGTACGTCACCCACTGCTTTTTTCCGTATTGGATATACGGTTTTAAAGTCAGCAAGTACCGCCTCTACTCTTAACCCCGACATGTATTCAACTAAGTCTATCCAATGAGATCCTATATCTGCGATTGTTCTTGTACTACCTGATTCTTCAACATTTAAACGCCAGGAATAATCCGTATCATATAACAGCCAATCTTGAACATACATTCCATGAATTGATATCACTTCTCCCAATGTACCTTTACTTATTATATCTTTAATATATGCACAAGCAGGATACAATCGGTTATGAAAATTAACTGCGTGGATAATGTTAGCTTCTTTTGCTAAAGTAAATAGCTCTTTTGCCTCATCACTGTTAAATGTCATAGGCTTTTCAAGCATGATATTGACACCTTTAGCTATCGCGTATTTGGCTATTTCGAAGTGAGTGTTGTTAGGAGTGCATATATGAATAAAATCAAGGCATTGTTCATCTATCATCAATTTGTAATTCGTATAAGAATGTTCAACAAATAAGTCTTTTGCTTTTTGCTGCACATTATTCCTACTACATATAGCAACTACCTCAACATTTCCTAACCTTCTAATCGCTTCAATATGAGCGATCCCTACAAAACCAATTCCAACAACAGCAGTTCTAATTTTTTTCATCATTTCCACCTTCATTTTAAATTACAAGCATACACTATACTTATGGATAGTTTAACACTTGAATTATGTTTTGTAAAGAATCAAAAGGAAATTGTATAATCTCGAATTAACTCATCATACAATTTGTCAAACTCATAATCAATTTCTTGCAATTCAGGATTGTTTAAAAACCTTTCAACTGCTTGTTTGACAATAGTACTATACTCGGTTCTTGAAGCCCAATTAGGAGCTACTTTTTTAATTTTTGTGTTATCGAATACTGCACTATCTTTTTTATCCCCGTATAATTCAGCTTTTTCTGCAGGGAAATATTGCAATATATAATCCGTTGGTATTTTAACAACATTAGGTGTGACACCTACCGCTTCACTGATTGCTTCATTCAATTTTTCCCATGTATAAACTTTTTCTCCAGTTAAATGGTAAAATTCTCCATAAGTAGCTTCATTTCCAAGCACATCAACAAATCCAGATGCGAAGTCTCCATTATAGGTTAAAGTCCATAAGTTTGCCCCGTTATCAGGTAAGATAATTGGTTTATTTAGAAGCATTCGATTGATCAAAGTATATGGTTTCGACTTACTATTTAGCTGTGAAATTAACATTTCATTATTGTATGTATGTGACGGTCTTATAATCGTCACATTAAAATCTTTGTTATGTATAGACAAAAGATATTCTTCACATTTTCTTTTGTTTTCGCTATAATCCCAGTACTTATTTCCCAAAGGTATTTCTTCTGTTATAGGTAAAAATGGTATTGGTTTAAAGTATGCCGAAGCGCTACTAATAAACACATACTGTTTTGTATGACCATTAAACAACTCATAATCTCGTTTCACATGATCAACTGTAAAACTAATCCACTGCACAATAGAGTCAAAATAATGTCCAGATAGAACTTTTTTGACTTCATTTTTATTGTATATATCTGCCTGTAAAATCTTTACCCCAGCAGGCAGCTTGTCATTTCTCTTTCCTCTATTCAAAACATATAGTTCAATATCCCTTTTTACTACCAATTTACTTACAGCGGTGCTAATGACACCTGTTCCTCCAATAAATAATACTTTCATAAAGATCCTCCTAAAAAAATTGATTATATATTTATATTATAGCATTTATTTTATTTATTAAAACGCCAATTAAATTGGTGTTTTTTAGAAATGTTATTGATAAAAACTCAATACAAAACTATCTTTGGTAAACTATTGTTAAGATTATAGTTAATTCCTGTTACTTTACGACGTGTTTTTCACTTTAAATCGTAGAGTTGTCTTTAATCTTGATGACTCAACTTTGCTTGGGTTACTTAGATAAATTTCCTTATGAATTCTTGATAGTCTTTGATAACCATTTCTAGAGCAAAACTCTTCCATTGTTTTGAAAGAAGCTGGTTCATCATCGTATGACCCTAGGTGAAGCATTTGACAAACAAGTCCTTCTTCAATAGCAACAAATGCGACTTCCAAAATTTTACTGTTTTTCTTCTTTTTGTATTTCTTTTATCTTTAACTCATAGAATAAAGAATCGAGATGATCATACAATAATTTCATCATGTCTTTTGTTTTTTTAATAATATTTATTCCATATCTAAATCTAAATATTATATTTCTATACCAACTTTGCTTTTGATACAGATCTAAATTAATCTTGAACTGATTTATGAATTTTATAGTTCTAAATCTCTTTTTTATTTTTGTTGGAATATCAGATTCCAATAAACCATTCACAATTTTGAATCGGTTAAATTCTGATGATAAGTGGTCAAGAGTAATGTTTAATTCTGCTACTTTATTCTCATAACCATACAATTTAGGAATTTTATCTTGATAGTCTTTTATTTTAAGAATCATATCCAAATGTTTTTTGTCATTGAATTCTTCATTTAAGAGGTTTAATGGTTTTGGTTTATTCACTATTTCATCAAAAAAAACTGTTTTGTTTTCAACGTTACCCAATAGAGCTGATAAAAAATCATAATGTTCTTCTTTTAATTTATCTTTTATATTTTCAATTGCTGCATTGTTATTTGATACGATTGCAATTGTTTTATTTTGATATATGCAATTACATATTATGTTAAGAATTGTTTGAGTTTTACCTGTGCCGGGTGGCCCTTCTATAATTGATACATTATATGATAAGGCATTTTCAACGGCAGCTTTCTGGCTCAAATTTAATCCGAATGGATAGATAATCATATCGGTAGATCTATTTTTATATACATTACTAGCTTTTAAATATTTATGTAAAATACTATTTCTATTAAACGGATTCACTCTGTCATATTGATCTGACAAAAAAGTGTTTTCTTTTGATTGAATTTCTTTTGATAAATCATTAAAATACTCGAATCTATGTATATACCTATCGTTTTCCATTTCTTCAGCGTAATTGACTTCTGAAATATGATAAGTACAAATATTGCCATCCTTAAAGAAGATTTTATAATAATCGTAACCAAATAGCAGAATTTTACTTGTATCCAAAGCTTTTCTGCCTTTGATATATAATTTTGACAAAACCTTGTTAATAACTTTTGGATCACGATATATATTGATTTTTGCATAACTCTTATAATAAAATTTATCATTATTATAAAATTTAATACGAACAGATTTGATATCTTGCTTAACCCACTGTACCGTTTTTGTGCAATCTTGCCACTTATTAAATTTATCACTATATATCATAATTAATATTTGAGTATTATCTATATACAATAATTCCCTCCTTATTAGAACAATAATTGCTTTTCAGTCGTTTCATGCACTAAATATCAGCAAAAACAATATTGCATTTCCTTATATTTTTATCAATATGAATCCCATATATATTCTACTCAACTGGAATTAATGCTAATCCTCTTGTTCCATCAGCGAATTCAGCAAATACTGCGTAATAGGTTCCAGCAATATATACCACTAGATTGTCATTCCATGTTCCAGCTTGATCAATGTCTTCCTCCACAAATGGTGGAATATATAATGTATCTGATGTTAGATTAGTGATTGCTCCACTTTCAGGACTCTGAGCCCACCAATCCCTAGTATCGGAATCGCCTATTATGGTTCTAATAATTCTTACAGTTAAGTTACCATTTAATATATAATCAGTGCCATCAATCGTATAGGCGACTGTCCATCCCGCATCAGTATCAAGAAAAGTAACTTCAGCAATATATAAATACTTCACACCTTCAAGATCTGTTTGAATTGAAGATATTCTTCCATCACAAATAGATATCGCCGTCATCAAACCACTTAAAACAGTATCAAATCCATTGAATTGACCAGTGACATAATAATCTTTGTCGATATTTTCCAACAAATCAATCTCCCGTTTTGCATATAAAGTTATATTTTCTGCTGGCATCGTTGTAAATATGTATGGAATAGTTAGTTCTTGGTCACTATACCAACCACTGAATGTATAACCTATCATTGAAGGTATATATTCAGTAGTATCTTCATTAAAATCATATATTTCACCATTAATTCTAGTATATATAGATAAAAATTTTGGTGTGTACCGATCCGTTGTTGTTCCATCACCTAGTTGTCCTTCAGTGTTATCCCCCCATGTAAATATTCTGCCTGATGAAGCGATTGCAGATGAAGCCCCACCGCCTAAAAAAATTTGTATGATGATTTCTCCTGCATTAAGTTCAAATTGATTTGTTATTTCTATTGGGGTACTATGTGCAACAAAATAATCATGTGTTCCATCTCCTAGTTGTCCATAATCATTCCTTCCCCATGTAAATACTCTTCCTTCTGAAGTGATTGCCGAGGAATGAGTACCGTCCAAAGAAATTTGTGTGATGGTTTCTCCTTCACTTAAATTAAACTGTGACGTGATTTCTGTTGGGGTGTATCGATCTGTTGTTGTTCCATCTCCTAGTAGTCCATATTCATTATATCCCCATGTAAATAGTCTTCCTGATGAGGTGATTGCTGAGGAATGATAACAACCCAAAGATATTTGTGTGATGGTTTCCCCTTCACTAAGATTAAACTGTGATGTGATTTCTATTGGTGTTGAATTAGGTACTTTATATTCTGATGTTGTTCCATCTCCTAGTTGTCCATAATAATTATTTCCCCATGTAAATAGTCTTCCTGATGAGGTGATTGCTGATGATTGATACCAGTTCAAAGAAATTTGTGTGATGGTTTCTCCTTCACTTAAATTAAACTGTGATGTGATTTCTATTGGGGTGTATCGACCCGTTGTTGTTCCATCTCCTAGTTGTCCAGAATCATTCCTTCCCCATGTAAATACTCTTCCTTCTGAAGTTATTGCTGATGAATGACTTTCGCCCAAAGAAATTTGTGTGATGGTTTCTCCTTCACTTAGATTAAACTGTGATGTGATTTCTGTTGGTATATATCTATCCGTTGTTGTTCCATCACCTAGTTGTCTATTACTGTTCCTTCCCCATGTAAATATTCTTCCTAATGAGGTGATCGCTGATGAATGGTAAAAGCCCAAAGAAATTTGTGTGATGGTTTCTCCTTCACTTAAATTAAATTGTGATGTTATTTCTGTTGGAGTTGAACGATTTGTTGTTGTTCCATCTCCTAGTTGTCCAGAATCATTTCGTCCCCATGTAAATATTCTGCCTAATGAGGTGATTGCTGATGAATGACCACCTCCGAAAGTAATTTGTGTGATGATTTCTCCTTGATGTAATAAAGGCATTAAATCATTAGCATTTACATTTGTTCCAATAGCGTATGTAATTGTATATTGGTTAACAGTCCATTTCGTATATAATGTGATATCGCCAGTAGTTCCTAATGTAATTTCAGTTATTGCTTCTCCAGTTAATTCCTCATTATCAAACCAACCACTATATGTGTAACCTTCCTTGATAGGTTCATCTAATGTGATTGTACCTGTATCAACTGTATATGTATCTGGGTTATTTCCATTGATTCCATCAACCAGTTGATAAGTAATATTATAAGTTATGATATTCCATTCGCCATACAATACTATATTTTCTGATGGCATCGTTGTAAATAAGTATGGAATAGTTAGTTCTTGGTCACTATACCAACCACTGAATATATAACCTATCATTGAAGGTATATATTCATTAGTACCTTCATCAAAATCATATATTTCAACATTAATTATAGTATATATAGATAAAAATTTTGGTGTATATCGATTCGTTGTTGTTCCATCTCCTAGTTGTCCAGAATCATTTCGTCCCCATGTAAATACTCTGCCTTCTGAGGTGATTACTGATGAATGGCCACCGAACTCAGAACCTCCCAAAGATATTTGTGTGATGGTTTCTCCTTCATTAAGATTAAACTTAGATATAATTTCAGTTGGAGTAAATCGATTAGTTGTTGTTCCATCTCCTAATTCTCCAAAATCATTTCTTCCCCATGTAAATACTCGACCCTCTGAAGTTATCGCTGATGAATGAGTACCGCCCAAATAAATTTGTGTGATAGTTTCTCCTTCAACTAGATAAAACTGTGATGTGATTTCTGTTGGGGTTGGATTACCATTACCGCTAGTTCCATCTCCTAATTGACCATGCCCATTAAATCCCCATGTAAATACTCTGCCTGTTGATGTGATTGCTGATGAATGCCAAGTTCCCAAAGAAATTTGTGTGATGGTTTCTTCTTCACTTAAATTAAACTGTGACGTGATTTCTGTTGGAGTTGAACGATTTGTTGTTGTTCCATCGCCTAGTTGTCCATATTCATTAGATCCCCATGTAAATACTCTGCCTTCTGAGGTGATTACTGATGAATGACCACCTCCCCAAAAACCTCCCAATGAAATTTGTGTGATGGTTTCTCCTTCACTTAAATTAAACTGTGATGTTATTTCTGTTGGAGTTGGATTAAAATTACCAATTCCGTTAGTTCCATCTCCTAGTTGTCCAGCTATATTATTTCCCCATGTAAATACTCTGCCTTCCGAGGTGATTGCTGATGAATGAGTACCGCCCAAATAAATTTGTGTGATAGTTTCTCCTTCAACTAGATTAAATTGTGATGTGATTGCTGTTGGGGTGTATCGATCTGTTGTTGTTCCATCTCCTAGTTGTCCATATTCATTAGATCCCCATGTAAATACTCTGCCTGTTGATGTGATTGCTGAGGAATGATAATCTCCCAATGAAATTTGTATGATGGTTTCTCCATCACTTAAATTAAACTGTGTCGTGATTTCTGTTAGAGTTGAACGAGGAGGCGAATTATTTATTGTTCCATCTCCTAATTGTCCATATCCATTATTTCCCCAGGTAAATACTCGGCCTGTTGATGTGATTGCTAAGGAATGCCAAGAGCCCAATGAAATTTGCGTGATGATTTCTCCTTGATGTAACAAAGGCACTAACCCATTTACATTTATTCCAGTAGCGTATGTAATCGTGTATTGGTTAACGGTCCATTTAGCATATAATGTCATATCACCAGTAGATCCTAATGTAATTTCAGTTACTGCGTCTCCAGTAAATTCAGCATTATTAAACCAACCTTCAAACGTATAATTTTCTTTAGTGAGTACATTTAATATAATTGTATTTGTTTCAGCTGTATATATATCTGGATTGTTTCCATTAATTCCACCACCTAGTTGATAAGTAATATCATATGTTATCGTATCCCATTTTGCATATAATGTAATGTCTTCAGCTGGCATTGTAGTAAACGTATATGTAATAGTAAGTTCTTCATCACTATACCAACCACCAAATGTATATCCGCCTCTTGTTGATTCTGTGGTCCCATTGACAGTTGTATCATAATCCTGAGTAATACTTAAAATAGAAGCTCCTTCATTACTATCAAATGTAATCGTATATTGATTGATAGTCCATTTAGCATACAATATAATGTCTTCGGCCGTTATTGCGGTAAATGAATATGTAATAGTGAGTTCATCATCACTATACCATCCTCCAAATGTATATCCGCCTCTTGTTGGTTCTGCAGACTCATTGACAGTCGTATCATAATCTTGTGTAATAGAATTAATATTATTTCCTCCATTACTATCAAAAGTAATTGTATATTCATTAATAATCCATTTTGCATATAAAGTTATATCATTAGAAATAGTATTTGATGTAAAAGACCATTTTTCATCAAGGGTTTCTCCATCGTTTAAACTCGTATACCAACCAACTAAAGTATACCCTTCTCTTGTAACTGAGGGGATAGAAATTGTGCTTCCTTTTTGAACATCTATTGTGCTAACTTCGGTTCCTCCCATGGAATCAAAATTAACAATATAAGCAGAATTACATCCAATTAATGTTAATCCAATTAAAATTATTAAAATAATACTTTTTATTCTTTTATTCATTGCTAGCTCCTTTAAAAATTCATATATTCTAAAATTATAATAACACAAAAACTACAGCAAAGATTTTATGAATATTCTATTGTAGATTATATTTTAGTCTTGATTCAACATACGCAATTATTTTTGCAGACGTTTGACTTATGATAATGACCAAAAAACTCTTCATTATCACTATAACTCCTTGTCCCATAGTTTCTCACTATTGTTTATATACTATTTGTAAATTTTTCAATCTGTTTAATAATAGGATACAATGACTTATTACCGGAAACATCCATTGGTTCAAATACCTTTTTAACTAAATCTTCCTTCAGGAAGGCCATTTGTTTATATCGGTTATACTTTTTGCTGTATAAACAAAAATACATCATTTCCCTGGACTGCAATTTAGCTCTTTCCAAAGAAGTCATTATATATGCCTTCTCGTTGCCATCAAAAGCAAGCATTACTCCACAATACATTAATGTTACTGTATTATCAATTAAAATTCGTTTAGCAATATCGTGAGACATTCTATAAATCCGAGTTTTACTTGTTGGAGGAACCATGTATAATCTAAATGTATTATCCAAATTTACAGTCATAGCAGTAGGCATATAATCACCAAATCCACTCATCTCATACATTCTTAAGTTTAGGTTTAAGAAAGCTACAAATAATTCATCAACATTCTTACAATTTTTATATAATGGATTGTCTTCTAGAGGAATTAAATGATCACCAAATTTCTTATATGATCCATTTAAATCACATGTGAATCCTTCTGCTTTATCAAAACTATTTATCGTACTATCTTCAACAGTGTATATAAAATCATCAATATAATAAAAATCTCTATATTTCAATCGAATAATTTTTTCACTAACCTCAGTAACAATATAATCTATTTTATCGTTACTTCCTATTTTATCTTTTATGTCAAATAAGAAAACATTCATTTTATATATTAAGTCATATATCTTCATTAAAAGATTACCTTTTTCTCTTATTATATGGAACACTATTTCTTGAGTAAAATATATTTCAATCTTGGCGTTTAAGCTAATCAAATATTTATTAACAACTTCATCTATATCTATATCATCAAAAAGTTTAATATAGAAAGATTTTTGAACTTTTGATAAATCCACTCCATCATAGATTGTTAATTCAATCTCTTTTTCTATTTGTAATGGCCCTTCGTGTATGGTTCTATCTCTCATATCAACAAGCCATGAAAAATCTTCATCTCCAATTAAATATTTATCTCTTAGTTCTTTATAAATATGTAGTTTCTCAGGTCCAATATTTTTTTGTATAGCAAATGTTATTGACCTCATTTCGCTAAAAAATGAATCAAAATGAGATATCATATTAAGAAATGAGGTGTTGTTATTTACATCAGTTATATTTTTTATTGCAGAGTAAAATTTTTGATAAGCGAAAAGAACACTATTTAAGCACATATATGCCTCCTGAAATTTTGTTTTAAATACACGGTATATTTATCGATATTAAATCTTAAGTTTATGAAGGAGGTTGGCTTTCTTCAATCTTAATTATTTCTTTTGAAATACCTCCAAATTCAAGAACAACAGGTTTTCAATCGTTTCATGCACACTTGGCATTTAAACCTATAGTTTATTATACTCCACTTTTTTTTTGCTGTAAATATGTCAATAGTAAATAATGTACAAGTCCATGACTAATTTTTCATTTGCATATATTTACTGTGCTATTTTGTACATTAATCAATAAAAAAACACTATCAATTAAGATAATGCTTGTTATACGCAATATTATGCATTCTTTTAGGTCATTTGTGATACGGCTCATTGTTGTTAATTCTAAATGACCTATATATTTGTTCTAAAAGAATCAATCTCATTAATTGATGTGGAAATGTCATTTTAGAAAAGGACAATTTCATATTGGACCTACCTAGCACATCTTTTGACAAACCTAAAGATCCTCCTATAATAAATACAATATTGGAAGAGTGATAGTTAGTAATTTCATTAAATTTGCTTGCTAACAGTTCAGAAGATATTTGTTTTCCTTCTATAGCTAAAGATATAATATACTCATCGCTAATCTTATCTAAAATTCGTTGTCCTTCCACTTTTTTAATCTTTAATTTATCTTTCTCAGAAAGTGATTCTGGAGCTTGTTCATCTTTCACTTCAACAATCTCGATATTGCAGTACTTAGATAATCTCTTCAAATATTCGTTGATTCCATCCACTAAATATGTTTCTTTAATTTTACCTACAGATATGATTTTAATTTTCATATTAGACCTTTTCCTATATATATTTTCCATTAATATTGTAGCATAAAGAACAAAAAAACAAGGCCGAAACCTTGTTTTTGTTCTATTTAATAAATTCTAGAATATGTTTTATTAAAACATCGGGACAATCCACTAATGGACTGTGTCCTGATTTCTCTAATCTGATTTTTTGTGCATTTTTTAAAGCCTTCACCGTCTCATCAATCATATATTCTAATACAACATAGTCTGTATCGCTCCAAAATGATAAAACCGGACAGACTACTTCTTTGATTGATCCATCGCCCTCAGACACACCGTTAGATGTATCTGACATATTAAATCTTGTTAAAGACCAATCTATATCAATTAAACATCTTTCTTTCATTGTTTCAGATAGATATAAGTCATCATCCTCTTTAGCCGGTTTATTTACAGAATATATTGCTTGGTCCCAAACAGCTTTCATTATTGGTGTGCTATTTGCTTCTAAAACATCCACCATTGGTTTTACTTGAACTGGATCCATTGCTAACTCTGCTTTTGTAGAATAAAACGAACCAAGAACTGCTTGTCCCACTGAGTCTTTTTTAAATACTGGATAACCACGGTAAGAACAAGATTCAATCAATATCATCTTTTTTACTTGTTTTGGTCTCTTGACAGCCATCTTTAAGGCCACTGCCCCACCAGTACTCCAACCAGCAACGATGTATTCTTTAACATTAAGTTCATCTAATAAAAGAATTAAATCTTCACTTAAATCTGCTAAATCATCAAATTCTTGATTGTAAGTAGAATCTCCAAACCCTCTCATATCAGGGACGATTAATCGATAAGAATCTTTTAATCTCTCGATAAGTGGTTTGTAGTGAATACTACTGCTCATATTTCCGTGTATCAAAACAATTGTTTCTTTACCCAATCCAATATCCAAGTATGCTAACGTTTCATTGTTACTAAGTTTCATAAATTTCTTTTCCATTTATTTACCTCCGCTATTATTATTTTACTATATTATAAATCAAAATTATGTATACTCACTAAAAAATCATGAGAATTCAAAAAATCGCAAGTACTATTTACTCTTTTTTATGTAAATATAAGTGAAGATCTATTTTATTATTACATACGTTTATTCCTTCGTCAGTTAGCTTCTCAGCTTGAACCAACGCACCATGACCTAATAAACTAATTTCGCCTTTGGAATTAAGAACTCTATGCCATGGCAAATCATATTTCTGGCTCATAGTATGTAAAATCCTTGAAACCTGCCTAGCGCCCCAGGGATTGCCAGCATATGAAGCTATCTGACCATATGTCATTACGTTTCCTTTTGGAATGTTTTGGATAATTTTTATAACTTCTTCTGTGAAGACTTCCATAGCACATCACTTCCTTTAAAGTCATTTATATAATACTCTATTAAAGTTTCTAACTTTCTGGATTTGCTAAATATTTATTAATAGCCTTAGTACAATATTGTAACATTTCTTTGTCATGCTTTGAAGGATATACAAACCCTAGTTTATCTGAAATATAGATTCCCAGATATCGAACTAAGTCGTAACTTGCAAGTAATGCATTTATACACGAAACTTTGTCACTATTCGGATATGTCTTTAACAACATTTTCCATTCTTTTTCTGTTAAATATCGCTTAAAGTATCTACCGTACAACCCAGTATTGACTTTGAAATTATGTTGAATTCCTATATACCAATCCAGAAGTTTTCTTAATTTCATTTGTAATACTGATTCCATATATTTTTCAAAAAATATTTCGTCTCTTACTAGCGATTTCACCACATAAGATGTATCAAAGAAAAATGCATTCATTCGGTCTAGAAACTCTGCTTCTGTTGGTTTTTTAACATAAAACTTGCTTTCATCAGCAACATCCGGAACGGGTACAATATTGTCTTTATCTAGGTATATCTTATACAAATTCATTTCATTTGCATACTTAGCAACTTCAATAGATTGAAAGCCAAAATCTATTTTGAAGCTGTCTTCAAATAATGTTAATCTAGTATACCACTTATGCCCATCATGATATAAAGCTTCATCATTAAAAAATGATATTGGTCTCCCAAAATGAGTCTTCCATGAATCATCTTCGGTAAACTTTGTTACATCATTCACATAGAACAAAGGATCCAAATCACTGAAGTCATCTAAATGGGAATTTGCATTGACAAAAGAGCCTTGTAAAACCAAAGCGCGAATATTGTTATCTTTCTTAGCAAATGCTATTAATTTTTCTAATTCTGTATTTAAATTTCTCATAGAAAATAGTACCGTTTCTTACTCAAAATATAAATCCTTAATAAGTGATTGTTTTGGGTTGGATTCTTTAGCTAAAATATCCACAACATCCTCTTTTTTATAATTTCTTGTAGTAGGAGTATAGTTGACAGAATACCGTTTTTTATATGTTACTCCATCAATAATATAAGTGCAGGTCATAATCTTTACCCCTCGATTATAGAAAATTCTTAAAATTGTAGCTTGAGCCGATATTAACTTCACTTTAAAATTAGATAAATATATATATCTTAATATCAATCCTACAAAAGATATCAATGCAACAGCATAAAATATATAGCTGACAATCCCAACTTCCACTTTGCTTACAACAAGATAGATACCAATACCAGAAAATATAATTCCGTTAATCAAAAGCATTCTCATATATCCATCATATTTCATTATTTTCTTAAAATCTATTTTACCCATATTCCACTCCTTCTTAAAATATTCTTATAGGATATCCAATTCAGATTCTTGAATTTTTCTAACATATACTTCATTTGTTTTTATGTCAGTTATATTCATTTATTTCTTCCTTCTAGCTCTAGGGTGGGTGTTTAAGTACTCTGATTTCAGTTTTTCCTTTGATACTTTTGTATATATTTGTGTTGTTGAAAGCGAGACGTGTCCTAAAAGCTCTTGTACCACTCTTAGGTCCACTCCATTATTTATCAAGTGAGTTGCAAAAGAATGCCGGAAAGAATGAGGAGAGATTTTTAACGTAGATGCTTGACGTTCTAATTCTTTATCCAAAATCAGATTTACTCCACGGGTTGAAATAATTCCACCTCGGTAATTCAAGAATACGTAATCGCTACTTTCTTCTGTTCTAGATGCTAATTTTGGACGTCCTTCAAGTATATAGTTTTTTATTGTATCGATTG
>Ga0222658_1000749_pt1 | contig 16380 bp, 14 predicted proteins | sample AntAcemetagen476_FD_179830 | JGI IMG/M metagenome (GOLD analysis project Ga0222658, IMG submission 179830) | Saline water microbial communities from Ace Lake, Antarctica - #476 | ecosystem: Environmental > Aquatic > Non-marine Saline and Alkaline > Saline | place: Antarctica: Ace Lake... | reverse complement strand
AAGTTATGCCCGGTTCACGATTGGAAAAAGATTTTTATAAAAAAAAGTATATGCCATATCCGCTAGATATCATTGAAAAAGTTTTAATTGAGATGATGAAGGTCGTTCCAAGATATACTCGGGTTATGAGAGTTATGCGAGAGATTCCTCCGGAATTTTTAACAGCAGGAACAACAAGAATAGATTTGCGTCGTGAAATAGAAAAAAAATTAAGAGAAGAAAATGCTAAATTAAAAGAAATTAGATATCGTGAAATTGGATTTGCTCTTCAGCAAAGTCCTAATATAAATAAAGATTTAGAATTAAAAATAACAGAATATAATGCGTCAAAAGGAAAAGAGTATTTTTTAGAAATTGTAAATAAAGATGATATACTTTTTGGACTTCTTAGATTAAGAATTAGTAAAAGTGGTGCGATGATTCGAGAAATACACGTTTATGGACAAGCTTTAAAGTTGGGGATAAAGGGGAAGTTAGGTCAGCATTCTGGGTTTGGGAAATGGTTAATCTTGGAAGCAGAAAAAATAGCTCGTGGGGGTGGGTGTAAGAAATTGTCAGTTATTTCGGGGGTTGGGGTTAGAGAGTATTATAGAAAATTAGGATATAGGTTAGATAAGACGTATATGGTAAAGAAGATTTAATCACAAACAAAACTATTTCTACATGAACCTTCATAAAATTTTCCACCTCTATCTTGACATAATTTTTTAGGATATTTTTCATGTTCAATTCCTCTAGCATCAGTACAACATCCAGTATAACATTCACTAGAGATAGTATTTTTCTCATTCATGCAAAAATTCTGGGAACTTTCAGATATTGCTAGAATAAGGGAAATTGTAAATATTAATAAAAAAATTATAATTATAATAAATCTAAATCGCAGTTTCATTGACTATAACCTCCTGATTTGCAGAATATTCTTTTTTTACAAAAGATCCTATGTTGGAAAAATGATTTTCTGTTTTAATTTGCCACTCATATATTCCATTGCTTAAATTTGACCAAACAGGATTATTCGCTAAATCGATTGTGAGTACATTTACAGAAAACGGTTCTCTCATTATATCTTCTGATTCTAACTCTAATAAGCTTGAATCTCCAGATTGATTAATAAAAAGTAAATCATAAGAAATATTTTTTTCTAAATCAGAAGTAAATTCAAAAATAGGAAATTCTAGCTCACTGCCAACTACTGGAGAGATTAAAGAAATCTTTAAATCTAATTTCTTTTTTTTCTCAAATTTAGAAAGATAATTTAAGACATTTACAAAATATTTTTCTGCAATTCCTTTTGAGAATAAATCATCATTATAATTTAATTTTTCATATATATTATCCTTGAGGATAAATTGATCAAAAATAATAAAACCCTCTCCCAAATTTCTAATCCATAAAATTGCATCATCCCTACTTCCAATTATTATATCATCGGAATTTCCCACCTTCATTGTTGCACTTTTCCATATTCCAACAATATCCTGACTTATATCATTAGGGCAAGTTAAAAGATAATGATTCTTATCTGAAATTTGAGAATCACTTACAATACCCCTATCCTCCTCTACCTGTTTTAATAAACTTCCTTCTATATCTAATGGGCTTAACGTACTCCATCCACCACCCTGATAGCCTAGACAACCAAGATAACTAAACGCAAAATTACCTGCCTCATATTTTTCTACGTTATTAATCCAAAGAAGTCCTCCTGAATTTATCCAATTTTTTAATATATTTTTTCTTTCTACACTATTAAAAGAATTGCATCCAGCAATAAGCCTTGCGTCATTGGGAGGAGAACCCCCCTTAGAAGCCCCCTCACTTTCATCTCCAGTAATTGAATCTATGATTGCAAATAAAACAATTTGAAATTGTAAATTTCCGGTTATTACTACAACGTCATAATTATCTATTTTGGTAATAAAATCTGACACTCCGTCACAATCATAATAATCAATATTTGATAATTTTAAATTATTTAATACCTCAAGTGACCTTTCACCAAAAGTTTCTAGTTCTCCATCATCTTGATACAAAACTGCCAGCCTCTTTCCATCCCCAGAGAATGCCTCTCCTATCGGTCTCTTTATTGCAAATATTAATTCGTACGGCTCTTCCATGGTTTTATTTGAAGAAACTGCAAAAGTTTGCCCCTTAATAAAAAGATCTTCACCTTTGTTAAAAAAAGTAAAATTTATCCCCTCGCCTTGACAATTTGCTGATGGATTACATTTATCAAAAGATGGTAATGCTGCATGATTAACAACTCCACTCGCAATTTCATAAAGTTTTAATATATTTATCTTGTAATCTATTTTAAATTCCGATAATGAAGAACTAGACTCCCCATTAGATAAAACTATTGGATAATTTACTTCAATTCTAGTTCTCCATTCACTAATAATAACATTAGATTTTAAACCCTCTCCGCTTATTTTTAAAGATTCATTTCCAAAAATATCCAATACATCATAAACCGTGTCTCTTAATACTTCATCTATACATTTCTCTGTTTCATTTTCTATTATATTCAAAAATGGCTGGATATTTTTTCCCTTGTAATACCAATAAGAAGTTCCATCTACATAAATTTCATCTGGTATATTATAATAACCACCTTTAGTTCCCACTTCCTGAAAACACATAAAAGACTTTTCTTCTACTAAATCGTACATGTATGAATACACCTTATCTATATCTACCTCTTGAACTTTATCCATTTTTTTAGGAATAAAGAAAAATAAAGAAACTATTAAAACAATAAGAATTGCTAATATTATAAAAATAGTAACCTGCCCCTTTTTTCTCATATAAATGAAAATAAAATATAACTTATTAACTTAACTAAAACTTTTTTACCAACAAACTTCTTCCCATCTATATTTGGTTTCCCACCTATAATCTATTTCTGAAAATCTTTCTGTTTTGAATCTTGTTGGACTTATTATTTTATAGCTAAAATCATTATGTTCACTTTTATCGGCATAAATATCTCTATACAAAAAACTCTCTTCTTCGCCCTCTTCTATATATTTTGAAATAAGGTATGTGGATTTTTTTCCTAAATAATCTCTGAATATAAATTCTACTTCAAAATATTCCGTGTCGTATCCTTCGTTCTCAATATACACAGTGTATTCATCTATATAGTTTCCCAAATATCCAACCTTTCTTTTTTCAGAACTTCTTGAAGAATAATCTATCGCTGATGTTTTTTTTGAATAACTAGTTTCATATGGAACTTCAACTGTGTATGGAACTTTTATTTGCTTACAATTTATATCTCTATAATTTGATTTATCTAAATTTACAACTACTTTTCCAGAATGATAATTGTTTGAATCATATAATTCAAAAATTAAAAAGCTTACGAAGAATAATAAAATTATTGAAATTACTAAAAGTACTATTGATAATGCTGTAATTAAACTTTCACCTTCTTTTGCCATATTTACTATAAACTATTACACTATTTAAGAATTATTGAAGTTAAAAATCACAATTAAATTTTTATTTTGTTTTCTTGCCAATCTTTTAGAATTAATCTAGCTGCCCCATCCGTATCTACTACGCCACCTTTTTTCAAAACGCTTCTATCTATTCCAGTTCTTTCAATTAAAATTTCTGCCGTATCCTTTTCACTTAATTTATAAAATTTCCTAAAGGCTTCTGGATATTCATTAAAGATTGAAAAAACAATCATATCTGGCTCTTTTACTTTGTGCCAATCTCTTGCTCCAACTTTTACGTGAAGAGAAGTTTTTGAGACATCGCCTTGAGAATAAGTTCTATCTGGAATAACTCCTGGACTATCTAAAAGTAAAATATTTTTTGTTAAACTTAATTTTTGTATCCCTTTTGTAAAACCTGCTTGAGCTCCTGTTGGCGCGGAAGTTTTTCCTATGAGAAGGTTAATTATTGAACTTTTTCCAGCATTTGGGTATCCAATAACTCCAACTTGAACTCTATCATACTTGCTATTCTCATCTTTTTTTATCAATTTTGCCATATATTTTATTTTAGAACGAAGCTCTTTTCCACCAACTCTAGTTAAGGCTGAAACAAAAACGTATGGTCTAAGTTTTTTTAATTCTGGATTCTTTTTTGCTTTTGCCACATTTATCATATCTGACTTATTAAAAACATATAAAATTTTTTTACCCTTTTCTTTTATTATGTCTTCAATTGCCTCGTTTCTCATTTCTGAAATAAATCTGGAATCTAAAATTTGTAAAACTATATCAGAAGTATCCACTACTTTTAAGAGTAATGATGGGAATTTTTCCCTTTGCTTTCTTATTTTATCCACATGTCCTGTTCTACGACATGAGAAGCTGTAACGCACTCTTACCATAAGATAATTAGGATATACTGGTTTATAAAACATGATAAAAGAGAATTGTCAATTAATTAATAAAATTACACTCATATTATTTTAAAACACATTCATATAATTCACACTCATATCCATCTTTACAGCTACTGTCAAATGCGCATTCTACGCAAATTGCTCCATCAGCAGATCCTACATACGGACAACTGAAACTTCCGTCAACGCAGTTAGTGCAGGACTGAGTACAGCTTTCATCATCCAGGTATGTGCAAGATTCAAACTGATCATAAAAATCTTCTTCAACACAAACATCATCTTTACAAATTCCGTTAATGCAACTATCCATATTTTCCTCACAGACTTCCCCTAGATTTGATTTTAAAGTACATACAGAAGGGTAAAATGCGCAATATTCATCACTTCCACAATCACTATCTTCACTGCAGTCTTCGCCGACAACACAGCTACCTTCGCCATTACAAATAAATCCATCAAGACAATCCTCACTATCAAAACAACTTATACAAGAAGATCTTCCAATATAATCTGTATTTATTGAATCTAAATTTTGAGCTACAAATGCCAAATTACAATGTCTAAAAGTTTCATTTACGCAATTTTCGCAAACATTTGGACAATCTGAATCTTGCCGACACTCGCCATCAAAGGGAACATATTGACACATCGTATCATCTCCACAAAAGCCTATACTTGTCTCATTATAATCTTGACAATCTAAATAATTCATACATTCTATGCCCCCCGTGAACATTTCAGTCATAGTTCCAGAACAATCATTTCCACTCGGATTAAATAAAACTTGAAAAAACATACTAGTTAAAACTCCCATAGTAGTTTGACCAGGGGTCCCTTCCTCTATACATGCCCCAAGTGGACATCCTAAAGATGACATATCACTAATGGGAATTGGACATTCAAGATAAGTATTTTCAAATCTTTTATTTTCCAAATTAGAATCCGATACATCTCCTATTTCAAATCTAACAATACAATTGCCATCAACAACCCCCTTTGTTTTAATTTTTTCAGTATCTCCAAATTCATCAACAGAAGATACTTCACTTATGAGACAATCGCCTAATAAATTTTCTCCAAAACAGACAAACGCTTCATCTTCATTGTAATTTTTAAAAGTTACTTCCCCTCCTGAATCTAAAATTTTTGTCATATTAGGTATTCTGTCTGGATATGCAACACCGCAATTAATGATTCCTGAGTATTCACAATATTGCTCTTCTGAGAGATTATTTTTATAAGTTCCGCAATTATTTAAATCCGTGCAGTCTCTTGTTTGAATTCCACTTGCAGAACAATTACTCCAATCTTTGCACTCCCAAGATTCTATACATGTATCATCAATTATCTCTTCACTTATATACTCAATTGCTTCAACTATTTTCTCTATGTATAAATTGAATATATCCCCACTTATACTATTTAATTTAATTTTAATATCATAAGAATTATCTCCATTTATATCCAATTTTGACTCCTCTCCTTCGCTTAATCTTAAACTTATAGGATCACTTTTAATAATTAAATCTATATAATCTGAATTTACATCCTTTGCAATTATTGAATGCTTCTCATCGTTTAAAATAAATTTTACGGCTTTTTCTTCTTCCATGTTTAAATTTATACCTTTGGAAAAACTATCTTCAGAAATTAATATAGAAGAAGAGAATATAAATAAAAAAAATATAACTATTGCTATTGTTATAGCCATGACTAGAGATATTAACAACCAAAATATTTTATTTGATTTATTAGAATCTATATTAATATCTTGGAAATTTTGAACAGAATTATCTTGCGCATAACTTTGATACCCTCCCATTTTCATAAAAAAATAAAATAATATTTAAACTTTCCTAATTTCTTAAAAAATTTCCACTTTACCGCCACTAACCTTAAATATATACTGGCTTATTTTTTAGAATAGAAAATGGTAAGATTCGCACATTTAGCAGATGCACACTTAGGGGGATGGAAACAAGAACCTATGCAGAAATTGAACTTTCAGTCATTTATGAAAGCTGTAGATAGAATTATACTTGGGAGGCCTGATTTTGCACTTTTTTCTGGGGATTTATTTGATTCTGCGTATCCCTCGATTGAAACTTTAAAAGAAACTTTTGCTGAATTTAAAAAATTGCACGAAGCGAAAATTCCTGTGTTTTTAATTGCTGGGTCACATGATTATTCTGTGTCTGGGAAAACTTTTTTAGATGTTTTAGAGAAAGCTGGATTCTGTAAAAATATAACTGATTTCACAGAGACGGAAGAAGGAATAATTTTAAATCCAACTATTTTGAATGGCGTTGCAATTTTTGGATATCCTGGGAAAAAATCAGGAATGGAAATAAATGACTTAAGAAGAATAAAACTAAATGATGCTCCCGGGTTATTTAAAATTTTTATGCTTCATACTACTATAGATAAAGTCGTTGGAACTATTCCTATGGATTCGATAAAAACAGAGGAACTTCCTGATGCTGACTATTACGCGCTTGGACATATTCATCTAGATTTTCAATATAAAAATTTTGTTTATCCTGGCCCAGTTTTTCCAAATAACTTTAAAGAACTTGAGGATTTGCAATTTGGAAGATTCTATATTGTGGATACAGAAAAAGAAAATTCCCTAGAAAGAATAGAATTAAAGATTAAAGATGTTTTACCTATTACTATTAAAATAACTGATGCCACCACTGCTACTGATTATATTATTGAAGAAATAAAAAAATATGATATAAAAGATAAAATAGTTTTACTCCGAATTAAAGGCAAGTTGGAAAAAGGGCAAAATTCAGATATAAAGTTTTTAGAAGTTGAAGAATTTGCCAACAGGGAAGCTTACTTTATTTTAAAAAATACTCACGACTTAAAAACTGACGAAATAAGTTTTAAAACTGAAATAAAATCTGGCGATATTGAGAAAGACACAATTACCCAATATTCTGAGACTAATCCTTCGGACTTTAATCATTTGATGCCCGAATTAATGAATGCACTTTTAATCGAAAAACAAGAAGACGAAAAGGTAGATGTTTTTAACAAAAGACTTACTGATGACGTTAAGAAGGTTTTAAAATTCTAAATATAAACAAAAATACAAAAATAATAAAAAAATGCAATTAAAAAAAATAAATCTCAAAAACATAAGAAGCTATCAAGAAGAAGAAATAATTTTTTCTCCTGGATCTACTTTGCTCTCTGGAGATATTGGATCTGGTAAAACTTCCATTCTTCTTGCAATTGAATTTGCTTTATTTGGGCTTCAACCCGGTCAGAAAGGATTGAGTTTATTGAGAAATGGTGAAAAAGAGGGTGAAGTTTCTATGGATTTTGAAGTTGACGGTAATGAAATAAAAATTATTCGTTCTTTAAAAAAAGCAAAAAATATTGCTCAGGATTATTGTTCGATAGAAATAAATGGAAAAAAAGAAGAACTATCTGTTACTGAGTTGAAAAATCGTGTACTTACTTTACTTAATTATCCTAAAGAATTTTCCAAAAAGCAAAATATTCTATACAAATTTACAGTATATACTCCGCAAGAAGAAATGAAGCAAATAATTTTAGAAGATAGTAAAACTAGGCTTAATACATTGAGACATGTTTTTGGTGTAGATAAATATAAGAGGATACTTGAAAATTCTTCAATTGTTTTGCAAAAAATACGAGAAGAAAAAAGAATCAAACAAGCTCTTGTGGTGCATTTTGAAAAAGATAAGGGCGAATTGGTTTTGAAAGAAAATAACATACTTGAAGTTAAAAAAAATCTTGAAGTTAAGCAAAATATATTGATAGTTGAAAATGATTCTAGAAAAAAAATAGAAGAAGAAATTATGGGGATAAAAGAAAAGATAGAAGAAGAAAGGATACTTAGGCAAGAATTAGAAAAGACAAAATTAATGATTACAACCAAAGATGATTCTCTTTTATATAATGCTAAATCTATTAGAAATATTAAAAATGAAATTTCTAGCTCTTTAATTGAGCCATTTGACGCTGGTAAAATATTAAAACTCGAAGAAGAAATAAAGAATAAAAAAATAACAAGGGATGAACTTTCTGAAAAAAACTTGGAAACAACTTCAAAAATAAATTCTATTAATTTTAAAAATCAAGAAATTGAAAAAACGAAAGCTAGTATTTCAAAATTGGATATGTGCCCGACTTGTCTTCAAGATGTTGATTCTATATATAAAAGCAATATGTCTAATAAAATGTATCAAGATATTACAACAAATGTAAAAAAAATAGAAATCTTGTCCTTAGAAAAAAGAAAAATAACTGAGAATTTAAATAAAATAAATTTTGAAATAGAAAGCAATGAAAGAGAAATACAAAAACTTAAAATTGAAAAAATAAAACTGCAAGGAATCGAAGAGAAAAAAAATAAACTTTTAGAATTGGAAAAATCTAATGAGTCCTTAGTCAAAGATATTGATTTATTAAAAAAGCATGTGGAAACTCTTGGGACTTCTTCTTTTGAGCTTGGAAAATATAAGGGTATTTATGAGCAAAAAAATATGGAATTGGAAATTGCTAGAAGAAAAGAACGGGGTGCTGAAATAAGTGTTGCTGAATTAAATAGAGAAATTAAAATTACATCTATACAAATAGAAGAATTAAAAATTAAAATTGAGGAAAACGAAAAAACGAAAACAGAACTTACTCATTTAGTTGGTCTTGAGGGATGGCTTGCCACTAAATTTTCTCCAGTTATTCAAGAGATTGAAAGAAATGTTATGACAAATCTTCGTATGCAATTTTCAAAAGTTTTTTCGGAATGGTTTTCTATTTTAGTTTCTGAAGCTTTTAATGTTCGGCTTTCGGATGACTTTAGTCCTATAATTGAACAGCATGATTATGAACTTGATTATTCTTATCTTTCGGGCGGTGAAAGAACTGCGGTTGCGCTTGCTTACAGATTGGCGTTAAATCAAGTAATTAATTCAGTTATTAGTAAAATTAAGACAAAAGATTTAGTAATTTTGGACGAGCCCACCGACGGGTTTTCAAGTTCGCAGTTGGATAAAATGAGGGAAGTTTTAGAAGAATTGAATGTTGCTCAACTTCTAATTGTGAGTCACGAACAAAAGATTGAAGGATTTGTTGAGAATGTTATTCGGTTTCATAAGGTGGCGGGCATCTCGCAAAAAAACTAATTTTAATTTTGCAAGGATTTTGATAGGGGAGCGATAAAATTTATTTTTGAGTAAGGCGGGAAGCGAATGAACGAAGTGAGTGAGCTTGGGGGAAGTTAGGGAAAGTTTTAGGGAAAATTTAGCAAAGTATGTATTTATTTATAATTATCATTAAATACCTTTATATTCTTGGGTTTTTATGAATAATGAATATGAGCTATATTATCAATTAGGAAACTTAGAAGAAAAAGAGGTATGGCATAGTGAACTTTGGGAAAAAATAAAAGACAATCCACACCTTGTAGAATTTATTCCTGCAGAAAATTGGAATCCTTTAAGTATAGATTTTAGGAAATCTTTTGAAGAAGGCTATGCAAGTATGGCGGAGATGTATCTTGGAGGAATTTATAATTTTTTAAAATTGCCTTATATAATAGATGATGCTAATAGTCCCGCAGAGAGAATGACATGGATAGAGAACGAGGTGCGCGAATTGGGCAAGAATGCCTTAAAGCGCCAAAAAATACTTCCTCTAAATAATTTTATGATAGATATTGCTAATCCTCAAACTTATGTTGGCGATAATCCCTCCGGCTTTAATGAAAAATTTAGAGAACTAGGCTACACTTCTATGATATTACGAGCAAACGAACTACGACAAATGAATACATCTCTTGAATTAACAAAAGAACTTAAGGAAAGAGCCTATGGATTACTAGAATTTTTATCCAAATAAAAATCTCCTTATTTTAAAACTATTAAGCTGTATATATTTTTACTGGTCTTTTAAAATTAGAATCTCTACCCAGCACAACGCCTTCTTTTATTGCAGCTATTCTTCTTTGCCAACTCTCTGATAACTCTTTTTCTATTCCCGGATATAGCCCTGAAGGCCCTCTCATTGGCCATAAGTCATAAAATCTTCTACCTGGTATTGGCCCTAGGTATTCCATTCTTCGATTATCAAATTCTAAATGTCCCGGCAAGCTTAAACCTTCGGCAATATATGGTCTTGAAGGATTTTCTATTTTACTTACATCCATATTTATATCTGCTCCATCTACCATAACTTTTATCATTTCATTTTCTAAATAAAGTCTTGCGGGATTGTTCTCTTTTCCAGTCCAAGGATTTAGTGAGAATGCTTCTGCGTGATTTTCACAAAAATAAAGAATAGTGTTTACATATGCTGCTTTTCCATACTTTACTCCCTCAACTCCTCTTATCATTAATTCGTCTAAATCTAATAATGGCATTGATACTGAAACTGCGTATTCTGCAGGTCGATTGCATTCTCCTCCTAATACCCTTTCATCTAAATTTTGATACTGTTGAACTGGTCCAGCAGTTACACATCCACAAGTCACCGTATTTTGTTTTAAAATTTCATTAACAATATCTTCTGATAGATTTTCTTTCTTTATTTCTGGTAATTCTTTTCCTGGTACATTGAATGGTCTTGAATCATAAGTTGAATCCCACCAGGAACTTTCTCTCATATTTGTAAATCCTACATCTTCTCTTACACAAACTACACTTAAGCCTTCATATTCAAACGAATGTGCGTAATTTTCAAAAAATGCATGAGAAGGATGCCTTAGGCTAGATTTCCAATCTTCTGAACCAGTCTCTCTTAATGGCAAAGACGGATTAATTCCCGGTGATGCAAATTGCAATTTTGATATTTCTTCATGTTTTCCCACAAGAACTGTTAATGGCGCAGATACTGGAAAATTACTACCTTCAATATCTTGGAGATCTAATTGCTGAACATTCATAAAATATTGGACTATTACTTAATTATAAGTATTTCTGTCTTTAGGTATAGATTTTTTTGCTTATATATTTTATTTTAACACAATAATTTTAATAAACTAAAAATACCTTTTAACTCCATGAAAGAATATTATGTTCATTGTCCGTCCCTAGAAGTAACTTCAGGGTATATTGCCACAAGTGACGTTATTCGAGCAGAAAATGCATTAGAAGCTACATTGAGACTTCCTCTATGTAATGAAGATTTTTCTTTAGCAATTCCCGTACCGCAAGAAATGAGAAAATGGGATAAAGAAAGAATATTAAAATACTATGAAGAATTACGAGAAGAAGTTGGTGATAATAATTTTTATATTGGAATAATGGATGGAATTCTTCCTAGATACGAACAAGATATGCTAAAAGAATCTGAAGAAATTTTTAGAAGAAATGGCAACCTTAAACCTGAATGGTACTTGAAAAAACAAGAAAAAGATATTAAAGAATATCGTGAAAAATTGGAAAAAATATAATTCTGTATTTATGATAGTTAAAAATATAAGTAAAGGTGTCTACATTATTATATGGATAAAAAATGTAAAAACTGCGATGCAAAATGTTGTAAGTATGTGTCTTTAGATATTGATACTCCAGAAACTAAAGATGATTTTGAAAATATAAAATGGTATATCTCACATAAAAATGTAGAAGTATATATTGATTTTGAGGGCGTTTGGAACGTGAGGTTTATTACTCGGTGCGAACATTTGAATACTTCAAATATGTGCGACATTTACAAAAAGCGTCCAGAAATCTGCAAAGAGTTTTCGTCGGCTGAATGTTCTACAAACATTGAGAATGAGGATTTATTTGTTTTTAAAAAATTAGAAGAAGTGGAAGAATATATTAAAAATATTTTTTTAAAGGGAAGGCATTTAGTTGAATAATTAGAATTCTATAACTCTAAACTTATAACCTTGCTTACACCTTCGTGCATTGAAACCCCGTAGAGATTTGTTGCGTTTGTTATTATTTCGTCATTATGTGTTATAACAATATATTGCCCCTTTCTCATATATTTCTTTAATAAAGAAGCTAATCTTTCTGAATTTCTTTTATCTAGAGCTGCGTCTATTTCGTCAAGGATGTAAAAACAATATGGTTTAAATTCCTGAATTGCAAAAATTAATGAAAGTGCTACCATTGTTTGTTCTCCGCCCGAAAGTGATGTTACGTCAAAGAATTTACCATGACCTGTTTTTACTAAAATTGTAACTCCCCCATCGAAAGGATCTTTTCTATTTTCAATTTCTAGTGATACAACTCCCTTTGTTGAAATCTGTGCAAAATTTCTTGTAAAAATTTCATTCACATTAGACAAAGTTATCAAAAATGCTTTTTTCTTTCTCACATCTATTTCGTGAATAATTTTTAAAACGCCCTCTCTTTCTTTTCCTATTATTTTTACTTTTTCGCTTATTGCTTCATATTCCTTCTTTACTCCGTCATAAACTTCTAGAGATCTTAAATTTACAGAAGAACCTATTCTTAATAAAATTTCTTGAGCTTTTGATAACCTTTCTTGCAACGATTCTCTATTTGTTCTTATTATTTCAGCCTCTGGAAATTCTAATATTTCTATTTCTAAGTTTTCCACTTCTGCATCCATTCTTGCCTTGTCTATCTTAAAATTATTTATATTGGTTTCTTCTTTGTGCAATTCACTCCTTTTTAACATTAAACTACTCTCTGTTTCTCTTATTTTCTCTTGCTTTTCTTCTCTTTTCTTAATCAACTCTTTTGATTTTTGAATTAACACTTCTTCTTCTCTTTTTTTCTTTTCTAATATAACCTCTCTTTCTTTTATCACTCTTTTTACTTCTCCCATTTCGTCAGATAAATCTACCTCATCTCTTTCAAATTGATTAATAGAAATCTTAGATCTCTCTAATTCCCTTTGCTTAAAGGATATTTCCGAATTAACATTTTCTTCACTCCTTAAAGATATTTCTTGTACCTCAATTCTGACAATTTCATAGTCATGCTCCACGTCTGAATTTTCATCAAAGTTTTCCTCCAAGAGTTTTTTCTTTCTAACCAAATCTTCTATTTCTTCTTTTGATTTAGAGATTTTTTCTTGAAGTGCTTTTATTTGATCTTTCTTGTCATTAATTGAAGCTATTTTTGCTAAATCTTGAGACCTTTTTGTTATTTCTAAATCTATATCCTCTATATCTTTTTTTATTAATTCTCTTTTGCTGTCAATTTCTGCTAATTCTTTGTCTCCTCTTGCTATTTCCTCTTCTAATCTTTTTATTTTTGGCTTTGCCTCAGAATTAATCATATGCATATGACTTTCTGTTATCTTATTTTTACAAAGAGGACAAGTATCCATTTTCCCTATTTTTTCTATAACTTTATTTTGCTCTGATATTTCATATTCTTTTGTATGTGCTAATTTCTCCAACTCTATTTCTCTATTATTTACAATATTTAACGACTCTCTTTTTTGAGCCAAAGCATGCCTTAATTCTTCAACTTTTGCTGTAGTTGTTTTTTTATCGAATAACTCTATAGCTATTTGATCTATTTGCTTTATTAAAAAATCTGCTTCACTTACATAATTTTGAAAAATATTTTCTTTGTCAAGTAATCTATCCCTTACCGACTTTAATTCTGACTTTGTTGTATAAAATTTCTTTCGCTCTTTTTCTAAAACCTCTAATTCTTTTTTCTTCTGATCTACTTCTTTTTGTTTTTTTGCTATCGATGGAGATTCAACTTTTAATTCCCTTATTGAAATTTCATTTTTAGATATAATTGTACTTAAATTTTCTTTTTGTTTTTTTATTTGTGAAATCTTTTTTTCATAATTTTCATACCTTACGTTCATTCCTGCCAATTCTGCTCTAACATTTGCTATTTCTTGATTTAACTTATCTTGTTCCAAGCCTGTTCTTTTTTGAATTTCAGAATTAATATTTGAGACTTTATCTTCTAAATTTTTTATATTTATTTCTAACTCAATTATATTTTTTTTAACTTTTTCTACTTCTTTATTCTTTTTATTTATTTCTTCAATTACATTATCTACTGTTTTTTTCTTTTTCGCTAGATCTTGATAAATTATACTTTTTTTAAATTTCTTAACGTCTTGCTCTATTCTTTTAAATCTTAATGCCTCCTGTCTTTCTTTTTCTAAGTTATTCAAATACATTGTTCTTTCTTTTAGGATTGCCCCGACTTCCTTTAATCTCCCTTCTGTTTTTTCCATTTCTTTTAGGGATTTTTGCTTTCGCATTTCATAAATTGAAATTCCTGCAACCTCTTCTATTATTTTTCTTCTTTCCTCTGGCGACATTTTTACGAAGTTTTGAATTTCCCCCTGAAGTATTATATTGAAACCATTTGGATCTATTCCCGCCTGTGCTAATAACGTTAAGACATCTTGCCTTGTTCTTGTTTCTCCGTTTATTTTATAAATTGATTGTCCGTTTCTTCTTACTATTCTTTTTACTGATACCTCTTTATCTTCTGTTGCAAAAGTTTTATCAGAATTATCGAAAGCTATTTCCACCATTGCTTCTTTTGCTGGCGGTGCCGACTTTGAGCCCATAAAAATTAAGTTTTTTGCTTTTGCTGCACGCATCGATTTTATTGAAAGTCTGCCCAAAACGAAACAAAGAGCATCTGAAACATTTGACTTTCCTGAACCGTTTGGACCTAGAACTACATTTATTCCTGGACTTAATGGTATTTCGGTTTTTTTTACGAAACTTTTGAAGCCACGCATCACCAATCTTTTTATATGAGTCATAGTTGTAATAAGTAAATCGGGTTTTTAAGTTTTGTAGTGAGGAATTACGTAGAGTTTTTGTAAATCTAATTTAGACTGAGTAGATTGGATGGGAAAGTGGGAGTTGGAGTTTTGAAGTGGGAGGGAATGGAAGTTGGGGTTTTAGAAGTGGGTGGTGAGAAGATGGGGGTTGGGAATTTAGAGTGGGCGGTGGGAAGAATAAAATAGGTGAACGGAGGTGAACCAAATGGGGGGCTTAGAAGTGGGTAAGGAAATGGGAGTTGGGGATTTAGAAGTGGGTGATGGGAAGATGGGGGTTGGGGATTTAGAAGTGGGTGATGGGAAGATGGGGGTTGGGGATTTAGAAGTGGGTGATGGGAAGATGGGGGTTGGGAATTTAGAAATTAATTAAAATAATGTTTTCTGATTTATTTTTCCGCCGTATTTTTGATAGGTTGACCAAGATTTTCTAAAGATTCCTTTATCTTTTAATTTGATTGCGTTCTTTTTTAGAAAGGCTATTGTGTTTGGGTCTGCGGGATATCCTGAACCTATATCATCTCCATACTCCTCTTTTATTTTTCTTACTTCTTCCTCTCGCATTTCTTTTGCCAAAATTGAAGCCGCTCCAACCGAGATGTTTGTTGCATCTGCCTTATGTTTTGACTCTACACTTAAGTTATCTGTTTTTTTTAATCTTGAAATAAAGAAATCCTTCCATGCTAATGTATTTGTTGATGGGCAATCTAAAACTACATCTATTTCTTCGTTTCCTTTATTTAGAGCGTCGGTTATTGTTGCCGCTGCTATTGCCTCCACCTCATTTAATTTTACTCCCGCTTCTTTTTGTGAATCTATTTCGTCTGGGAATATTTTTACCAATTTATAAGAAATTGCAATTTTTTTTATTTCTTCAGCTAAGAAAGCTCGCCTTTTTGGAGTTAATGTTTTTGAATCTCGTACTCCTAGTTCTCTCAATTTTTGTTCGTCTGATTTTTTTATTAAACATCCCCCAAGTATCATTGGTCCCATTACTGGCCCACGTCCTGCATCATCAATTCCAAGTTCATAAAGTGTCATAAAAGAAAGAACCCAAAAGTCTATTTAAAGGATTTGGGAAAATATGTGGACTTGTCGTCCACTTTTTTATTAAAAAAAAATCTTAATCTAATTATTCTGCCAATTGACAACCCTCTCCAGCTCTTTCTCCTCTTAATCCTCTTCGAAAGCCATTTCCGGAGCCTCTTTCGTGTTCGCCTTTGTTTTCTGCTCTTTCTTGGTGTCGCTCTTGAATCATTTGGAAATCTTCTTCTGTTAAA
>Ga0222658_1000746_pt1 | contig 16405 bp, 36 predicted proteins | sample AntAcemetagen476_FD_179830 | JGI IMG/M metagenome (GOLD analysis project Ga0222658, IMG submission 179830) | Saline water microbial communities from Ace Lake, Antarctica - #476 | ecosystem: Environmental > Aquatic > Non-marine Saline and Alkaline > Saline | place: Antarctica: Ace Lake... | reverse complement strand
AAAGTCTTCCATCAGTCTATCTAGTTCATCATTGGAAATATTTTTCAATCTTTTATTCATACAGTAAATATAATAAAAATTTTTAAATAAATGAAATTAATTACAAATTTAAAAAATCGCGAGATATAGGGTAAAAGGGGGTATTTGGGGGGTAGAGCCATGAAAATTTTTACTCATTGAACACTCTGTTTCATTTTAAGGGAAGGTGTAATTTCATTCAAACATTATACATTATTATTTATATAAGAAATAAAGAACAAATTAATATGATTTATTTAATAGAAGATACGGAATACACTGATAGAGAAACACTTAGAGAAATGTTTAATTTAAGTAGGACAAAGTTACATAAGTTATTAATAATTTACTCTGGATTGGTTATAAATTATAAGGGTATATATTTATATGAAACTGATAGGGTAATAAATTTTTTAAAACGTTGTACAAAGAAGAAGATTAAATATAAGGACACTCTTTATTTTCATAAGGCTATATTTAGAAAAGATATAGAAACGTGGATTAATAGTGATTTCAAACACAATACTTATCTTGAGAGGGCGAAATGGTTTTTTCATACATTTATAATAGATAAGGATAACGAAAAGTCAGTTATGATATGGTTTAATAATTATTGTAATAGGAAGAGTATATCTATTGATATAGATAATTATGATAAAGATTATAAATATGTAGAACCAAATTTCCACCATAAAAATTAAAACTAAATTATAAATTTAGTATAAAAGAAATAAAAAGAGTATAGGAATGTAGATATTTATTGTATCTTCGAATAGTTTAATGTGTTTCATATATGTTTTATATATAACTTTTATATTTTATCCATACAATCAAATGGTATAAACCAGTAATCAGGTTTTTCAATATAATAAGCATCATTTTTAATTAGTTTATTATTTAGATTTCTATAATCAAATTCACTTATTCTAATTACTTTAACTTCTTTATCAATTAAATCATACATTCTATTAGGCCACTTATTTAATTTTATATAACCTTTAAGATTATCATTAACAAGTAGATAGGTTGGAAAATTTAAACTATATGGATTATATCCATCAGGTGTTTCATCTTCATCAAAATCCCATTCAAAGTTTTCATTAAATCTTTTTAATTTCATATTATTTTTATATTATTTTCAAAATATTTAAAGATATTAAAATAAGTCCATACAATCAAATGGTATCCACCACGTTGGACTAAATCCAATAACATCTACATTATTAATATAATAACAATCCCATTTCTGATATTTATTATCTAAATCTGTATATCCTAATGACTTGATTTCTATTACTTCATATGTATTACCAATAAAATTATACATTTCATCAGACCAACCATTTTTCACTATATATTTTTTAAGATTATTATTAACAATCATATCGATTGGTAAATTTAAATCAAATGGATTAAATTCATTATCAAATTCTTCTTCATCAAAATCCCAGTTTATATTTTCATATTTTTTCAAATAATTCATTAATATTTTTATTTTTAATATACTACTTCCCAGTATTCACAATCATACCAAGGCCAATTTCTATTATTTTTATCTGTTCCTATTATCATAATTTTTTTATCATTATAATTTATAATTTCTCTAACGATATAACTATTGGTTGTTATTTGGTCAGCTTTTACGAATGTTAAATTTTCACGGGTATTATCATTATCTTCCATACTTCTATAATAGTAATTATATTTTGTTTTTACTCTATCATTTACTACTATATTAAAATCAGGAGTTTCATCTTCATCAAACTCCCAGTCAAAATCTTCATACAATTTTAAATGTTTCATATACTTATATTTAATTTACTACTTCCCAGTATTTACAATCATACCAAGGCCAATTTGTATCATATTTACTTTTACCTATTGTCATTAATAGTTTGTTATCATACTCTATTACTTCTATAACAATGTAAGTTTCATCTATAGTTATTTGATCAGATTCCGTAAATATTAAATTTCTATACTTATTACTCCTTTCCATACTTCTATAATAAGATTTTTTCTTTAATTTTACTTTATCTCCTACATTTATATCATTATTAAACTCCTCTTCATCAAAGTCCCATTCAAAATCTTCATATAACACCTTTAGGTGTTTCCCTTTTGGGGATAATTTTAAGTATTTCATATTATTTAATTTTTTTCCAGTATTCACAATCATACCAAGGCCACAATATATCATTTTTATTTCTTATTATCATTATTTTTTTATTATCATAGTTTATAATTTCTACAACAATAAAGGTGCCTTTTAATTGATCAGATTTTGTAAATAACAGATTTTTACAAATATTATTACGAGATATACTTCTATAATAATAATTATTTTTTGGTTTTACTTTATCACCTACTTTAAGATTTTCATTAGGTTGTTCTTCTTCTATATCGAAGTCATCTTCATTAAAGTCAAAATTTTCATATAGTTTAATATATATCATATGGTTTATATATTAAATTTATAATACTATTTTTATTTTTTATATTGTGATTTTAATAATTTAAGATTGATAAAATTTACACTGTTACACAAACAGGAGTATGTCTATCTGTTTGTGTACCATCTCCTAATTTATAATTTAGATTATATCCCCATGTCCATACAACACCATTATCATCTATTGCCATTGAATGAGTAGTTCCTGCAGATATAGCACAAAAATCATGTGATCCACAAACTCTTACTGGTGTACATTTACTTGTTGTTGTATTATCTCCTAATTCTCCATGTGTATTATATCCCCACGCATATACATATCCATCAGATGAAAGTCCAAGTATATGGTGAAAATGGGCTGATACAGATACCAATTTAGGATTACCATATACTGCAACAGGGGTAGATCTATCTATAAGTGTGCCATCTCCTAATTCACCATAAGAATTTCCTCCCCAACTATAAACATCACCACTATCTGAAATTACTGTTGTACTATAATAAGTACTAGCCAATGCCATAGGTTTTGTAATTCCACCACATACTGCAACAGGGGTAGATTTACTTACTGTTGTATTATCTCCTAATTCTCCATGTGCATTATATCCCCATGCAACAATACCAAGTGATAAGGCAACACTATGAGCATATCCATTAGTAAAATCCGTTGGTTTAATTCCACCATATACTGCAACAGGGGTAGATTTATTTACTGCTGCATTATTTCCTAATTGACCACTACTATTATTACCCCAAGCCCACATATTTCCACTTTTATCCACAGCTGTTGTAAATATAGTATTAAGATGAACTTTGGCCCAATCATGTGTACCATATACAGAAACAGGAGTACATGTAGTAGTTACTGAATTATTTCCTAATCTACCCCATTGATTATCACCCCAAGCCCATGCAACATTATTATTATCAATACCTATACCACCATCTTTAAAAGAAATTTCGCAAAATGTGTGATTACCACAAACAGCAACAGGAGTAGATTCTATTCCTGTTGCTTGATTATTTCCTAATGCTCCATCTGTTTCCACCCCCCAAGCCCATGCTTGACCATTATCTTTTATTTCTATTGAAGATAAATAACCAGCTACTGCACAATAAACAGTATCAACAGGAGCACCAGCAGGCATTAATCCAAGATAATTTGTACTATCATTGAGTAACCAATTATATCCTCCACTAGTTTTTAATGCTAAACAATATTGAGCCATGAATTATATAGTAATTTTTAATGGTCTTTTAGTTTTTCTTTTTCCAATATTTAATTTCATACCAAGGCCAATTATTTCCTATTTGCATGATGGGTTCTCCATCATCTTTTGTATCTATTTTTATAACTTTTCTTCCTTGATTAATGTATCCTGTTTGAATTTCTAGTTTTATTTTTTCATATGGTAAATTTTTATATTCTATACGAGCTTTTTCACTTCTATAATAAATAGTATCTTTTAATATAACTCTATCGCCAACTTCAATATCAGAATTTTCATCTTCTTCGAAATCAAAGTCATCTTCATTAAAGTCAAAAGATTCATTTTTAAAATTTTCATCGAGTTCAAAGTCTTCTATTTTCCACCACAATTTATCTGCTGTTCCGCTAGTAAAAATCATATAACCTTCATAATTAGTTGGTATTGGTTTTATATCGGAAGAATGTTTGATATTTATTATTTGTCTATTAAATTTTCTATCTATACCATATTTCACCCAATGATAATCTCTATCTATATCACCATACCAGTATTCAGTACTATTTACTAGTTTTACATTATCTCCTATATCGAATTCCTTTTCAGGTTCTTCTTCAAAGTCGAAGTCATCTTCATTAAAGTCAAAAGATTCATATTTATTTAGGTATTTCATATATTTTTTAATGTTCTTTTCAAAATTCTTATCACACTATTACTATTATAACTAAATTTCCAACAATGTCCATTTTTTCCTAATTTATTTCCATCAATTCCATTATGTCCATTTTTTATTTTTTCATCGAATTCAAATGTTATTAAACGTTTATCCATATATAAAACAGTTGCACCATGTTCTTTACCATCACAAAGAATAATAATTCTATCATCAATTTCAAGTTTTTTAATATATTCATATAATATGGAATATTCGACATTATCTATATCTAATATTTCATTTGATTCATTAAATATTCTTAAATATTTCATAATCCTATATAGTAATCTTTATATATAATATCATGAAATATATTAAACTATTCGATAATTTTGATTTTAATGAAGACGATTTTGATTGGGATGAGGAGTCTGGTGAATGGGTAAAGGCTCACAATAGTTTAAAAGTTGGTGATAGGGTAATGATGGATAGAGATAGTGGTGAATATTTAAGTGAAGGAAAAGATAGTGATGGAAATGATATATCAGGTACTATTATGGATATAAGAGAGGGATATGTAATACCTTACAAGGTATTATGGGATGGTATGAGTGATAAAATTAGTAATTACTTTGGATATAGTAGTAGACATTTATTATATCAAGTTTAATAAAACATAAGGTATGAAACATTTAAAAATATATGAATCTTTTGATTTTAATGAAGACGATTTTGATTGGGATGAGGAGAATGATAATTTAAAGTCTGGTGATTACGTAAATATATCTACATTGTATGATAAGTATCCTAATTGGAGTAAAGACAATCGTTATATGGATGCTGTAACTAATAATAAAGTATTAAAGATTAATAGAATAGAGAATGCATCACCATCAGATAAAAAGAGAGGTATAAATAAGGTAGTAGCTTCTTTTCCAAGAGTAAATAATAGGGTATTCTATGTACCTATTGATGTATGTATTTATGTAAAATAAATTAATTTATATTAGGATTATGAAACATTTAAGGTTATATGATAGTATAGATATAGATTGGGATGATTTTGATTATGATGAGGATATTCCATTTAATTGGGATTCTTTTTTAGTTGAAGATTTATGGTATAAGTATGAAAATATTGATAGGTGTATAGAGTTATTAAATGAAAATTTAGTTAATAAAATTGTACAGGTTTATGACACTAAACATAAACGTGAAATATTAAATGCACGTGTAGAGTTATTTGTTAATCGTAACTATACAAATGATAGTAGTATAAAAGAAGATATTAATAGAAAATTGATAAATATTACATTTTTTAGATTAAAAACAGTAAGTGGTAAAGATGAATCTATTTATTTTTATGATAAAATTAAATTACAATAGAATCATGAAATAATGAAAGTATGGATTAAATTTTTTTAATAAGATTTCTTGTATATTCAGTAATATTGAACATTATAAGACCACCAGAATCATAATATTTATCTTTATTAAATTCATTTTTAATTTTATTATATAATTCTATAGTTTTATCTTTACCCTGTTGTTCAAATATTGATTTCAATAATTTTTTATAATATTCTTCAATATTTTTAACTAAATTTTCATATTTTTCCCAATTGTCACCATTATAGGATGAAATTGGTTCATCATCATTAATTTCATCTTGGTATTTTTTATATTCTATTGGTAATTTTTCTAAATCATCTAAAATACTATAATCATCAGGTGTTTCATCCCAATCTTCTTGAATATCAATATTTTCTTTTAATGGTGTTGTATAAAAACCTAAAAGATCAATATATTCTGCTTCATCTTTCAAACAATAAGTTTTATCAAATTCACACCACACTGCATTTGATTTATTAATATTATTTCCTCTCCAATCTGTTACAAATGTACTATTGGTATCATAGAATTCTTCTTCATCAAAATCCCATTTAAAATTTTCATATATTTTTAAATATTTCATACTTTCACTAATTTGTCTATTTTAAACCAAGGCCACATACTACTTAGTATTACCATATAGTCATTATAGGGTATTGAACCTTTGGGTATTTTATGTTCATTATCTTCAGTTATTTCAGAAGAATGTTTAATGTTCATTATTCTATGTGTTGTATCACCATTGGATGGGAAGGTATTAAATTTTGGAGTTATACCACCAGAATTCCAATATTCTATATTATCTTCAAGGTAAACATTATCATTTACTTTAAATTCAATAGGTGATTCTTCTTCGAAATCAAAGTCATCTTCATCCCATTGAAATGATTCATATTTTCTTCCTCTAAATGTAAAATTTTTATTAACATAAACAATTCTCATTGGAATTTTTTTACCAAATAATAAATCTATTAAATACACATATTTATCATCTATATCTACAATTCTATAATTTTGACCAGATACTAATCTGGGTTTAAAATTAAAAGACTGAAATGTATTATGATTAGATTTGATTATATCTCCTATTTTAAATTCAGAATCTTCAATAAATTCTTCTTTTTCATCCCAATCAAAGTTATCATCATCGAAATCAAAAGATTCGGTTAGTGATGGATTATATAAAAGATCTCTATTATCATACAACCATCTCTTTCCATTATCCCATTTTACAATATACTTTAACATACACGGTTCATTGTTGCCGTCATTATAATGTGATTTTTTAGCATGAGATACAACAGTACCACACATGTATTTATTATCTTTTTTACCTTGATGATGATACATACTTTCTGGTTTTATCATCACTTTAGTACTTATTGGTAGTAATGTACCTTTTTGTATGGATATCCAATTATTTTCTGGTTCTTCTTCAAAATCAAAATCATCGAAGTCAAAATTTTCATATTTTTTTAGATATATCACATATGTATATAGTAATTTCTATAAACATTTTTTAATATATAGGTATATGAAATTTTTAAAACTATATGAAAAATTTGACTGGGATTTTGATGAAGAAGAGGATGGACCTTTTAATTTTGATTCATTTAGAGTAATAGATTTATATCATTATTTAGGTAATATAAATAATACTATTAATTGGGCATTTGATAATTTAATGGGTAAAAAAGTAGAAGTTCATGATAATAATGGTGGTAAAGTTTTTATTGGTATAGTGGATACTGTTAGAATGGTTGATACACAGAATATTATTTTACGTAGGATAGAAAAGGATATAGATGGTGATATAATGATGTTAAATACAAAAATAATTTATTTAAAAGATATAATAAAAACATTATGAAATTTTTAAAAATATATGAAGATTTTGACTTCGATGAAGATGATTTTGATTTCGAAGAAGAAAATCCAAATGAAAGTGATAATGTTAACATAATAGATTTATTTAGAATAATAGGTGATTATTACAATATGATTACTTGGTTAAGAGAAAATTTAATAGGTAAAGTTGTAAATGTATATAGTAATGAAAGGGGGAAGATTATTTACCACAAATTAAAGGTTGATTCATTTCAGTCTTTTAATTTACATAATAATGATATATATAAATGGATTAGAAATGGTGATGATAATGATATTCTTGGTATGAGAAGTGAAAAGAATGGAATAGTAAATGTTCACAGTATTTATTTAAAGGATATAATAAAAACAGTTAGTCAATCATGAAGTATTTAAAATTATATGAGAAATTTGATTTTGATGATTTTGATTTTGAAGAGGAAGATCCAAATCAAAGTGATAAAATTTATTTATTATCTCTTTGGATAGATACTGATTATGTTACTGGTCAGTGTGAAATAAATGTAGTTGAATTAAATAGAAAACTTGATGGAGGTGTTTATAAAGGTAAGATGTTTTATAAAGATAATTCAACTAATTCGTTATATTTACACAAAGATATAGATAAAATTATAGATAAACCTTTAGAATTTTGTAAAATTGAATCTGTAGAAATATTGTTATTTCTTGGTAATGAATATCCAAGTAATGATAACATAAAAAATATCAGTGGTACAATAGAGGATAATATGACGAAACTTTTCCATTGTTATGGTATACAAGATGATTATTTATTAGATATGAATGATTTTAAAAGTCCAACTAAGGGTAAGTGGGAATTAAGTAATGAATCAATAGATTGGGAAGATGAAGAATTTGATGAAGAAGAATTTAGTAATTCTTATTTAAATGAGTTAGATTTGATTATTGGAGATGCAAAATTTGATAGGGTATTATTATGTGTAATACCTGAAAAGTGGGAAGAAGTTGAAGATGAATTATATAATAGATATGGTATATCAAATTTTAGTCGTATTCCAGTAAATTCAGAAAGTAATAAGTATTATTATATAAATATTATAAATAGTTATGATGAATATAGTATGACTTATTGGTCAATGACAGATGAAGAAGAAGTTTTTAAAGAATATACAACAAATATAATAAAGATAGATTAAAATAAATAAATTAAAAGATTATGGAAAATTGGCATTACGAAATTCATCAAATTTATAATGATACTTATGATGTAATTAATCCCTGGGAAGATAAAATTTTTATCAAATTTAATTGGGATAATATGGGTGAAAAAGATATAAGAAAATTATCATCATATGAAAAGTTTTTAAATTTTTTAAAAGAAACACAATCAATAAATGATTATAAATTATCGAAAACTACAATAAATTATATAGATAATTAAAAAATAAGATATAATTATGGAAATAGATAAATTAAAAGAAAAATTAGGTAGAGTATATAGACCAGATAAAAGGGATAATAAATTTCAAATGAAGTCTATATTACCTATAGAAACACCAGGAATTACATATAAATATTGGTGGACATCTGGTTGGTGGGGTGATCAAGGACATACTCCTCAATGTGTTGCATTTAGTTGGACACATTGGTTATCTGCTGGACCTATAACACAAAAGAAGAGTCGTAAAGGGGGAGTTGCTCCATTTGACACGACTTATTTATATAATGAAGCACAAAAGATAGATGTATGGGAAGGTGAAGATTATGATGGTACAAGTGTAAGAGCAGGTGCAAAGATTTTACAAAGGTCAGGTTATATTAAAAATTACTTATGGGCTTGGGATTTAGATAGTACTATTAAAGCTTTATTAATATCTGGTCCTGTTGTAGTTGGAACATGGTGGTATTATGATATGTTTTTCCCAAACAAAAGTGGTATTATTAAAGCATCTGGTAATAAGATGGGTGGTCATGCTTATTTATTAGATGGTATTAATATAGAAAAAAAATTATTTAGAATTAAGAATAGTTGGGGTAGAAGTTGGGGTAAAAAAGGATTTGCTTATATATCATTTGATGATATGGAAAAGTTAATACTTGATTATGGTGAAGTTTGTTTACCAACAGAAATAGATGTAAAATAATATGAAAAATCTAAAACAATATGAAAATTTTGACTTCGATGAAGATGATTTTGATTTTGAAGAATTTGATTCAAATTGGGATTCATTTAAAATAATAGATTTATATAATCAATGTGGTAGTGATATTGATAATATGGTTGATGAAATGAATAAAAATTTACTTGGTAAGACAATACAAATATATGATCAATATAATAATACTGTTTATGGACCGATCAAAGTAGAATATATGAAGAAAATGCTAAGTATTAGTAATAATCAGGTGTTAAATTTAATTAAGGACAAATTAGATTATGGAATTATTCTTATGAATAAAAATAATAAGGGTGTTTATATATTTGATAGTATTAAAGTATTATAATTATTGTTTCATACTTTTTCCCATTCATTTGCATAGAACCAACACCAATAATTAGAAAGTGTAGATGGTGTTTTATATTTTATGAGAATAACTTGAGTCCCATCTGATTTATATTCTATTTCTCTAATATAATGTGGAATACTATCATCTATAAGATTATTCCATGATTCATATTCACTATCTACATGAATACTTGTACAACTTCTAGTAACTGTTAATTGCTTTACTCCGTCCTTTATGCGAATTTGATCCCCGATTTTAAATTCTTCATATGGTAATTCTTCTTCATCAAAATCATCTTCATTAAAATCAAAATTTTCATATAGTTTCAAGTGTTTCATAATAATATATAGTAAAAAATACTATATAGAAATAAAACCAAAATGGATAATTTCGAATACATATATAAGGCAAAAGTAATAAAAGAAATTATATTAAAAACATTCAAAGATAAAAAGGGTAAATATGGTAGGTATATTGGTGAGATATATTTAGAAGGTGAAGAAATTAGTTTAAATGAACAATTAATAAATGAAGGGTTAGCAGAAAGATACTAAAATATGAAAAATTTAAAAACATATGAACAATTTGATTTCAATGAAGATGACTTTGACTTTGAAGAAGAATTACCAGAAGAATATACATTAGTAACGTATAACCTTATAGGTAAAGTAGAAGATTGGGTTGAACATGTATTTATTGTAACGAAGCCAGATAACAAAGAAACTATTTTATATAATGATCATAGACATTATACTGGTAATGATACATTTTTAAATTGTGATAAATTAACATCAATTCAAATTAATAAAGTAAAAAATAATTTAGTTCCAATTAATATATTTGAATCAACTATAGATAAAAAAATATATTATGATGAATTACCACAAAACATTAAAGATAAATTATGAAAAAATTAAAATTATATGAGGATTTTGACGAATGGAATGAAGATGATTTTGATGATGAAGAATTTGAAAATGTAAGTGATATAACTGCTTATTTATATAGTAGTCCTTATGCTGATGATATTGATAAAATTCATATAATTTGTGTATTAGAAATTAAAGATGATTTTAAATGTTTACATTTTATTGATGATGATACAAAATTTAATTTTTCAAATACATGGGGAAAAATTCATATTAATGGACATGAAATAATATATTCAAATGGATATCTTGAATTTATACAAGAAGGTAGTCTAATACCTGTTTCTGATGATTTAAAAAACAAAATAGAAAATGATATATTATTAATTGATAATGATTATGATTCAACAAAATATAATAGAAATTTTAAATATAGTTATTTGAAAGAAATATTTGGAAATTTAAAATATGGTATAGATATACTGTAAGAATAGTTAATTTTCTTATCATTTATAAAATATTTTTTTTATATATAAATTATGAAATTTCTAAAACTATATGAAGATTTTGATTTTAATGAAGATGACTTTGATTTCGAAGAGGAAGATTTATCAGGACATGAAGAATTAAGAAATACTTTTGAATGGAAATCTATTGGTAAAAATAAAAAACCCTTAAAGGATTTGAATACAAGTCATATTATAAATATAATTAAATATGTAAATAAATATAAGAAATCATATGGGAGTAAATATCAATATATTATAAATACAATGAAATCTGAATTAGAATATAGAAAAAATGGTTTTTAAAAGAACAATCACATCAAAATGTGATAAGTATCACACTAAAATAGGGATAAATAGTCATCTTTTATAGTATATTTAAATATATAAAATAAAAGATAAAAGACTATGTTAAAATTATTTGTAAATTCTTCGTTAATATTTAGTGGATTAGGATTTTTATTTTATTTGTTCCTTATTGTATCAAGCTTTTTTAGTTGTTGTATTGGTTTAGATAATTTAATTTTTCACAAATTCATAACAGTTGGGGCAACTTTAGTTACTTGTTTCTTTGGATGGTGTATGTATAGAAATTGTTATAAACAATTAAAGTAGGTGTTTAAATCTATTTTCTGTTAATTCAATAAAAAGTTTTAATTTAAAGTCACTAATTGACCACTCATTAAATTTGCTATTCCATCTAATATCGAGAAGATTTCTTTCTAATGTTTTTTGTTGTAATCCAATTGAATCAATATTTTGTTCTCTTTGAATTATTGCATTTATCATATTGGACGAAACGCTTCTAATTTCACCTGATGGAAAAAAAACTATATCTATTTCTGCTTCTTTACCCATTTTACAAAATTTCTAACTTTTTCATCACTAAACAATTTTTGTTTAGTATTGTAATGTTTACCTAATTCTTTTTCTGTGAAGAATATATGAATTTGTTTATGACAATCTTTACATAAGTCAACACCATGACTTTTCATATAATCTTTAGTGAAGTTTTTTTTGAACCATTTATTTAAATGAACGGTTCTAGGAATATAATGATGAAATGTTAATTCCTTTTCTCTATTACAAAAACCACAATTTTTCATATAATATTTTATTTTATAACCATTTAGGTTTTTTAATTTCTTTTCCTTGTGCAATATACCACAAAGCATTAATAATGCCAATAAGTGCAACTAATAAAAATGGTGAAGATATTGCTAAAAATCCTATTAATAAATTTAATTCGTATTCCATATATTTTATTTTTCTATTGTATTAAACAATATAGAATCTTTTAATAATATATTATTTAAAACGAAATGTTTATAATCTTTTCCATTTAAAATTATAAACATTCTTCTTCTACCAGTTTTTATATAAATTTCATTTTCTTCATATTTAGTATCTATACATTCATAAAAATAACCATTCCATTTTGAATCCTTATTATATGAATTATGCCATGGTATTAATTTATTTTTTGTCCATTCTATCATATCATTTATGAATAATTCTTTAGTTCTAGTATGTGTTAAATAATTACTATATTTTATTATACCATATAATTTAAATAAATCTGGATAAGATGGTAGGTACAGACTTCCAATATTTTTATAAATATAATTTTTATCATCAGGTAAATCACGACTAATAAGATAATTTTTTTCGTCTATTACTTTTTTAACAGTAAGAAAAATTTCTAAATAGATATGAATTTTATTATTATGAGATAATTTTCTTTTTGTTAAAACTAAATATAAATGTTTTCTTCCTGATAAATTGATTTTAGTTTTATATTGCATAATGTCACCGTCTCGATATTTAAAATCCCATAATAAATATGGCTTAATTGATTCAACATAAGATACACTATCAGTAATGATTTTCTTAAGAAAATCTTTATAATTTCTCATTTAATTATATATTAAAATATATATATCAATAATACAAAAAAAATTGATATTATAAAAATTGTTTATGTTTAAAAAAGATGTATATTTGTAGAATAAAGAAAGTGACCAATTATGGTTTAGTGAAAGTGCTCGGTTTATCGAATTATTAGTAGTGTTTTAACAACCTTAGTGAAATCTAAAAATCAAAAAAGGGAAAACAATTAATTTGTTTTCCCTTTTTTATTTAAAACACATTATTGTATTTTTGTTTTTGTATTGAATCGTATATTATATTGGTATCAAATGGTATGTCATCTATGTAACTTTCTTCTTCAAAGATTACTAATTCTATGTTTTCTTTTTCAATTGTGTTATTGGTTGATGATATAGTTATATAACCAAAAAATATTAATATCAATGTAATAAAAATTATTTTTACATTTTTCATTTTACTATATTTATTTTTTTATTCTGTCGAAACAGAATAGGTATATAGTAATAAAAAATATCAAAGTTTGACAATAATTTATTTCTTTTTGATTATTATTCCTATATTAGAATTTAATATATGGTAAGTTGTTCCATCAATTTTAACAATTGAACCAACATCAATAGATTTTAATTTACCTTCTTTTTCTAATTTTAATTTTACACCTACTTTTACTAAATTACCAATTAAATTAAACCCTAGTAATTTGGATGTTGTAGATTTTGATATTCTATATCCTGTAGATATATCTAACTCTTTTATTGTATCCATCTTTTTTTATTTTTTTTATTTAATATCATAATTTATATATTAATTTTTAATATATAAATAAAAACAAATTCAATAAATTGAAAATTAAAAGACTTACAAATCTATTAAAAGAAAGTGGATATGGAAATACAAATAGACTTGGGTATAAACCATTTCATACTCATTCAAGGAGATACCAAAATCAAAAGAAAAAGATTAAAAAGAAAATACAGAATGAATATGAAGAAGAAGAAAACTTTGATTGGTATGATGAAAATGAAATGGGTGATCTTGGAAATGATAATTCACCTACATCAACAGAAGTAGTAGATAATATTTATGATGATGAAGTTACATATGATAATTATGATAATTATGATAAATCAACATCCAATGAACCATTTCCAAATTTTAGTTATCCATTTATACAATTATTAACTAAAATATTGATGAAAATTTCACCATCTAATTATAGATTTTTTTTACAATCTATTCATAATGAAACATTAAAACAAGGTATGTTAGATGTTAATATTGGTGATGATGTCACAAATAATGTATCATTTTTACCAGAAAGAAATAAGAATAAACCAACTATTGATAAAGATTTTCGAAGATGGAATAATAATTATAGATCAGAAACAAGAATTGGTAGATTATTGAAAAAGGTAAAATATAATGATGGTTCAAATAATAATATTAACACCATTGAAACATATGTATCTGAATATAAAAAAATTAAACAATTATTTCATTTTGAAATAGTTAAAGGAAAGGATATTAGGTATTGGTATAATTATAATAATTATGAAGAAGGTGGAGGTTCATTAAATAATTCTTGTATGAGATATGCAGAAATGAATTATAAATTTAATATTTATGTTGATAATTCACAAGTTTGTAGTATGTTAATTATGAAATATGAAAAGAATTCTGACAAAATAATTGGTAGGTCACTTATATGGGAAACCGATAAAGGTACTTACATGGATAGAATTTACACCAAGAATAATGTAGATAAGAAATTATTTGAAGATTATGCAAAAAAGAATAATTGGACAATTTATAATGAAGAAGATAAATATAATAAGTTATTTGTTGTGACTTTAAACGAATCTTATAAACAAGAAAAAAAATCTATTTTTACAAAATATATTAATTTATTTAAAAAAAGAAAAAATGATAATCCTGATAATAATTTATTTCCATATATGGATACATTTAAATATTATTATTATGAAAATGGGAAATTAACAAATTTAATAGATTTGAGAAATAATTCACATAAATATATTAATCTTGACAGGTTGTAATTTTAATTCATACCTGACCAATTTATTATTCTTTTAAATTCTTTTCTTTTATTATCTGGTATCACCCACAATTTAAATTCATGATCAAATTTTATATTTATTTTTTCATCTGTTCTAACATGGTCACTTTTGTCAGCACCAAGTAATACTCCCAAATTATACAATGTAATCTTAATGACTTCACCACTTGGTAAAAATAATATTTCTTTTTTAATATTGGAGTACATAATTAAATATAATAAAATAGTTTGTAAATAAAAATATTTATTCAAAATACGCTACAGTGGGTGTGTATAATATTTTTTTGATTATATCATCTGAACAATTTGTAACTTTGTGTTCCTCACCATCATATGATCCGAAATGTTCAACAGGATTATTTTCAAAAATATCTAACCATTCATCTAATGAACTAACTAACTCACTACCAACATGTACCATTTTACCAAATGCCCATTCTACAAGTGTATCAACTCCTATAATTTCGGTTAATTCATCTTGTCCCAATTCTTCCATTTGTCTTCTTGCTACTCTACCAACAATTTTACTACTTTCACCAATTATAATAGTGAATTCATCTTTAGAATTGGAAATTTCCAATTGATATAAAAAACTATAATTACTGATATTATCAACATTATAAACAACATTATCTATTTCTATTTTATTCTTTACTTGTGTCCAATTCTCTTCTTCAAAATCTTGTTCATAATCATCGAATAAATCATCTTCGTATAATTTTAAGTATTTCATATTTTATATATATTAATAATTATGATTAGAAAATTTAAAAAATATTTAGAAAGTAAAGATTTTGATTTTGATTTTGATGAAGAAGAATATCCATTAGAAGGTTATTATTATTGGATTCGATATAATAGAACTAATAAAAATATAGAATTATCTAAAATAAAAATTGAATATAGTTAAATAAAATCATATAAAATAATATAAAGTTATATAAAATAACATAATTATATTATAATTGATTCTATCATTTGT
>Ga0222658_1000735_pt1 | contig 16592 bp, 17 predicted proteins | sample AntAcemetagen476_FD_179830 | JGI IMG/M metagenome (GOLD analysis project Ga0222658, IMG submission 179830) | Saline water microbial communities from Ace Lake, Antarctica - #476 | ecosystem: Environmental > Aquatic > Non-marine Saline and Alkaline > Saline | place: Antarctica: Ace Lake... | reverse complement strand
TTAGGGATTAAGACTATTGGTGATTTAGCTAAGAAGAGTTTAGAAGAAGTAGAGCAAATATTAGGTAAAAATGGGGGATACTTTTGGGCTTTAGCTAATGGCATAGATGATAGAGATGTGGAAACTGGACAAGAGGCAAAATCAATAAGTAATGAACATACCTTTGATCAGGATGTTGGGGATGCAAGAATAATTGATGTTGCTTTGATTAGCCTTTGTGAAAAGGTATCTGGTCGTCTGCGTCGAGAAGGTTCTAAGGGTAAAACCATCACCTTAAAAATAAGGTTAGAAGGATTTTTGACTTTTAGTCGAGCCAAAACTTTGAACAAGCCAACTAATTTTATGGATACAATCTATAAAACCATAAAAGAACTTTTAAACAATTTTGATTGTAAAGGGAAAAAGGTGAGATTAATTGGAGTTAAGGTTTCAAACTTTGTTTTTGGAGAAGTTCAGACTACTCTTTTTGAGCGTGAGGATGAAGAAAAACAGGAAAGAATGCATATGGCTATTGATATGATAAAGGATAAATTTGGTGGGGAAGCAATTTTTCGAGCTGGCAATGATTTAGCTCTTAAGCAAAGAGATGAAAAGCCTTGACTAGCCTAAATTGTCTATATAAAATAATTTGTTAAAGAACTTTTAGGAGAGGATTAGAAAAGTTAATATGTCTGCGACAAAAAAAAGAATTCTTTTAGTTGATGATGATTATAAGCTTTCTGATATGTTTAGTAGGAGCTTGCATTCTCGTGATTATATCGTAAGTGTGGCTAATACTGGGAAAGAAGCTTTAGAAAAAGCAAAAGAAATACCTGACCTTATTCTTTTGGATTTAGAGTTGCCCGATATAAGTGGTTATAACGTTTGTTGTCAGTTACGTGAACACAAAACAACTAGGAAAATTCCTATTATCATGATTACAGGCAAAATTTTCTGTCAAGATAAAATTGAAGGTTTGTATATTGGCGCTGATGACTATATTGCTAAGCCTTTTGCGGTTGAAGAATTGTTTGCTCGAGTAGAAGCAGTTTTGCAGCGTAGCCAGCCTTTTGAAGAGAGAGTAAAAGACAAAGATCAAGAAAATAAAGAAATCAAGGATATTATTGATGGTGAGTTGATTATGCCATATTTTCAATCTATATTTTTTTTAAAACCTCGATCATTTTTAGGCAGGGAATTCTTAAGTCGACCACCAGCTCAAGGGTATTCTGGGAATACTGAAAGTTTGTTTGATTCAGCTTTTCATTTAAATATGCTTTTTGATTTAGAGAAAATGTGTCATAGAAAAGCTTTAGTTAGTTTGGGGGATAAGACTATAGACAGTTTAACCTTTTTTAATGTTAGTCCTTATCTTCTTCAGGATAAAAAGTTTGAAGAATTTAGTTCATTATATGAAAATTATACTCAAGCTGAAAATATTGTTTTGGAACTGACTGAGCGTATAGCAATTAGTAATTTTTCTAGCTTTTTAAAGACTTTAAAATTTTTTAAAGAAAAGGGATTTAAAATTTCTATTGATGATATTGGTAGCGGATATGCTGCATTGGATTTAATAGTTGAAATTAAGCCGGATTTTATAAAAATTGATAAACATCTTATCCAAGATGTCCAAGATAATAAGGTTAAGCAAAATCTTCTTAAGGCGATAATTAGTTTTTGTGGAAAGAGTGAAATTACTTCTATTGCTGAAGGAATTGAGAAGGAAGAGGAATTAGAAGCTTTAACAGATTATGGTGTTGATGCTGGGCAAGGCTATCTTTTAGCAAGACCTAGTCAGGATGTTTAATGATTTTGTTTTTTATTGTGTAAAGTACTAATTTTGATAAAATAAAAGTTATAAAGGGCATCTTAAGAGAGATTTAGAAATGATAAAGATTAATAAACAATTGGGGTGGAATAAATATGGCTAGAAAATTAAATATTAATTTGTTAGTAGAAAAAGGAATAATTACTAAAGAGCAGCTTAGCAAAGCCAACGAAGAAGTTAATAGGAATGGTTTGTCTATAGAGAAATCTTTAGAAAAGTTAGGTTTTATTTCTGAGATCGATATAGTTAGAGCCGTAGCTGAATCTTTAGGTACTCCTTTTATGGATTTGGATGATTATTTAATTGATCCTGAAGTTATCAAATTAGTTCCTGAAAGTTTAGCCAAGAAACATAAAGCTGTACCATTATTTAAAATAGGCAATACTTTAACTGTAGCTATGGTAGACCCACAAGACATTAATGTGATTGATGATATTAGAAAGAGTAGTGGGGTTGAGGCTGTTGATCCAGTTCTTTCTACTCTTGATATGATACAGAAAGTTATTGATCAATATTATGGTGCCTTAGGAAATGTTGACAACATAGTTAAAGGGTTATCGAAAGAAATAATTGAAAAGAAGAGTAAAGAATCTGCAGGATTAGCTGAGATTGCCATTGATGCTCCGGTAATCAAATTAGTTAATTTAATTATTATGCAAGCAGTTAAAGATGGGGCAAGTGATATTCACATTGAACCTGATCAAGACAAAGTTCTTATTCGTTATCGTATTGATGGAATTTTGCATGGGGTTCAGGAACTGCCTAAACATTTGCAAAGTGCGATAGCTTCACGGATTAAGGTAGTCTCTGATATGGACATTGCTGAGGCTCGTAAGCCTCAAGATGGTAGAATGCAACTTAAGGTAGAAAATAAAAGTTTAGATTTAAGGGTTTCTTCTTTTCCTACTATTTATGGCGAAAATATTGTAATTAGAATTCTTGATAAGGCTTCAGTACTTTTAGGATTGGCGGAATTAGGGCTTTCTGCTGAAGTTACCGAGCATTTTAGTAAGATAATTAGGCGTCCTAATGGGATAATTCTTGTAACTGGCCCTACTGGTTCAGGGAAAACTACTACTCTTTATTCAGCATTATCAACTATAAATTCTATGGAAAAAAATATAATTACTATTGAAGATCCGGTTGAGTATGAGTTACCTTTGATTCGTCAGACTCAGGTTAATCCTAAGGCTGGTTTAACTTTTGCTAACGGGTTGAGGAATATTTTACGCCAAGACCCTGATGTTATAATGGTTGGTGAAATTCGAGATAAAGAAACTGCTGAGGTTGCGATTCAAGCCTCGCTAACAGGACATTTAGTTTTTTCGACTCTTCATACTAGTGATGCTTCTAGTGTTTTGACTCGTTTGTTGGATATGGGGATTGAACCATTTTTAGTTTCAGGGTCAATTGTTGCCATTCTAGCTCAACGTCTAGTAAGAGTGATTTGTCCTAAGTGTAAAGAAGAGCATATACCTTCAGATGAAGTGCGTGAAGAGTTAAAATTAAGTGAAGAATCAAAGTTTTATCAAGGTAAAGGATGTCGTAGCTGTAAGAATACAGGATTTTCTGGAAGAATAGGGATTTATGAATTATTGGTAGTAAATGATGAAATTAGAAATATGATTGCAGTTAAAACATCAGCAAAAGAGATTAAGAAGAAAGCAATTGAATTAGGCATGTGTGTTTTGCATGATGATGGTATGGAAAAAGCTCGCAAGGGGATAACTACTCTTGCTGAAGTTTTGAGAGTAACTGAGGAAAGTTAAATAAGCAGGTTGATAATGATTAATTTTAAATATAAGGCTAGAGATAAGTTTGCAAAGTTAGTAACCGGAGTAATTTCAGCTAAAACTAAAGAAGATGTTGCTAAAAAACTTAAAGAAATGGGGTATGCTCCAGTTTCTATAGTTAAAGTAGCTGAGGCGAAGACTCGAAACATTTTAAAAGGAGGCAGGCGGGTAAAACTTGAAGAGTTGAATGCTTTTACGCGTCAACTTTATTCTTTACAAAAAGCCGGAGTGCCCTTGCTTGCTAGTCTTGATGCAATTGCTATTCAAACTAAAAATCGATACTTTAAAGTGGTTATTGAAGAAAGCTCCCTTGGTATTAAAGGAGGCTTAAGTTTTTCTCAAAGTTTAGAAAAATATAAGGCTGTTTTTGGCGATATTTATATTGGGATGATAAAATCGGCTGAAGCTATTGGTAGGATGGTAGAAATTTTGGAGAGACTTTTAGCATTGATTGATCTTGAGATCAAAACTCGAATGAAAATAAAAGCTGCTACTCGTTATCCAATGATTGCCTTAGGAGTTTTATGTTTAGGTTTTCTAATTATAATTACTTTTGTAATTCCTCGTTTTGCCACTCTATATGATAAATTTAATTCACCTTTACCGCTTCCTACGCGTATATTGATTAATATAAATATAGTTATAAAAGATTTTTGGTATTTGGTTATTTTGGTTCTTGGAGGGCTAACTGTAAGCTTTAAGTGGTTTATTAAGTCTAAGATTGGAAGAACATTTTGGGACACGTTTAAATTGAATGTTCCTATTTTTGGGCCGCTTGTGTCAATGTTAGAGATGTCGCGCTTTACTAGAGTCACTGCTATTCTAATTAAGAGTGGAGTTCCAATTTTACAGATTTTAGATTTAGTTGCTGTTTCTTTGAAGAATAGTATAATTGCTCAAGAAATTCAAAAAATTAAGGAGAGTGTCAGGCAGGGGCAGAGAATGTCTGAACCAATGAAGATTTCAGGTTTGTTTCCACCAGTTGTGATTCAAATGGTTGCTATTGGTGAACAATCAGGAAGAGTTGATGAGTTGCTTTTTAATGCTGCTGATTATTATGATCGTGAAATTGGATATATAATTAATAATTTAACTACTTACATTGAGCCGATACTTATTTTTATTTTAGCTTCTATGGTTTTGATTATGGCCTTAGGGATATTTATGCCAATGTGGAATTTAATAAAAGTAATCAAACCTGGGTGATAAAAATAGAGGGGTTATTTATATTTGACTAAACATAAGAAATTTTGTAAAATATTATAATATTAATGTTGTAGAGATTACAAATCGGAGGTATTGAATGAAAAAAGGTTTTACGTTAATTGAATTAGTTATGGTAATGGTTATTTTAGGAATTTTATCTGCTGTTGCTATACCTACGTTTTTTAATCTACAAGATGAGGCTAAAGAAGCATCAGTTAAAGGAGGATTAGGGGGGCTCCGTAGTGGTATTTCAATTTGGTATGCTAAAACAGCGGCTTCTGGCTTAGCTGTTTGGCCAACTTTAGGTGAATTAACTCAGGCGACTAATGGTGTTATGGCTAGTGGACAAATTCCTGATAACCCTTATACTAATTCATCTGATCTTGTTGCTGGAACTGCTGAGACAGCAAATTCATCTGCTGGATGGATTTATGATGCCAATACTGGCAATATTTGGAGCTCAGCAGATGAGACTCAAGGTTCAGGATTTTAAGATTAAGCTTAAATTAAATTAATTGTTATTGTGATACAAACAATGGCTGGCTTTTCATTGTGATTTTAATAAATGAGGAGTCAGCCTTATTTTTTAATTATTGGATTTATTAATGTGTAATAGTAAATTAAAAAGTTGGGGTTTGATTGCATTATTAGGTTTTATTGTTTTTGCCTTATATGCAAATTTTTTGCAAGGCGATTTCCTAATTGATGATACTGTAGGCATATTACATAACAAGAAGATTCATGATGCTGGGATTTATTTCTCCGAGTATTTTTCTATACATCCCAATATTTTAGTGGAAGTATCAAGAGTTTTGATTTGGCATTTTTGGGGTGCTAATACCTTTGCTTTTCATTTGTTTAATATTTTAATTCATCTTGGATGCGTAATCCTTATTTTCTTGCTCTGCAATGCTTTGTTTGGCAATAAAACCTTATCTTTCTTAAGTAGTATTATTTTTGCTATTCATCCAATTCATACTGAAGCTATTAGTTGGATTTCTGGTGGTCCTTATGCTTTATCAAGCTTATTCTTTATTGCTTCCTTTTTATTTTATGTTAAATCGTATAAGTCTCTTCCTAATTTAGTTTTTTCAATTATTGGTTTTAGTTTTTGTTTTTTAGCAGGAAACTCTGTAGCTGTTTTGCCACTTATGTTTATTTTGTATGAATTTAGTTTTGGGAAGAGGAGTGAAGGGGATAATTTTTTATATAAATTAAGAATAATATTTTTAGTTTTGATATCAGTCATGTCACTTCTTTTTATTAGTTTGTTTTTTGTATCAAAAAATGAGTTCATGCATTTAATTTTTTATTTTAGAGGTTTTAGATATTTAATAGTAGCCGCTAAAGCTTTTGCTTATTATTTAAAGATTCTTTATTTACCTCTTCAGCGTGGGCTTGTTCATCCTTTTGCTTTTGATACTATTAATATTCAAGCTATTAGTTCGTCTTTTTTTCTGTCTTTAAGTATAATTGCGGTAGCGATATTCACTTTTTTTAAATATCGTCGTAATTTTAAACCGGTTTCCTTTGGAATAATCTGGTTTTTTGTGACTTATGCGCCCTATTCAAATGTTATTCCAGTCTGTAATATTATCTCTGAGAGATATCTTTACTTACCTTCAGTTGGGTTTTCAATTGTTTTAGCAGCCTTGTTTTTGAAGGGCTGGGAAGTAATTAAGAGGAATAAGCGTTTTAGACTTTCTCTTAGAGCTATTGCTATTATCGCTATCACTTTATTTCTAGGTTCATATTCAGCTTTAACTATTAAGCGTAATTATGGATATTCGAATATTATTACTTATTGGGAGGGTAATATAAATAATTTTGAAGATGGCTATAGAGTTTATAATAATTTAGCAGGTACTTATTACAAAATGGGTAATCTTGATAATGCTATAGCTTATTCTTGGATAAATTTGACTATTAATCCTAATCAATCCCATGTGTGGTATAATCTTGGTAGGGTTTATCAAGAAAAGGGGAATATTGACCAAGCAAAGGTCTGTTTTCAAGAAGTGCTTAAAATAGATAAAGATTATTTTCCAGCCTATCAAGCTTTAGAACAATTAAAGATAAAATGAAGAAGAATGGATTTGTATTAATTGGGATAATCATCCTAATTGTTTTGCTAGCTATAATTACTCTAGGAATTACTACTTATATTAGTGAGGCATTATTACTTAATGTTTCTAATATAAATCAAGAAAAAACTATTTATTTAGCTCAAGCTGGGATTATGCGAGCTATAGTAGATTATGTTGATGGAGGCAGTTGGGATTCTGCTCAGAATGTTAATGTGGCTGGAGAGTTTTACTATCATCTTGGTCAGAGTTCTAATTTTTTATTAGTAGATGCTTCAAACCCAGAAACTAGTGGTGGCGATAAGCATTTAAGAAAGATACCGATTCAAAATATTAATGCATCAGACGATATCATCATAACTGATATGATTGTTAGCTGGACCTTTGGTGGAAATATTAAAAAAGTTAAATTAGATAATACAGAGGTTTGGAGCGGAAACATTGTTTCCCCGGCTAGCATTGATATCACTGATTTTACCCTTACTCCAGGGGCAGTATATTCAGGCAATAATGACCAAAAATGGGAATTTCAGAGTGCTATTTCTGGTGATGTGACAGTTACCTTTATCTTTGGTGATGGTTCTCAAAGAAAGGCTATTTTATTAGATGATGATTTTGGTAGCGATAATGAGTTTTCAATTACTGCTACTGGTGAAGTTAGAAATGGTGTGAATGTTGAAGCTAGAAGGACCATTAGTGCTACTTATGACGTTGGGACTAGCGGGATTACTTCTTGGGAAGAATCGCAGAGTCATATAATACCATGAGAAATTATTCTATAAAGCGAAGTTTTACCCTCATTGAGATAATTATAACTTTTGTACTTGTTGGTATAATCATGGTGCCCTTGGGCCTCATGTCAATGGAATATATGAGGAGTATAGTATTTAATCGAGATTCTCATCTTGTTGAAGGATTAGCTAGATTAGAAATGGCTAAAATTAATAATTTAAGTTTTAGCGATATTACTTTGGCAGATGGTTATGATATCACTACTAGTAGTTATGAGGGTTATGATTATGATTTGCGACGTACGGTTGATAATGTTGCTGGTTGGAGTAGTGATTTAAAACAAGTCCAAGTTAGATTGTTTCCTTCTGGAGAAAGTGGTGTCCATCTAATTAATTTAATAACCTATATTGCTGATGTATCTTTTGGTGTTGGAAGTGGAGGTGGGGGTGTTGGTGGTGGTAGTCAGGCTGATTCTTTTGCTTTAACTGCTGGTAAGATTAAAAAGAAGAAACTTGAAAAAATAACTATAGAGAATACGGGCGAATCTGAAATTATTTGGACTATTGTTACGGTTACATTCACTGGTGATTCAGGAATAACAATGAATAAAATAAAACGAGATAAAACTACGTTATGGACTGGCACAGCAAATTCAGGTGATACTATTACCCTTGATAGCTCTCTTACGATGGATGCTGGGAAATCGTACAATAAACTTCAATTTGAGTTTACTAAGAATTTATCTACAATTACAATTAATTATTTTGAGTTTGAGGATTTAACACAAAGTGGGTCATATTCATGGTAAACCGCTGCAAAAAAAGAAAAGCTGTTACTCTAGTGGAGTTAGTAATCTTAACGTTATTAGTTGGGGTTGTTGGGGCTACTTTTGCTGGAGGTGTAATATTTTTTGTTCAGTTGTTTGTCTATAGCCCTCATCAATTAGATGTTCAAAAAATATCTCAAGGAATTACCTTTGAAATAGTTGAAGGTAACCAAGATGCTCGAGGCATAAGATATACGCGTAGTATCATTGATGCCACAGCTATTCAATTTTCTTATACCTATGGTTACCCTACCTCAGATGATCAATTATCAATAAGATTTCGTTGGGATGAGACAACTAAACATATATATAAAAGCACTAGTACTGATGGAGGTTCTATTTGGTCGGCAGAGACAGTTATTCCGTACCATATGCCTGCATCAATTACTATTGACGGAAAAAATGCTTTGTCAGTTATTTTTACTTATAAAAAAGATAATGATGTTGATTGGACTTCAGGCATAGACGCTCTTACTAATATTCGTAGGGTAATAATTAGCTTTAATATCAAAACTGGAACTGGTGAATTTGTTAATTTTCAAGGTGCTACTGAAATTACTTCAAGCGTTGAAATTAAAAAGTTTCAATAAAATCAATTGTTAAAAAATCCTGTAAGAATTTTACCCATATGATATAATATCGTGATGAATATCAGTAAAACATTTAGTATTTTTAAGAAAGTTGATTCTGCTATTGTTGTAAGCCTTGATTTTGACATAACTCTTCTTAACGTTAAATTTAAATCTGATTTACCAAAAGTAAAGGCTTTAAAAGTCGTTAAATTTGAATCGGCTAGTAAAGATCAAGATGTTTTAGATGCTTTAACGACTTTTGTTAAGGAGAACAATATCCAGCACAACAATGTTATCCTTGTTACTTCTTTTAATTTGTTGACAATTAAACGATTACAATTGCCAGCAGTACCTTCTAAAGAATTGTTAGAAGCTATTAAATGGCAGATTAAGGATGATATTCCTTTTGATTTATCGAAAGCAGTTCTAGATTTTTCAATTATAAAAAAGATAACCAAGAGTGATGGTGCAAAAACTCTAGATATTATTTGTGCTATAAAACAGGAGGATGAAATAAAGCAACAGGCTCATTTTCTCAAAAAGAGTGGTTTTAGGTGCTTATCAGCTATCCCCTTGCCTTTTGGATATCTAAATCTTGTTGCTAGGCATCCTAATGGTGGAGGAGAAGAAGCCAAAGGGTTTTTATATTTATCTGAAAATAATTGTTTTTTTGCTATTTATAAAAATAGAAAATTAGAATTTTATCGTGAACTTCCGGTATCGATTGGTCGTTTAAGAAAGTCGTTAAAAGATATGTTAATATCTGATAGAGGAAAGCTTGAGCTTTCAGATGATGAAGCTAATGAAGTTTTATTTGAAGTTGGTTTGCCTACAGAAGACTTGGTTTATAAAGAAAAAATAAGTTCAGTTCAAATCAGATCAATGCTTAGCCCAATTCTTGAACGTTTAGGCCAAGAAATTAAACGTTCTCTGGCATATTATCAATCACAGTTTGATGAAAATAAGGTTAAAGATATTTTTATTGGCGGTGAAGCTTCTGTAATTCCTAATATAGATAAATTCTTAAGTAATGAGTTTTTTTTAAATGTTTATAATCTATCTTTAAGTGACAAGATTGATGTTCAAAATGGCGTAGATCTTAAGATGTTGAAACAAAGGTATGGTTATTTAGGGTTGGCCACTAACTTTTCTGAAAATATTAATCTTCTGCCTTATGAGTTTCGTACTGAGAAAATTGAGGAAGTTGAAAAGATTTCTTTACGCTGGGTAGGACTTATTATTTTTTTAATATTAATTTTGTTATATACTTTTACTAAAGTCAGGATTACTGGTTACCAGGAGAGACTAGACAATGCCTTGTTGCATTTAAATGTAATATCTGAGGTTAGACAGACTAAAACAAGAATTGATGAGTTAAGTAATTTTATTACTGAATCAAAGAGTTCAACATTATCGGTAAGTAAAGTACTTAAGGCTTTAAGCTTTATATCTGATGAAAAATTATTTATTACTAACCTTTCTTTAGATTCTAATTCTAAGACAGGTATTATAATCGGTTACGTTAAGGTAAAAGAGAATGATCCACAAACTATATTAACTCAGTTTATTCGTAGGGCTGAGAATTTAAAATATTTTGCTAATTTAAGCATATCTTCAGTTACCAAAAAAATAGAAGCAGGTTATGATATTGCTGAGTTTAATATAACCTTTATGATGAATTAAGAAAGGTAAAAATATGTTAGAGTTGACTAAAGCACAAAAAAAAATAATTATAATTAGTTTAGGAGGGGTTTTTTTATTTGTTGTTATTTGGTTTTTTATTTACGCTCCTCAAAATAAAATGGTTAATTCTATTGAAAATAAATTAGCTTCTACGGAAGCTAATATTGCTGAGATAATTAGTATAACTGAAGGTAGAGATTTAGGTGAAACTGTAAGAGATCTTAGATCAAAACTTAATAGTTTAAATAATCAACTACCAAAACGAGATGAAGTAATAGTTGCAGCTTTGACAGAAGTAGCTAGAGATTTGGATATAAAGATTAATAATATATCTTTTTCAAATAGAGATTCGATAGATAGACAAGTTTCTGGTTTTAAAATCGAAAAAATACCGATTACAATGCGATTAATCTGTGAATACAGAAACTTAGGTCAGTTTTTGAATCTTTTAAGAGCTGATTTTCCAATTTTGATTAAAGTTGAGAGGCTTAATATTAGTGCTGAAGAAGGAAAGCCTAATTTATTGAATTCGGTTTTAGAAGTTATAGCTTATTCATCTAAAGAAAAATAATCATGGAAATGATAATAAAAAAGTTTATCTCTAAAATGCCTAAAGACAGTATTGGTCGTATAAAATTAATTATAACTATTATTTTAAGTTTAATTTTTATTTTTTCTTGGGCCAAAACTTTTAAAGTAATGCAAAAAAGATTTTGGGGAGGTAAAAAGAAAGAGGCTATTCCAAATGTGCAAGCGCCTAGGCAAACCTCTAAGATTGCAAAGACTTTGTTTAAAACAATTGATGAAAATGATGATTTAGAGTGGATTCGTTGTCCTTTCTACGGTAAGCGTTATATTGATGGAGCTAGTGGGATTGTAACTCTTTCTGGTATACTTTGGAATGATGAAACTCCTAAAGCGGTAATAAATAGTGAAATTGTTGGGTTAAGAGATAAGGTTAATAAATATACTGTTATTAATATTCTTAGAAGTAGTGTTATTTTAAATGATGGTACTAAGGATGTTGAGATTTTTTTAGAAGAGTAAAAGAGGATAAAAGTGGCAAAGATGAGTTTAAAGGGGATAGCTGTAAATAAGATCAGGATTTTTAAGATTAGTAATCGCAAAGGTTATGCTGCTATATGCTTGAATAATCTTACCGAAGGCAAAACTCTTTATCAGGTTTACGAGAGGATGCTAAAGGCTCTTAAAAGGAAGGGGATAGGGGCTAAGAGCAAGCCTACTGATCTTAAAAAATTAGTGGTTTCAAGTATATAGTCTGTGTTGATACTAAATCTAAATATATAATAGAGGAGATATGCTAGGATATTTAATTTTACTGTTTATTGGAGTTCCTCTTATAGAATTGACTATTCTGATGAAGGTTAGTCAGTTATTAGGGATAGGCTATACTTTAGGACTTGTAATTTTTACTGGTGTCCTAGGGGCTTATTTAGCTAGATGGCAAGGGTTCGTTACTTTGCGTAAAATTCAAGAAGATGTGAATAATGGCCGAATGCCTACTGATAAGTTATTTGATGGTGCGCTGGTACTGTGTAGTGGATTATTGCTTCTAACTCCAGGCCTTATAACTGACTTAATTGGCTTTATAGGACTAATTCCTTTTAGTCGAAATCTGGTCAAACTCTGGCTCAAACGAAAGGTAAAAGACATGCTCAGCCAGGGTAAAATTATCACAATCAAACCATTTAAATTCTTGTAGAAATGTTTTATTTAATCTGCAAAAGAGAACTTATCTAACTTTCCGTATAACTTCTTATTTTGTCATTTTTTTACCCTATTTTCTGTGTTTTTTTGTGGTTTTTCGTATACTTGAAAATATTTAATATTGTGGTATAATACATCTAAGTTTTCAAATTATGCGTTATGGCAATTGTTTAAAAAAGGGAGAAATATGTTGAAAAAAGTCGTTAAAAAAGGTAGACCAAAAAAGGCAGTAAAGTATACTAAAACCATTAATGTTAGGCTTACCCATGTTCAATGGGTGCATGTGATAAATTGGTCTCAAAAAGCTAACTTAGAACCTTCAGTATACATCAGAAAAGTGCTCCTAGATTTCCTTAATATTGAGCATGAAATTGTCCACGGAAAGGCAAGAAAAACAGCTAAATAATACACCTTGATTTCTCCTAGCAGAGGAGTCAAATTAACCTTGATTTCTGATCTAAATCCTCTACACAATTTATTTAAAATTTTGTAGAGGATTTTTATTTATTTATCGTTAGAATAGTACACTTAAAGATTGCCAGACATTAAAGAAGAGAAATTGATAAAAGAAGACAAACGTAACCTATTAAAGACTTAAAAACCCATGAAAACGCTTATGCTGGTAGCTTCCGATAATATACCTTATGTTAACTTTTTAATATATCCGAAAGAGGGGCTTTCTTCTTGATATATATAGGGTTATCGTGTTTCGTTAACAACCTGTGTATAACTCCTTCGCTTCTTACTTATTGTTATATTAACCATAATATTGGGTAGGTAGCTTATATCTGGATATAACACAGTCATATTCTATTATGACCCTTATAATAGCCTATAAAAAGGTATAAAAATGACTTCTGATTATCCTCCTTTTTACCCCTTAATTGCCCTTTGTAAAGGGTCAAAAATAGGTCAAAATTGACCCCTAAATTCGGGTTAAAATTTTGCTGTTTTTGGAGATCTAGGGTTAGATTATGATTTTGGATTTCAGGGGTCTAGAATCGGCTTCTAGGGGCCTTTTTGAGGGGTTCCCAAGGGTGGTTTTAGGGTGCGATTTCAGCTAAGGATTGGATTCGTTTAAGCATCCCACTTTTGGTTTTAATCTGGCTTATTTGGGTCCTTAAAGGTTTGATTCTAGCAAAGCCTTTGGTATACCAAATGTAGAATTTTCTGAACCTTATAACACCAGCTTTTTCACCAAAAAGACTGATAATTAGCTCCAGGTGTTGGGCCATTAATTGAGTTAATTCTTGAATTTTAGGCCGGAGCATTAATTGACCCTTTTCCAGGAATTCAGAGATTTCTTTGAATATCCAGGGGTTGCCTAAAGCGCCTCGGGCGACAGTTACAGCATCGACTCCTGATCTGTCAAACATCTTCTTAGCGAGCTCTGGAGTCAAGATATCACCGCTTCCTATGATCGGGATTTTGAGGGCTTTTTTGACCTTGGATATTGTCTTATAATCAATCCCGTCACGATAGCCTTGTTCCCGGGTTCGGCCATGGACACAGATAGCTGATACCCCGACATCAGCTGCTTCTTTAGCTATTTTTAGAGTATCTTTAGAGCTATCCCAGCCTAGGCGCATTTTAAGAGTTACTGGCTTGGAGGTGTTTTCAATAAGACATTTGAGTAAGGAATTTAGCTTTTTGGGGTCTTTGAGTAAAGCAGCTCCTTTGCCACTATTTGTGACCTTTTTCTGAGGGCAAGCTGCATTAAAGTCTAATATATCAAATTTATAGTCTTTGAGTCGCTCTAAGCCTCCTAATATATATTGCGAGTCCTTAGCCAGGAGCTGTATTCCTAAAGGGGTTTCATCAGGGCCGGTTAGCAGCTTTTCCCGGGTTTTCCTACTTAGGTGGCATAGAGACCGGGCGCTGATCATTTCCAGATAGGTTAGCTCAAAGCCCATTTTCCGGTTAATCGTCCGATAAGGATATGAACTGATACCAGCCATTGGGGCCAATATCAAGGGAGTCGATAAGGTCACATTTCCAATTTTTACCATTTTTGAAGAAGATTGCACTGATTATTAAATATAGATTACACCGATTTGCTAATCTGCGTAATCCTTCCCTAATCTAAGTAATCAGGGACTATTGTATTTTACAATAGTCACATTGTATATGAAATATAGGGGGAGTCAACCTAAGATAAGCCTCTCCTCTGCTGGGTTGGTTGAGGGGAAATACACAGGACTATCTTAGATATAAAGTTTGGAATGGAAAGAGGGTTCCTTGTCTAGGTCCATACCGAATATTTTAAAGCTAACATTAGTCCGTAACACAATTGTAATCCTTCATTCCTGAAGCATCTTTTGCCATACCGAGCCTCCCTTAAAAGTTTTTATTTTTAACTGTTTACAGTCAGCATGTAATAAACGTAATCCAGCTAATGCGTCTTTGTGACATGAACGAAACCTTAAATTAGTCTCGGAACATAAGCATATATTTCCACCTTTTATTCCATCTCTACTCAGTAATTTTTTTACATCTTTTCGTAACTCACTACAGTAGGCTAACACAAAATCCATAGAGGGATTGGCTGTTCGTTTTATATTGTAAGCCTCAAGAATACCAACATCTCCATGACTAAACTGCCCCCAAGGCCAAATTTTTACATTTTCGTAATAACTTTGAGCATAAAAAAAAGGTACCACAAAATCCTCCATAAAACCTTTAAGTGATAAACCCTTGTTAACTCTTATTTTCAATTCCGGCTTAACACAAATACAGCATGTGCCGCAATTCTCAATATGTAGATCATTCTTGGGCTTACCAAGACTATGGGCAACGTTGCATAATCTATCAGCAGTTTCACGAACTATAGGTAATGAATCAGCTTTATCCTCACAAGTAATTTCAATTTGATAAAAGTCATTTATCAGAATTGCATCTTTTGGGTATGTCCCTTTCGAAATATCTCCAATATATAATCTTTCGCTTGTAAAACTATAGCTAGCAATAAATCGCAAAATACCCTGCAACACCAAACCGTTATCACTTGAATTAATAACTCGCAAATCCGGATAATAGTTTTTTATCCACTCACTGTCTTCATAAGACACAGAAAACATCTTAATCCTCACAATGTGGTCGTACAGGACATACAATGGTCACTTTTCTAGAATTAATAGTTTCAATTCCATCTTCAACAATAGGGAATCTATCGCCAAATTCTTTTTGCCATATTTTCGAAGCATCCCTTTTACTATTCAATTCCAAAGCCTTTCGAGAATTTTCCGCAAGCCGCTTAATAGCTTCGCTAAAATTATCTTTTTGTTCACTGGAAAGACGGTCAGTCAACCGTTCAGCAACATTAATAGGATTTATTACAACGAACGAATCCTTGACAGCTGAGTAGATACCTTCTACCATTTGACTAAACGCAATATCCTCACGTTGATCAATTTTGTAATGGTCACAAGACAATACCGACAAAATAAGACCGTTCGGCATTTTCCTGTTTTGTTTGTCTGCCCATGCTTTTAAATAGCGTACAACTTTTCTAAGTTGATTCCCTTTGTTGTCAACCTTAGCATTGAACCAATTAGCCAATTTAATCGGCTCACTCATTACCCATTGTTTTTCACCTTTTACTGCCAAATATGCGATATCTTGGTAAATCCCATAAGCTGGTAAGTCAACATGATAGTCATTAGCGTAAACAACTCGTACACAAGCAGCCTTATCTATAGGATCTGCTTCGGTTTTGTCTTTTACAGCTTCCGAAATCCATTTGTGAACTGTTTCTGTAGCCGGCCAATCTTTCTTTTCCAAAGGAAGATTTTGTAAATACACACCATCATCTATGTCATATTCTTCATTAGGTAGTGGGTTAACTATTGTTCCCATACGATACGATCCTTGACCTTTAAATTTGGGAGCAGAATCCTTGCGTACTTCTAAAAAATGTTTTTTAATCCTCTTTCTTATAGATCCTCTTGAAATACGTAAATTGTCTTTTTTTATTTCAGATAGCTCAATCTTTGCGTGAAATTTTTCAAATAAATCGTGACAGTTCGTCATAATAACCTCCTGGTATAATTCTCACACTATTACTTTAGTATGAGTTATCTGTTAATAATGTTAAAATAAAAGGGTAATCCTTTTTCAGTTGGGAGACAGCTTGCATATCTCCTTAAGACTTCTTTTAAAGAA
>Ga0222658_1000725_pt1 | contig 16750 bp, 18 predicted proteins | sample AntAcemetagen476_FD_179830 | JGI IMG/M metagenome (GOLD analysis project Ga0222658, IMG submission 179830) | Saline water microbial communities from Ace Lake, Antarctica - #476 | ecosystem: Environmental > Aquatic > Non-marine Saline and Alkaline > Saline | place: Antarctica: Ace Lake... | reverse complement strand
TGCATCCATTAGGTTGGCAGTGCCGTGAGATTCCCCATGCTTATCTACTAGAACAACGGATTTCATGCCTTGAGGGTAAATTGATACTGCACAATTGACAATTAATTCTGAGGGTTCAAAAACAATTACTACGCACTGTAGTGCAACAATGTCAATTATCAATTATCAATACAACATCACATCTTTCCTATACTTGCTTCATGAATACTATCATTTCAAACATCGAACCATATCTAGGGGGAAATACCATCCAAGATATATACATTGCATTGGGGATGTTCGTCGTCATTTATTTGGCGGTGTGGATACTCAAGCATCAGGTCCTTGCGCGCCTTTCTGTGTTTACAAAGAATAGCAAGATGAAGGTAGATGACATGGTTGTGCAGATCCTTGATGGATTGGGTACGCCTTTCTTCTTCATAGTTGCGCTCTATGCCTCGGTACAGCATTTGCAGTTACCCTCGATTGTAACGAAATTGATCAACGGTGTCTTCCTGCTCATGATGGTCTACGAGGTTATAAAAGTACTCGAGAAGATCATTGTGTTCTTCCTTTCGCGCAATCTTGCAAAGGGGACAGAAGGTAGACAGATTTCTGCAGTCATCACATTTGCGGTTCGTGTTGTGCTGTGGTCCATTGGACTCATTCTCATACTTTCGAACCTTGGTATAAATGTCACATCTCTCGTTGCTAGCTTAGGTATTGGAGGTATTGCTATTTCCCTTGCTCTTCAGAACATCTTGAGCGACATCTTCAGCTCATTCAGTATTCTCATAGATAAGCCGTTTAAAGAGGGAGACTTTATTATTGTTGGAGAACACAAGGGGGAGGTTAAACACATTGGTCTTAAAACCACACGTATTCAGGCATTGCAGGGTGAGGAGATTGTCATCTCAAACAATGAGCTTACTACTGCACGTGTACAGAACTTTAAGCAGATGAAGCAGCGCCGTATCGTATTTAGCCTTGGTGTGACGTACGACACTCCGGTAACCAAAGTAAAAAAGATTCCAACTATAGTCAAAAAGATCATCAATGATCAAAAGGATGTGAAGTTCGATCGGGCACACTTCAAAGAGTTTGGGGACTTTAGTCTCAATTTTGAGTTTGTGTACTACCTAAAATCGAATGAATACTCTGTGTACATGAAGACTCAACAGGCGGTAAATCTTGAAATTATGGAAGCCTTTGAAAAGGAACAGATCGAATTCGCGTTCCCAACTCAGACTGTGTACGTTGCAAAAGGGGAGTAGTTCTTACATTACCACTCCAACGAGGCCACGAAGTAGCGCGCCGATACCGTATGCGACTGCTGCTCCGAGTGTGCCGGCAAATACAACTTCGATAGGTCCACGTAGAATACGTTGTTGAGTTATGTAACTGCGAGAGATGCCGAGTATGACTAGCGCAATAAGTGTGGAGATGATTGCTGTTACAAATCGCATATCGTGTGAAATGCCAAGCAGATATGGGAGTAGTGGAATACTGCCAAACACAGCAAATGCTGCCGTTGTGGCGAAACCGTGTGCGAAAGGGCTTGTTGGAGTTTCGTCTGCCATCTGATGTTCCTCGCACATCATAACGTCGAGCCATGCCTTTTTATTGCTGGTAATTACATTCACAACTTTTTTAAGCTCCGGACCTTGCAAACCTTTTTGCTCGAAAAAATGCTCTATCTCGGCTCGCTCCATGGCGGGGTCATTCTGAATTTCTTCCTCTTCTTCCAATCGCAGTCGTGCGTACTGGTCACGTTGAGATTTGAGTGATAGATACGCACCAGTTCCCATGGAGATACCATCTGCAAGCAGGTTGGCGACACCCAGAATAATAATGACGCCATGTGGTAGATCAGCTCCAACTGTTCCTGCTACTACAGCGAAGGTTGTTACGATTCCATCGTTCCCACCAAAAATAATGTCGTGCACGTATGGTCCAAGCTGGTTGCCATGAATGTCTGATGCTAGGTGTTCCTCAAGTTCTTGTTTGGAGATCTTCCTTTGCATGATTGGATTTTAACGCACACTGTTGATGACGGCGAGCTACTTCTATCATTGCATAATAATCGTGAGATAGTTCTAGCGGCACGCATGGAAACTCTGCTACACTTCCGTACGTAAGCTTAGTTTTGAAGGAGGTAGAAATGCTTCTCACAGGATTATGGTTACGTTTCTACTCTTTCATCCTATTTTTATGGATACAGGTACTATAAAGAAACTGTTAAACGGTTTCGGCTTTATCGCCCGCGAGGGTGGTGAGGATCTATTTTTCCACTCAGAAGATCTGGTGGAAGTTGCATTCGACTCTCTTCAAGAGGGCGATGCAGTACAGTTTGAAGTGGGCAGCGGTCCAAAAGGACCTAAGGCCACACAGGTTTCCAAGGCTTAATTGCTTGAAATCAAAGAAAACACACGATGCGAAAGCTCGTGTGTTTTTTGTTGGAACTAGAATCTTGTGTTTGAAAATGATAATGTCATCTCATGAAGGCATTTTTGGTTGTATTTGCATTGGTGATCACAGGCTGTTCTCAGGTTTCCGAAGATGGTCATGTGGCAAATCCTCAGACAGAGGGCCTAGCTGCCTCTATTGCTGTTCTTTCTCCAAATGGAGGAGGAATATTGGAAGTTGGTTCCACGCAAATTATTTCATGGGAAACACAAGATATTCAGTCTTATCCTAATATCTCTATACATATAAAAAGAATGCCACCTTCACCATTTCCAGAAGAAGGCCAGGAGTTTGACCCTATCGTTTTTGTCGGGATTGAGAATGATGGAAGTGAGGAATGGGTAATTTCTAATATGTATCCAGAGGGCAGATATGTACTGGAAGTAGTTGGATATTCAGATTTGCCCCTTGTTGAAGGTAATTATATCTCAGATGAATCGGATTCTATTTTTAATATTGTAAATTCAAAATAAAGTTAAGACGTAGGTTGTTAAAAATTGGTTGACTGACCCTGGTTCGCTGGTCGTAATTTGTAGGATGAAGGTTATTACTACTCAGGTTATGTGTGATATTTATCAAGTGTTATGCTGCAATTGTCATGAATCCGAATTACTACGAACTCATATTCATTCTCATTGTTGGCTTGTTGCAGCCTGTTACTGAGATTTTGTTCGGTACGCAGATTGCTGTGTACTACAACGGAATTGCTGCACTTCTGGTTCTTTCGTACGTTGCCATTCGCATTTACTTCTCAAGAGGAACGATTATTCATGCGTGGGGGATTCGCCTAGATAACTTTAGAGTTTGCCTACTACCGTATCTTTCATTTGCTGTGATTGCAGGCATTGGAGTCTACGTATATGGATGGTTTAACGGCCACACGCCACTACCTGTTGGATTCTGGTACGTGTTAGCGCTGTATCCTGTTTGGGGAATTGCACAGCAGTTTGTGCTGCAAAACTTTGTTGCGAAGAATCTTGTCTCAGTTGTCCCTTCTCCGATTACACGATCTTTTGTTACTGCAGTACTTTTTGCATGTGCTCACGTTCCTTCCGTTGAACTTGTTGTGCTCACGTTTGGTGCAGGGTTTATTTTCACGTACATCTATAACTATTACCAGAACCTACTCGCGCTCGGTATTGCTCATGGCATTCTTGGAGCACTGGTGTTTCATCTTGTACTTGGACAGGATCAGTGGGGGATTTTGGTGCAGTATTTTTATTAAGATCGATCGATTACCTATCTGTTAGATTTACGTATTAACTGCCCATTCGCATAAGTGGCGGTGTAAGCGAGATGGAGGAAAAGATTTTGTAGAGTGTTTTTACATATGCATCGTACTGCGATTCGTCGACATTCAGTCTCCATCTCATGGTGTATGTGTTTCCGTTTCGTGATTCCAGAGGATTAACATTCACTAGAGTCTGGCCATCAAGATGTGCAACTGTCCCATTGCTAGAAACATTGCGAACACCACCATCTGCCTTCTCAACGAGTGTAATTGTACGGTCTGGGAAAAACGGACCATATCCATCAGGATTCACTTCAATTATGAAATACGGTTGTTCGGGTGCATAAATGTCTTGCCCTTCTACTCTGAACCATTGTTTACCATCTGGGTACGTATGCACAGTGCTGCTACTCACGGCATATGAGCTTGGGAGAGAAATCATGAAGCCATGTTCTAGGTATTTATAGTGTGTCCAGTCTTCTGCCGTGAGGTTTATTCTGTCTATGAGTTGATTGTATGTAACAGAATCAAGGTTTGTGTTCTTCGTTTTTAAACGAAAAATGATCTCTGCCATTTCACTACGTGTGATGTTCTTATCTAGAGAATTGATGGAGATTGGGATTGCATTTCTTTCCGTTAAATATCGAACGTATCTCTCGTACCATGGGTCAATTGCCTGGCTGAAGTCGTTATCTGGATCATTGAATACTTCAGCAAGTACAATTATTTTGGCAGCTTCGGCAAAGTTTATGTAGTTGGCTGGGCGAAATGTGCTGTCTGGATATCCTTCAATCAGATGCGAATCTCTTGCGCGACAGACATATTTTTCGTACCACACGCCGCGCAGCACGTCCGTAAACTGCATCCGTGATCCGCACATATCTACCATCTCACGACCAAACTTGTAAAGTGTCACAATTTTTGTGAACTCTGCACGGTTTATCACATTGTTCGGTTTGAACGTGCCATCGGGGTAACCTGACACAATGCCTTGTTGCAGCACGTAACGAATAGCCTGTGCGTTCGGGTGTGAGTCACTAATATCTGTGAATGAAGTCGCAGCGAATGCTGGCAATGCGAATGCCAAGAATGCATAAATAGACAGAGTTATTCGATATTTGTAGCACATATAAAGAGGTGAGATTGGAATTGTGCGGTACTCTACGCAGGTTAAGTAAAATTGTCAATGGAGCGGGGGCTGGAGGTTATTACAACTAAGTACTGCTGCTAGGAGTTTGTGTTTGAATCCATGAGGTAGTTTGATTATGTTTTGATATGGGTCATTATTTCTAGCAGCTTGAGATAGATGCCGTCCCACATGATTTTCCAAACAGCTGCAGTAATTATTATTGCGAATAACATGATTTCCCAGATATCAGGCTCAAGTGTTACGTGAAAGTTAGGAGTAATTGTTAGGGATAATTTATTGTTTGAATCGAGAATTATTCCTCTATTTTTTAGTTCAACTCCTTCTATTTCTGGTGTTTGAATCCCCTTTATTTTTGCGCCTTCTGTATAACTAATACATTTTTTTTCTTCTGCATTAATATTTTTTCGTTGGTTGTCGTAGTCAAATTTTATCGCTCCTGTTTCTATGTATTGAATATTATTTGCTTCAATTTCTGTTCCTAAATTAAGAACGCAAACTTTAAATGAGAATGGTTCACTCGGTAGTTTAAGCAATCTGGATAATAGAGTTCTATCTGGTTTTGGAATTTCTATAGCAAGGTCTTTTAATCCATCTTTTGCGGCTCCTGTCCAAGTTAGATAGCCAGTTTGCTCTAAGGGTGATCTAAGAATATGACTTGTAATGATTCTAGGTATGCCTTTTTCTTTAAATCCTTTTGAATCATATATCTTCGTTGACAACGAAGGCGTTAATGATTTTGTGATATTATATGGAATATAAAATAAAAGAATTACATACAAGATTAATACAATTTTTGCTGGTATTTTTCGGTGACGATTTTTTGAATTAGTCATACTTGTGCATAAGTCTTCAAATTACTGCTTAAGTATAATACTCGCGTATGTTCTTACAACTACGAATTACCCGAACTATTCAGATCGGCAGGGTTCAATCATGAGTACATACGAATCTCCGTCACTTTTTGGACAATGTTCAACGCCCTTGGGGACCACACCCATCTCACCTTCTCGTAAAATCATATCGGGCTTATCACGAATCTGGATAATGATTTCGCCTTTGTGCACAATGAATAATTCATCCTCGTTGTCGTGAGAGTGCCAATGGTATTCTCCTGCGAATTTTGCCAAGCGAATTACTTGGTTGTTGAATCGCGCAATCTCAATTGGAGACCATGGTTTTTGTACTTTTGACAATCGCTCATCAATGTTGATGTGGAGTGGTAATGCATCCATATTTCTATTGTATCAATTTTGGAGCGGGCGAGTACCACGTCGTTTCACTTCTCTGCACTACGCAGATTCTGAAGTGTATTTTTCAACATGAGCTTCAACGCACGTTTGCCCGTAGTGGTCTTGAGGTATTTCTCTCGGCGTAGGGCATCACCCTTATCTACATAACATTCATAGAAAATCAGTTTCAATGGCCTTCTATTTTTCGTAGATGTAACATCGCCTTGGTTATGAGCTTGGATTCTTTGTCCCAAGTTCAACGTGTAACCAACATACAGATTGCTGTCAGTTGTACTTTGTAGGACATAGACAAAATACATAGCTTTCTATCGTGCCCCAGTAGTAGTTGCTTTGCAACACTACAGGGCACTCAGCAGAGTTCTATAACTGTTGTTCGATTTTATTAGTGGCTGTGCCATGAAGCGTGTTTGCGAAGCAGACTCTGCTTCGTGGAGCGGGCGAGCGGAATCGAACCGCCGTCACCAGGTTGGAAACCTGGGGTAATAACCATTATACGACGCCCGCATTTGTGAGAGCAGCATACTTAGTGCTTTCATGAATGTGAAGATTTCTCGATAGTTATCAGGATTTTACCACTGCTATCAGTTCAATGTGATTTCTAGTAACATGCGTAACCTTTATGGTTTCGCTCACACCAATTCCGCAGGCAGTTGTGCCACGTAATTCTGATGCGGCACGTAGAGTGTCTGCACCAAACTATGATGAATTTCAGAGTGATCGTGAAATATGGCAACTAATTAAGGATGGGCAAGCAAAGGTGCTTCCCATAACCATGCCACATGTGACGGATGAACGTTCCGAAATGAGCATTGAGGAAGGATCAAGAGAAGCACTAGAGTTAGCTAGAAGTCGGATGGTTCAACTCTTATATTCTCCCGATATTATGAGAGTTAGGGATATGCTTTGGGTTTATGAGATTACTAATAAGAATAACGGAGAGCGTCAAATTGGGGTTGGCGGGTATGCCAAGACGGGAGAAATTCGAACTGACGACAATCCAAGTGGAGTAATACTTCGTAACGAAGAAGTAAGAGAGGAGAAGGCGATTGGTCGCAGGGATCTTATTCAGGCTACTGGCTCTTATATAGGTGTCGTAAATAATGCAGTAGAAGATGCGCATGGTCATCTCCAGAGTGCCCTAGAGGTACACGTTTCTCAGCAATGTAATTTTGAGACGGATGATGTAACAGGGGAACACAGACATCGTGTATGGCTTGTGCAACAAGAAGCTATGCAACAGTACGTGGATTTGCTTGTACAGGAGCCTCATGCCTATGTAGCAGATGGGAATCATCGTTCTGCGGCTGCTTGCATGCTTGGAGATCAATATTTTTCTGCCATGTTTTTTCCGGCGAATAGCATGCGCATAGGCCCATATAATAGATTAATAAAGGAGGGTGCTTCGCCTCAGGAACTTTCTAGTGTCCTGCAACAACTACAATCATCATTTACTGTCGAACAACTCGCTTGTGACTCATACCAACCCACTTCTCCGCATAACATCGGTCTATATGCAGAGAATACTTGGTATAACTTGGAGCCTCTTAGTTCTGCATATGAACAAGGCAACCCAGTGGAGGAGATTGATGCTTCTATTGTCCATAATAGATTTTGCAATGATGTACTTGGTATCGTAGATCCAAGAGATCCTAGATTGACGTTTGTAGGCGCCAATAAAGATTCGTGGTATCTCACACAGCAGGTTAAATCTGGAGAGTACAGATATGCTGTCACAGTTCCTCCTGTTGCCATGAGACAGGTTATAGATGTTTGTAAGGCAGGACAGTTCATGCCGCCAAAAACAACGTGGTTTCTGCGGAAAATTATAAGTGGCCTTGTGATCGCTGAGCGGTAGGCAGTTTTTCTTATCCAATTATCTTTCTTATTTTTTCATCACTCGGTTTTTGCCATGGATTGCATGTAAGCAATCTCATGACTGTCATCAAGCCGCCCACAACAACTCCGCGACGCGTTATGACTTGTTTAGCATACTCACTGCAGGTTGGCTCGTGGCGGCAGTATCCGTACGTATAGAGGTGTTTTAATGGCCCGTGGTCCGGCGATAGCGTCTGTTGGTACAACGTTATTCCCCCGCGGACGAACCTTCGTGGCAAGTGCCAGATGTGGCTTGCCATGAGAGGGATCGAATGGCTAAGCAGATTGCGCATTACGTTTCGGAGCATTAGGATGCCAATACCTTACTCTGACTATATGCCGCTCACGACTAACGACGTTCTAATTTTTCTCGAGATACTTGCACTTCTCCTGTTGGTGCTTGTGCTCTTCCATCTTGTATTTGTTGCACTCAATCTTCGCCGCATCGTAAAACGCGTAAACAAGGTGACTACACAGCTGGAAGAGGTGATTCTCAAACCCATCAATATGGCTGATGCAACTGTTGAGTGGGTTGCAGCATTTCTTGAGGGATACACACATAAGTCGGGGAAGAATGAGAAGAAGGGGAAGAAAAAATAGGAAGTGAAGCAGTGGAAAGTGAAACAGTGAAGCAGCAAAAATACATCGATGTATGAGTATTTCGATTACTTTCCACTTCCCGCTTTTCACTGCTTCACTCTTACAAAACTGCTTGTTTATCTACAAAAATGCGGATGTACAGTCGTTTCATTACGTCGATGGAAGCTTCAAATAATTCTGCGAGTAGTCCGTTTAAGCGCCGGATTCGTGCATAGAGCTCTGTGAGCTTGTGTGCAGCACCCTTCTTCGATGCGTTGCGCGAAATCTTACTTGCTTCGCGGTGCAACTGCCTTACCTCCTTTTTGATGTGCTGCTCCAATTTGCGTTGCATAACTGTAGCCTCCGGCAGACTTGCTATTGCTTCGTCTCGCCAGGACTGAGTATGTTGCCCCTGGGCGGCTCCAGTTGCGCCACCAGCACCCATATCTCCAGTTTTGTCTTCACCGATGCGTTCACCCACTTTGTCGATTAGATCGATTGTATCGAGCAGTTCACTAAACTTTTTTATTTTATCAGGCTGTAGCACCGACAGTGCTTGTGTCAGGTTTTCGGGCGATGCTTCTGTGCGTTTTTCGGCAGATGATTTTGCCATATAGTTGTATACCTATTTTCTCAGGTTTTTCGATATTTATCAAGCCCTATCAGGCTCTGGTATGCTGTTCTGGCTATGACTGAACGCACCATCTTCCATAAAATCCGGAACAAGGAAATTCCTGCAGATATCGTTTACGAAGATGATTCTGTGTTGGCCTTTAAAGATATCAATCCCAAAGCGCCGACTCACCTGCTATTTATTGCAAAGAAGACAGAGGACTTTGTTCCATCCATTGCAGATTTAACAGAAGAGACTGAACATGTGCCGCAATTATTAATTCGTACTGCACAGAAGTTTGCTAAAGGTCATGGAATAGATGGCTACAAGCTCACTTTCCATGTTGGGAAAGGTGGGGGACAGGAAGTGTTTTATCTGCACTTGCACTTTATGAGTCAGCAAGAGCTAAGAGATTAGGAGAAGTCACGTTTAAACGTGCGAACAGCTTTGCTCAGCTGTACTGCGGAACTGTACACTCCGTGCAATGTTATTTAATTCATTTGGTTTCCTAATTGGATTCCTGCCGGTTACCCTCGTGGGCTTTTACATTGTTCAGCGTTTCTTTGGATGCGAACCAGCCATTGCATGGCTAGTTGTTGCATCCCTGTTTTTCTACGGATTCTGGAACCAGGCTTATCTACTATTGATCCTTACATCCATCGGTGTGAACTTTATGGTCGGTATGTCACTTGGCAAGCGAAAGAATCGCTCGTTGTTGGTGTTTGGTATCGCATTCAATCTGGCGCTACTTGGATATTATAAATATGCGAATTTCTTCGTAAATACATTAAATGCACTTACTCCTCTCGAGGTCTCTTTTGGAACGATTGTTCTCCCACTTGCCATTTCATTCTTTACGTTCCAGCAGATTGCATATCTTGTGGATGCATGGCGTGGAGAAGTGCGGGAATACAAATTTCTACATTACTCTCTTTTTGTCACATTTTTCCCTCAGCTCATTGCTGGGCCAATTGTGCATCACAAAGAAATTATTGCTCAGTTCACAAAAATGAAATGTGCACAGATGCTTAAGAGCGAAAATCTTTCCATTGGTATCACACTTCTTCTAATGGGACTCACAAAGAAAGTGATTTTCGCTGACTCGCTTGCTCCGTATGCAAATGCTGTATTCGACGCCACAGCATCCGGTGGACAACCGCAGTTATTGGAAGCGTGGGCTGGGTCATTGGCTTTTTCCCTTCAACTTTATTTCGATTTCTCCGGGTACTCTGATATGGCACTTGGAGGGGCACGTCTATTTGGTATTACGCTCCCCATGAACTTTGATTCGCCCTACAAATCCACAAGCATCGTCGAATTCTGGAGACGTTGGCACATAACACTGTCGCGTTTTCTGCGCGATTATCTTTATATCCCTCTTGGCGGAAACCGAAGAGGGCGTTTTGGCCAAGTGAGGAATGTCATGATTACCATGTTGCTAGGTGGGCTGTGGCACGGTGCCAGTTGGACGTTTGTTGTGTGGGGTGGTTTGCATGGTGTATTTCTTGCATGTAATCACATCTGGCATCAGTGGTTCGGACGACAGAACGTACGCAAGAGCTTGTTGCGCACGTTCACTGGCTGGTTACTTACATTTACTGCCGTTACGTTTGGATGGGTGCTGTTCCGTGCGGATAATTTTGCATCTGCAATACGTATGTTTAGAGCAATGTTTGGTATGCAAGGCGTTTCCTTGCCGCCAATGCTGCGCGATACTCTGGATTTCATACCGGGTATTACATTCGATCTCTCATCTACGATGATTACACATCCTTCTCTTTGGTTCTCTGGTGCGTATTGGATTGTCATACTCCTCGTGGTTGCCCTTTTCGCACCGAATTCCAGCGAGGTACTGTCTAGCTACAAGCCTGTTCTGGGAACAGTGCAGCCACCGCGTGGTCTATTTAGATGGATTCGGTGGAAACCAAATGTTTTTATGGCGTTCATTCTCGCGGTCTGTGCAATTGTAAATTTCGGAGCCATAGCACTTTCGCAGGAGAGCGAATTTTTGTACTTCCAGTTTTAAGTAATGCACAAGGTATTTCTGCAACGGCTGGCTACATTCTTTTTGCTCTTGCTTCTGCCAATTGGCTGCAATCTCCTTTTCCTATATAGGTCGGGAGAATTGCTGGCAATAGAAGAGATTTTTGAGTTGCAATTGCAAGACTCGCGCTATTTGTATGGCACAGCACTGCATGCAGATACGAAGCAGTACAAGCTGGCGGGGTACAGTAAAGTGCAGCCGCAAGTTGTTGTTTTGGGTTCATCTACATCCATGCAAATGGCTGGTATGTTTTTTAGGCAGCCGTTTTACAACCTTGGTGGTGCCATGGATTCGATTTCGGATGGTGAGCTAGTCGTCGATAGGATGTTGAATGGGCACCGGCCAAATCACATTCTTCTTGGTTTGGATTTTTGGTGGTTCAACTCGCAATTCAAGCAGGCAAAATATGGTTTGAATATCGATCAAGAAAAGGCGCGGCTTGCAAGCCTTCGTCCGCTCTTGGAGCCGTTTAAATGGATACGTGATGGTAAGGTGTCTCTTAAGGAATATTTTAATATTATACTTTCGCCCGATCCGTTCTTGCTTGGTATTGCTGCGCAAAAGAGGCAAACGGGATTTTTGGAAGATGGTTCATATGTTTACACAAGTACAATCGTTGGCGAAGAGGAAGGTGGCGATATCCAGTTCGAAGGCACATTGCGGCGTATGCAGGAGGAACGCAGTCGCTTTGAGCAGGGAGAGTATGCAAATGACACGCACATTAGCCACTTCATTGCTCTTGTACGGCGCTTGAGGGAGAACGGCGTAGATGTGACGGTATACATGCCCCCGCTTGCTCCAACTGTCTACGATGAACTCATGCGTAGGATTGGGGATTATAAGTACATCGCTGATATAAAAGACCGACTCAAAGGGGATGGCATAGAAATCCTTGATCTACAGAATCCATATTTGTTGCAGTCAGGTGCATGCGAATTCGTTGATGGATTCCACGGTGGAGATATTACAAATGCTCGTGTGTTACTCGCAATCGACCAGTGGCGAGTGAGTCAGAGTCTTCCAGCTCTTGGTCGTACCGATTTACTGCATGCACTTATTTCAAAAAACTCAGGGCATGCGATGCTAAGGGAACGAACCGTGGTTCCTGGGCAAGAAGTTGATTTTCTAAAAATAGGGTGCGATAAGAAGATTCCTGGTGAATGAAAATACGCATCGCTGACGTACTAGCTTACGCACTGTATCCAGCTTTTTCTGCCTCTTTCTCCGTTTTAAAGTACATACGCTTTTCTTCTTTGACCTTCTTTCCTGCGGCGGAGTCAATTAGGTAGTATTTCTTGCCCGTCTTTGAAGCGACAAATGCTGCATCAGCCTCTCCCGTCACACTCTCAATAGAGAGCTGTTCTTCTTTTGCTTCTTTCTTGGCTTTTGGCTCCTTCTTCTTTGCTTCTTTTGCTTCCTCCTTGTCCTCCGAAGCTTCTGAGCTCTTGGCCTTCCTCCCATCCTTCTTATTTGCCTCTGCCTCCTTCTTTGCTTTTTCCTCTTCTTCGCGCTCCTTTTTAATGCGCTCCATGGTTGCTTTGTCTATTGGGAGTAGCGCCTTTACCGAGAGGCCAATACGGCGCTCATCAACGTCAATATTGATAACTTGTGCATCAACTTTCTGACCGATAGTTAGTACTTCAGCGGGGTCAGTCACATTGTGATGTGCAAGTTCCGAAAGGTGAATGAGCCCATTTATATCCTTCTCGAGTCTAAGGAACGCGCCGTAATCTGCAAATCGCGTTACGGTACCCGAGACTTTTTTGCCAACAGGGTAGCGCTCAGCAATCTCCTCCCATGGATCCTTAATGAGTTGTTTGATACTAAGTGACAGTTTTTCTCCTTCTACTCCAATGACTTTTACAGTTACCTTGTTACCAATTTCTGCATGTTCTGATGGGTTCTTTACATGGCCCCATGCAATTTCTGAAATGTGTACTAGCCCTTCCAATCCATCGAAGGCAACAAAGATTCCAAACTTAACCACACCTGTTACTACACCTTCTTTTGTATCGCCAGATGCAAGCTTCTCTAGGGCCTTGGAGCGCTCTTCTGAAAGAGCATCGCGTTCAGATACGACTATTTTTCCTGACTCCTCATCCATTGTTATGATCTTTACGACGAACTTGTATCCAACGAGTTTATGAAGTCGGTCAATAATTTCACTTGTATCGGCATTATTTACACGAGGGTAGTGCATTGGTGCCAATTGGCTTAGAGGCAGGAATGTACGTATGCCATCAATATTCGAAAGCAATCCTCCTTTGTTGGCTTCTTGTGCAACAAACTCCATAGATTCTTCGCTTTTTACAAGATCATGGAATCGATCCCATGCCTTCTGCTGGCTTGCCATACGTAGGCTCAGAACAATCATTCCTTCGTCGTTTTCCTCTTCGAGTACCATGGCAGATACAGGCGTACCAATCTTGAGTGTGCGGAATGTGTTGAATGAATCACGCAGTTCTCGTCCACTTACAATACCCGTTGCTACTCCCTGAACATCAAGTAGCAATTTATTTTTTCCGCGGTACACAACTGTACCTTCAATAAGTTCGCCTGGTCGTGATCGGAGTACTGGGGGAGATTCCTTCAGTAGTTTCTCCATTACGCTTTCTTCTTGTTTTGTAGTTGCCATATTAAAGTGGTGGTGCAAGTGGAAAAAATAAGGATCTAGCGGTTGTCCTTGCACGAGCAACAACCGAGATCGTTATCACTTTCGCATTGAGATTTTAGTTTGTCAACGAAGGAGTGGAGAAAAGTGGAAAGTGGAAAGTGAAGCAGTAGAAAGTAATAGCATCACAGATTCATTTTCCACTGCTTCACTGCCTCACTTTTGCCTTAGAGCACGTTTTTCTCTGTGTTTATATCGCTTTCTTGTTTAATTTTTTGCACTTTGCTGATTTCGGGGTTGTAGGTGTGATAGTAGAGCTTTATAAGTTCCAGTGTTTCTAAGCGCTTTGTACCTAGACCGATGTTGTGTAGTCCTGTTTCCACAAGATCTATGCGCTCCTTCAGTCGTGCGGCTTGGCGCTGGAATGATCTGTTACGCTGCAGAGCCTTTGTAATACTGTCGTCTATCTGGAGCCATGAGAAGAACTGTGCAAAAACATTTTTCTTGTGTGGCTTGTCATCTAATGGCACGACGATATAAAACTCCTTCTGCATAATATCGGCAACATCTACGATTTTTTCTATGAATGTTGCGTAGGAAATCGTTTGTTCGCGCAGGAGTGCATTGTTTTGATCCTTAGCCTTTTCATGGATGTGTTCCAAGTATGGTCCAATGTTCACGCGTGTGGATCGTATGAGTATCTGGAGTGGGAATGTAATCGTATTTATAAATGATTCATATCCATTGATTATTCCCATCTGTTCTGTTTCGCTCTTTAGATTAAAGTTGAGTGGTTCGACTTCAATCACTGCACGCAGGCCACCGTTCTTAAGAATCACGGTGTCATTGCGTATCTCTGAGAAAGGGATGTATCGCTGCGTATTCGTAATTATTCCCTTCTTGCGCTGGCGGATTGTGCTTTTATCCGCCTTTCGCTTCTTGTTGCCGCTTTTGTCATTATTCTTGGATGTCATGACATGGAAGGTGGAGGAGGTGGCTGCACGTCGCGCACGATGCGTGGTTCAGGTGGTTCCTGATCTTCTTCATTTGTTGATTGTATGTTATCTATATTTGCCTGTTGCTCATTCTTTGTTGCCTTAATTCGATCGTGTTTCACAGGTGGGCGTTGGGCGGGAGTATCCTTTTCTTGTTCTTCTAAATCGTGGAAAGATGTGTCGAGTGTAGAACTTAATTTTTCTATATGCCCTTGCGGCGTTTCTTCCTTTTGTATTTTCCTCTTTTCTTTGCTTGGGCTTGTGTGAAGTGTAATGCTAATACCGGTACGTGGTCCGAATGTGCGTCTTGTTGGTTTGTACCATTTTTCAATTTGCAGTAGCAGCAGTTTTAGCAGGTTAACGTCATGCACATGAATGAATGAGAATGCTGCGCCTATGGCGAGCGGACTCCACGCAACGAGTGTTAGTGGGATATCGATTGGATCGCGCGCATCCATTGCCTCCCAGAGAAGGAAGCTTATGGCGCCCGTGCCGACGAGTAGGAAGACCTGTTTGAGCGTAATTGGCCCTATGATCTTCTCCTCGACCTGGATGTCTGTTGGCACTTTGACTGCTTCAATAGCCATAAAATAGGTGTAAGAGAATCTGATTATTATAGCATTAATTTGGTGTTTTTACTACGTTACAAGGGCGTCTAAGTGCCAAGAACCAGTTAAATCTTAAATTCCAAGCTCCAAACGTGAGTTTGATTCTTAGAATTTGAGATTTTGCACCTTTTATCAAGCTGTTACTTTTTCCTCTTTTTTCTTGGGTTTTGCCTTTGTAGATGCGGTTCCCGGCATGAACTCAAGCTTATCTTTTCCGTGGCGAATTACATGGATGGTGTCGCCTTCATTAAAGATGCCTTTGAGGATGTGTTCCGCAATTTCATCTTCTACTTTTTCCTGAATCACGCGACGTACAGGTCGTGCACCGTATTCTGGATCGAATCCTTGTTGCGCCAGAAGGTTCACTACTTTTTGATCTACTTCGAGTGCAAACCCTTTTTCCTTGAGGCGAGATTCCAGGAGCACGAGATGCATCTTAACTATCTTGCGGATCTCTTCCTGTGCGAGCGCATTGAACACGATTACATGATCGATACGGTTCAGGAATTCGGGTCGGACGTTTTCCTTTAGCTCTGCTATTACCTCTTCGCATTTTTGAGCGTACTCATTTTCTTCAGCCTTTATGTCGTCCATTACCTGAAAACCGATTTTAGCCGCTTGCCTTGTGAGTTTCTCTGCGCCTATGTTGCTGGTCATTACAATAACGGTGTTCGTGAAGTCTACTTGTTTCCCCTGACCGTCTGTTAGCTGACCATCTTCTAGAATCTGTAGCAATATGTTGAAGAATTCAGGATGCGCTTTTTCTATCTCATCAAAGAGAATGACGGAGTATGGCTTACGACGAACAATCTCCGTAAGTTGACCGCCTTCTTCATAACCAACATATCCTGCTGTGGCACCAACAAGTCGTGAGACATTGTGCCGTTCCATAAATTCGGACATGTCGATTTTTACGAGTGCATCATCACGGTTAAATACTTCTTCGGCTATTGTTCGAACAAGCTCGGTCTTTCCGACTCCAGTTGGTCCTAGGAATAAGAACGAACCAATTGGTCGTCTTTGATCACTAATACCAACGCGACTTCTGCGTATGGCGCGCGCTACTTTGCGAATGGCTTCATCTTGCCCAACTACGCGCTTCTTCATTATCTGTTCTAGGTTCTTTAGACGACGACGCTCGTCGCCGATTAACCGTGTCACAGGAATTCCAGTCATGCGTCCAATGACTTGTGCAATATCGTCACCATTGATTTGGATGGGAGTTCTGCGGTCACCGTCTTCTATGCTACGTATAGCGTCCATTTTTTCCTGCAACTTTTGTTGCTCCTGTTTGAGTTTGAGAGCTACGTGGTACTTTTGTTCACGTACAGCTTCCTGCTGCTTGGCTA
>Ga0222658_1000722_pt1 | contig 16800 bp, 11 predicted proteins | sample AntAcemetagen476_FD_179830 | JGI IMG/M metagenome (GOLD analysis project Ga0222658, IMG submission 179830) | Saline water microbial communities from Ace Lake, Antarctica - #476 | ecosystem: Environmental > Aquatic > Non-marine Saline and Alkaline > Saline | place: Antarctica: Ace Lake... | reverse complement strand
TATCGATAATTACTATGCGAACTATCAAGAAATCAAAACATTAATGGAGAAAAATCAAGAATTCGCAAAAGAAACTGGCTATGTAAAAACGTTGTTCAATAGATTGATATATATTACAGAAATGAAATCAAACAATTATCAGACAAGAGAATTTGGAAAACGTATTGCAATGAATGCTCCAATTCAAGGAACTGCAGCTGATATATTAAAAATAGCAATGGTTAAGATTGCAAAAACCTTTAAAGAACAAAATTTAAAATCTAAAATGATTTTACAAATTCACGATGAAATTGTTCTTGATGTTGTAAAATCAGAAGAAGCAATGGTCACAGAAATTGTAAGAGATTTGATGGAAAATGCAGTAGATTTCAAAACGAAATTAATTGCGAATTATTCATCAGGTCAAAATTTGTATGAGGTGAAATAATGCCGGAACTTCCTGAAGTCGACACAGTCAAAGAAACTCTGAAGAAATTTATTATCGGTAAGAAAATTACCGATGTTTTGGTGTGTTTTGATAAAATCATTCGTTATCCGAATGTAGAAGACTTTAAGAAAGAGATCATTAATCAAACCTTTACAGACATTAGAAGGTATGGGAAATATCTTCTCTTTGATTTGAATCAATCCACGTTAGTTAGCCATTTGCGAATGGAAGGGAAATACTATCTAAGAAAGAATTTGGATGAACGAACAAAACATGAACACATTATGTTTGCTTTAGACAGTGGAGAATACCTTTCCTATCATGATGTTAGAAAATTTGGGACTATGGAATTGGTTGGTCATCAGCAAGAAAACAAATTAAATAGTATTAAGAGTTTAGGCAGGGAAATAAATAGTCCAAATTTAGATGTGTCCTATCTTTATCCAAGCATCAAGAAATCCAATCGCCCAATTAAATCCATTTTGTTGGATCAACACGTTGTAACTGGTTTAGGAAATATTTATGTGGATGAAACACTCTTCCTGGCTAAGATCAATCCGAAAACTCTCGGTAAAAAATTATCGTACTATCAAATAGAGAAAATTGTCACTTCTGCAAAAGCGACCATTTCAAAGGCGATTGCATTGGGTGGAACAACCATTAGAACATATCAATCCACATTAGGTGTCGATGGTCGATTTCAGAATGAACTTAATGTTCATACTCTTGTTGGCAAGCTCTGCAAACGTTGCGGAGATACCATAGTGAAAACCAAAGTTGGAGGAAGAGGAACGTATTTGTGCCCGACTTGTCAAAAAGAGAATAGTCCTCTGATTATAGGATTAACGGGTGGAATCGCTAGTGGAAAAAGCGTTGTTTCAAACTGGTTTAAAGAAAAAAAAGTTAAGGTTTTAGACGCTGATAAGATTTATAAAAAACTATTAAAAAACAATAAAATAATGTATAATGAAATAGTGACTGAATTTGGTTTAGAAATCGAAAAAAACAATGAAATTGATCGAGTATTATTAGGAAATATCATTTTTAAAGACTCGTTTAAGAGACAAAGACTGAATGAAATAGCTCATCCATTCGTAATGCAAGAAATGGAAAAGCAAATTAATTCATACAAAGCTAATCATGAAGTAATTGTCTTAGACATCCCATTATTGTTTGAAGCGAAGTTAGACTATATGGTGAATATTATTCTTTTGGTTTATGTGGATTTTGATACGCAATTACAAAGACTAATGGAGCGCGATCAAATTTCAAAGGAATACGCAATGACTAAAATAGAATCTCAAATGAGTTTAGATTTTAAAAAATCAAACTCAGATGTTATAATTGATAATAGTGAAGATTTACTAAAAACAAAAGAACAGTTTTTAGTTATATATAATAAATTAAGGAGTGATGGATATGTCATTTAAAAGTTATTTTTCACCGTCTTGTGAAACTCGTGAACTTCACGCGGATCCAGATTTAAGAACTAGATATTATCGAAATAATTTTACTCAAGTAGTTGAGGCGTTAAAAGTATTAGCTGAAAAATATCATTTGCAAATCCGTGATATCAACGAAGTGCATAAAGAAGTAAATCTAATTGGAGATGGGTTTGATTGTATCGTAACAGTAGCTCAAGTTACACCAATAGAAGCTGGTATAGATTTGAAGATAAATGTATTTGGTTCTCTAGGATTTGGAAGACCAAAGAAAAAAGCGATATTGTTTTATAAAGAATTAAAAACCATATTAAAGTTTAAGGGAGTATCATTACATCCATAAGGAGAGTATTCATTGGAAAGCATTAGAAGAAGCGATACTTTTGTAGTATCAGGAGAAGGTATTAGCTCCAGTATAGACTATCAAGTGTTAACACTCTTATATCAACCTATTATTGGAGCATCAGCTTATAATTTATATCTTACATTATTAAATTTAATGGACCGTCAAACACTGATTTCTGATGAATATATGCATTCTGATTTGGAATCATTATTGGACAGAAAAATCGAGTCGATTGAACAAGATAGATATAAATTAGAAGCGATAGGATTGCTTGTAACATTTTTTGTGAGCGATAGTTTTAACTATGAAATCAAGCTTCCTTTGAGCGCGCGAAGCTTTGTTAATGATGGAATTTTAGGTCAATACTTAATCGCTTCTATTACCAAAAAACGCTTCAAAAAAATATTAAAAGTGTTCAAAGTGTCTCCACCAAACAAAAAACAAAAATACAATATTTCAAAAGCATTTAATGAAGTATTCCCTGCAATTGGAAATCAAGAATATCTTCAAGAGAATAATCTATTATCTGGGGAGAAACAGCGCTTTGTTTCACTAAACAAATACAATTTTAATTGGAGAATGTTTAGCGATAGTATTCCGAAAGACATATTTTTGCCTGAAAATTTAACCGAAGCAATAAAACTGAAAATCGAAAGCTTAAGTTATGTATATGGTTTGGATGAATTACACATGAAAGATGTACTAATGAAATCTTTAGATGAGTTTAGTCATGTCAACATTGAATTTCTTGCAAGAAATGCTCGGTATGAATATGAAATTATGAATCAACAAGCTGAAACAAAAACGATTTTAGATAAAACCACAACCCGCAATACACCAACGGATCCGGTTGAATATTTCAAAACTGTATCACCAATCCAATTGTTAACAGAAATTGGAGAAGGCTTAGTATCAGTAGCGGATTTAAAAACAATAGAACGACTAATTGATGAAGTTGGGTTAGCACCTTCTGTAACAAACGTAATGTTGGCTTATATTGCTAGAACGAAAGATGGTGTATTACCTGGATTTGCATATTTCCAAAAAGTTGGACAAACCTGGAAAAGAAACCAAATTAATACTGTAGAACTTGCTATGGAATATGTGAAGCATCTAGAAACTAGAAAAAATACCAAATCAACATACACTGGTAAAAACAAACCAAAAGATATCGAAGTTGATTGGTTAGAGGATTATATCAAGAATATGGATTAGAGGTGATTTTTTGAAAAAAATCAATGAATTTTTAACCGATGCAAAAGTAGAAGAGGATGATCAAATTATTGATAAGTTTATGTCCGACCCAATTGTCAGTAATTTTGTTTTAAAAAATGATCTTACTCGAGAAACAATCATATTTGGAGTTAATAAAATATTGACTTTCATTAGCGATAAAGAAACCTGTTCTCGTTGTGAAGGTTTATTTGACTGCAAATTAACAACAGAAGGATTCTGGCCAAAATTATCCATTTATAATGATGATATTGAATTAGAATATGAAAAATGCAAATTCAATGATAGCGATAATTCAAAGAAAAATATAAATGCTTTTTATGTTCCTAAAAAGATTTTTCAAGCTGGACTTGATGATTTTGATATGATTGGTACAGACCGAAAAGAGATTCATCGCTTCATGTTAAACTTCTTAAAGAATTATAGTAAAAAAAATTATATCAAAGGTATGTATATAAGTGGGTTATACGGTTCAGGTAAAACGTATATTCTTGCGACTATGGCAAATGAATTAGCAAAACTAGGATTTAAGATAACATTTGTTTATTACCCAGATTTAGTAAGGGAATTAAAATCTTCTATAGGTGCAGGAGGATTTGAAGAAAAAATTGAGATTCTAAAATCTTCAGAAATTCTTTTTATTGACGACATTGGAGGAGAAACTGTTAGCCAATTTATCAGAGATGAAGTTTTAGGTCCAATCTTACAATATCGGTTAATGGATCAATTACCTACATTTTTCTCGTCAAATTTAAAAACAAAAACATTGATTGATTCCATGTGTAAAGATGAAACATCTTTAGAAAAAACAAAAGCTTTACGAGTTGTGGAGAGAATTAGAAGTTTGACAGAAGCATTTAATTTAACCGAAAAGCCTCATATAACTTGACATAATATTAAAAAAATATATAATATATTTAAAGACAAAGAAGAGGACAAGATTATCTAAATATCTTAATTTAGCGAGTTTGGGTTGGTGTAAGCCGGACATTAAGACAGATAATTACCACCTTGGAGTTAGCTCTAGAAAGAGACTCGTACCAGGCGTTAACGGATTGAGTGCTTATGATTACATAAGAACAAAGGTGGTACCGCGATTATTCGTCCTTTTTTAGGACGATTTTTTATTTAAGGAGGAAACGAAAATGATTATTAAATTACCGGATGGTAAAGAAATGAAGTATGATTCAGAAAAATCATTATTTGAAATTGCAAATGATATTTCTCCATCATTAAAAAAACGTTGTATAGTTGGAGTCGTTGATGACAAAATGGTTGATATGGATACCGTTGTCTCAAAAGATTCAACATTGAAATTCATTACAGATTCTGACCCGGAAGCATTGGAAGTGTTGCGCCACTCTACTGCTCATGTTTTAGCGGAGGCTGTAAAGAAAATATATCCACATGCTCATTTTGGAGTTGGTCCAACTATAGAAGATGGATTTTACTATGATATTGATTTTGGTGAAGATGTATTGTCGGAGCATGATTTAAAATCAATTGAAAAAGAGATGAAGAAGATTGCTTCTCAAAACACTCCTATTAAACGATCTGTGGTTTCAAAAAAAGAAGCATTGGATTTGTTTAATGATGATCCATATAAAGTAGAATTGATCAACGAATTACCGGAAGGCGAAGAAATTAGCACTTATTCTCAAGCGCATTTTACAGATTTATGCAGAGGACCACATTTGCCAGGATCAAAATGGATTAAACATTTTAAATTATTAAGTTTAGCTGGGGCTTATTGGCGAGGAAATTCAGACAATATTCAATTGACTCGTGTATATGGAACAGTATTCTTTTCAAAAGAAGAGTTGGATGAGTATCTAGTTTTACTAGAAGAACGCAAAAAAAGAGATCATAGAAAATTAGGAAAACAGCTTGATCTATTTATGTTGAGCGAATATGGACCAGGATTCCCATTTTGGTTACCAAATGGTATGATTTTAAGAAGAGAACTCGAAAGTTTTTGGTATGATGTTCATATCAAAGAAAATTACAAATTAATTCAAACACCAATTTTGTTAAATAAGAGTCTTTGGGAAGTATCAGGACATTGGGAAAACTACCGCGAAAACATGTATATTTCTTCTATAGATGATCAAGAATTTGCGATCAAACCGATGAATTGTCCAGGAGGAATGTTAGTTTATAAAAGAGACATTCATTCTTACAAAGATTTTCCTTTAAAAATTGGAGAACTTGGACTTGTACATCGTCATGAAGCAAGTGGAGCATTGAATGGATTATTCCGTGTTAGAAACTTCACACAAGATGATGCGCACATCTTTATGACAGAAGACCAAATTGTTCAAGAGGTTCGTGAATTAGTTCGTTTATTTGACTACGTATATTCTGTATTTAATTTGGAGTATCATATTGAATTATCAACTAGACCAGAAGACAAGTATATTGGTAAAATAGAAACATGGGATCGCGCAGAAAAGGCATTAGCGGATGCATTAGATTCTATGAAAAAAGAGTATGTTATAAATCCTGGAGATGGAGCATTTTATGGTCCAAAACTAGATTTTAAATTAAAAGATTCAATGAAACGAATTTGGCAATGTGGAACCATTCAATTGGATATAAATTTGCCAGAACGATTTGATTTAACATATATTGATCACAATGGTGAAAAACAACGTCCAGTAATGCTACATAGAGCATTATTTGGGTCAATAGAACGATTCATTGGCATCTTAATTGAACATTATGCAGGAGCATTTCCAGCATGGTTAGCTCCAGTTCAAGTGAAAGTAATTCCTGTGAATAATGAGTATCACTTAGAATACTCTGAAGCACTTTTAGCTAATTTAAAAGAACATGGAATTCGTGCTGAACTTGATTCTAGAGATGAAAAACTAGGATATAAAATTCGCGAAGCACAAACGAAAAAGATCCCATATCAATTAGTGATAGGGGACAAAGAAGTAGAAGCAAATTCTGTAAACTATAGACGCTATGGAGAGCAGGAACAGCAAGCAGTTGCTCAAAACGAATTCATTGAAATGTTGATGAAAGAAATTAAGGAAAAACAATAAAAAATAAAAGGAAGTAATCATAAGATTATCTTCCTTTTTTTAATGTATTAATTTCCTCTAGACTTGGATCAATATATATCGTTCTTTGGTTTGTGTACGTAACATAAGAACCAAATATGCCCGGCACTTTTTTAATGTTTCGAACCTTTGTATAATCAACTGGAACCGAACTTGAATCTCTCGATTTTGAAAAATATGCACTTAGGTTCGCAGCTGTGCGAATCGTAGTTTCTGTTAATTCCTCAGCCTCATCAGCAACGATGATATGAGATCCTGTTTGCTCTTTGGTGTGAAACCACCAATAGTTTCGTTTTGCGTATTTATGGGTCAAATAATTGTTTTGTAGATTATTCTTTCCTACTAATATCATGACGCCTGTATCGTCATAGTACGTATCAAAATTGGGCTTCTTCTTTTTGTTAGTGATTTTCTTTTTTGGTAAAAACCCATTTGATCTCAATTCTTCTTGAATTTCGGTCAAATCATTTAGATTTCGAGTATTACTGATTTGAGTTAAAATATCTTCTAAATATATTATTACTTTTTTTGTAATTTTAATTTGCTGTTTTATATAAGAAACAGCGATCTTTTGTTTTTTATATTTTGTATAGTATTTATTTGCATTTTGAACTGGGCTTAATAGCCTATCTATCTGAATTTCTATGTCTTTTTCCAATTCATATGAATATCCTTTAAAAACTGCGTCGCCTTTTGTAATTTTTGCTTGACTTGTAATCAAAACGTCGCCACTAATTCTTAAAATATCGTTATGCAGGGCATTGTTCAAATCAACGGTTAATTTTTCCAGTTTATTCTTTTTGCGTTTTAATTCTTGTTTGGTAAAATTATTGATATACTTATAAACTTGTTTTACTCGTTCGATAGAGGAAGCCTCTAAGTAATAATAGTCAACTAATTCTGATAAACTATCAAAGTGTGTTTTGTCCGATTTAAATAAATCAATATAATAGAAATCAGGTCGATTGCTAAGGGTGATAGTAGGCTTCAATTTTTCGTGAAATGTTTCTGCATAAATATCAAACATTTTTGAAGGATTATGTCCAGCTTTTTCAACGATGTATTTTGCTAGTAATGGGGATATTCCCCTAATACTATCTACTATTTCCTTTGAAGTGATTTCTGTCGCAAAGATTTGTTTAATTCCATCAAAATCATCCTGAAATAATCGCTCGTCTGAAGGCAAAACGTAAGGCACTCCATTTAAGATGGTCCGATCCGCATTTTCAAAAGGTGATATATGTTTGTACGCATTGATGATGTTTTTGTCACTATCCAGAATAATCATGTTCGTGTATCTTGAAAACATTTCTACTATGATATACAGTGTAACTTGATCACCTAAATCATCTTTAGACTCCACCTCAAATTCCATAATGCGATCGTCGTTTAATGCTTCTATATGTTTGATGATTCCACCTTCGATATGCTTTCTTAAAAACATACAGAAACCACCAGGAATATAATCGGTTGGATACTCGTTATTACTCAAATTAATTCGAGCTAACGAGGTAGATAATGAGTAGTATAATTTTTGATTATAGTTGTTAGCCCTAACAAAAAATAAAAAATCTGTTTTACTAATTTGCGAGATTTTTTGAATTCGACCACTATGTAATTTTTCATTCAATTCTTGAGCTAAAAATTTGACAAATCTACCGTCAATACTCATATTATCACCAAAATTATTATATCACAGTTTAAAAGTATTTTACTATTTAATATATTTATGATATGATATACAATAATAATATAAAGCAAGTTATGATTGGAGGGGTGTTCTTGAAGCTAAATGAAAGAGGATTACTGGTAATAATTAGTGGACCTAGTGGAGTTGGTAAAGGAACAATCAGAAAGGCTTTATTTGAAATTCCAGATAACAATTTTTGTTATTCCGTTTCAATGACAACTAGAAAACCTCGCGAAGGGGAAGCAGATGGTTTGGATTATTTCTTTGTAAGTAGAGAAGAGTTTGAAAAACGCATCAAAGAAAATGGCTTTCTTGAATATGCTGAATTTGTCGGTGAATTTTATGGTACCCCAATTGATTACATTGAACAAAAATTGGAAGAAGGAAAAGAAGTTATTGTTGAAGTTGAAGTTCAAGGAGCACTGCAAGTCAAGGAAAGAATCCCTGAAGCAGTCTTCATATTTATTGTTCCACCTTCAAGACAAGCGCTAATTGATCGCTTAGTTCATAGAGGTACAGATTCAGAAGCTATAATCTTAAAACGCATTCAAAAAGCTGAGAGAGAATATTCTCTTGCTTATAAGTATGATTATATTGTTGTGAACGATGAAGTAAATAATGCAGCTGATAGAATCTATGCTATAATAAGAGCAGAGCATGCAAAAACAGAGAGATCAATTCATAAATACTACAAGCTTATGGAGGGGAAAGAATGATAAAAGAAAATGATTTAAAAAAATTACAGGAATTAAAAGAAGAAATGTCTTTAAATTATAGACCTGTTGCTGGAAATAGATTTGGTGAGTATGTCTTCAGTGGAGAACTAGAAGATGAAAAAACACAAAAACCAGTCAAAAAGAATTTGGATGGACTTAGATATCCATCGATAGACAACTTATTAGAAGTTGTAGATTCAAAGTACAAATTAGCATATATTGCAGCTAAAAGAGCAAAAATCATTAAGAAGGAAGAATATTCTTCTGTTGATAATAAGTGCGTGAAACCAGTTGGTAAAGCACTTGAAGAAATTTTAGCAGGCAAAGTTACCGCAAAATTCTAAACAGCCGATGGCTGTTTTTTATTTTCATTTTTTTCATAAAAAATCCTGAAAAAAATATGTTATAATAGAACTTAGTTTGGAGATGATTTGATTGAACTATATTGAGATACTTTTGGAACAATTACAACTAGATGATGATATTATCAAAGAGTTTTGTAAAATAGATAAAATTGAGGTGGACGATATATCGGAAACTTGGACTTTTCATTTTGCATTTAGTCAAACCATTCCAATTCTTCATTATCGGAATTTTATTAATCGGATTAATCGCATAAAAGAGTTTATTCCTAGTGTAAGGTATGTGGAATATTTTATTACGTTTGATACAATTGATCAAGATATGGTATTGGATTATTATGACTTTGTTATTGATACGATTTTAGTCGATAACAAAAGAGTTTTACCTTTAAAAGAATATGCAACAGATATTGAGGACAGTACGATTAAAATTTACATACCGAAAGGCGCTATTACCGCAACTATTTTCCGAAAAGAAATTGAAACTGAGTTGCATCGGAATGGTTTTGCCTTTAATGTGGAAATTTTAGTTGATGAAGATCAAGAAACCATTGATGAATCCATCGAAAATAACATCAAAGATTTTGTGGAAGCTAACAAAATTGAATTTAATGAAGAAATTGAATATATTTATTTAACCAATGGTGGAGAGATTAATAATTTCTCTAGTATTAAATCTATTCCTCTTACTGACATAGAACTGGAAGAATATAAAGAAAAACATGCAGGTAAAGCAAACATTTCAATTCAAGGTGTTGTTGTATTTGTTGATGTTTCAGAAAATAAGATTTCATCAGGTGTAAAAATGGTTGTTACAGATGGTGAAGATTCTATTTTTGTTATCAAAAAAGGCCTCAAGAGTGAGGATGTAAATTTTTACAAGGCAATCGAAAAAGGCTTTGGAATTAAAGCGAGATGCTATGCTCAATTTGACACATATAGTCAAGAAGTAGTATTGCATCCAATTGGAATTGCACGTTCAAATAAACCATTAAAGACCGATCAAAGAATGGACAATGCGGATCAAAAAAGAGTAGAACTTCACATGCATACAAAAATGTCATCTTTGGATGGGGTAAATGAAATATCTGAATATATAGACAGGGCAAAAGAATGGGGTCATAAAGCAGTAGGTGTCAGCGATCACGGTTCTGTTCAAACATTTCCAGAATTATTTAATAAAACGAGAGATAAATCGATTAAACCTCTTTATGGGGTTGAAATGGTATATGTAAACGATGAAGATATCAATATCACTAGAGGCGAATCCAATGCATTGTTATCGGATGCAACATTCGTTATCTTTGATATTGAAACAACTGGATTATCTATTACTTATGATACATTAATTGAAATTGCAGGAGTTAAGGTAAAAAATGGAGCGATATTAAGTAAATTTTCTGAGTTAATTGACCCAAAAAGAGAAATCTATTCATTTACTGAAAATCTTACCGGAATTACCAATCAGATGATTCAAGGGAAACGATTTTTAAAAGAAGTCTTAGTCGATTTCCACGAATTCACAAAAGATACAATTTTAGTTGCACACAATGCAGATTTTGATATGGGATTTTTAGAGTACAATTATAAGAGTTTTGGCATTTCAAATGTCGTTAATCCTTCCATTGATACACTATTGTTAGCGAAGGTATTATTACCAGATAAGAAACGATTCTCATTAGACAGATTGTGTAAGATCTTTAAAATTCCACTTCTTCAACATCATCGCGCAATTGATGATGCAGAAGCAACAACGGAAGTGTTTTTACATTTATTAAAGAAAGTACGAAAAGAAGGATTCAATCGGTTTAGGGATATCAACCTTATGATTGATAGAAACTTAGTATACACATATCCTTATCCAACTCATATTAACCTACTTGTTAAGCAACAAATAGGTTTGAAAAATATGTATATTGTATTGTCAGAAGGTCTTACAAACGCCTATTATAGAAACGCGAAAGTATTAAAATCATATTTAGATAAACATCGTAAGGGATTATTGATTTCTTCAGGATGTGCTAATTCCTATTTCTTTGAAATTGCTAAGAATAGAACTAGAAAAGAATTGGTTGAAGCGGCGAAATATTATGATTTTATTGAGGTGCAACCACCAAGTCATTTTATCTATTTAGAGAATGAGAATCCGAATTGGAAAAGTATGATTCAAGGCGTTATCAAGCGAATAATTGAAGTTGCTAAAGAACTCAATATTTTAGTGGTTGCCACGGGTGATGTTCATCATCTAGACACACGCGACTTGAAATACAGAGAGATTATGATTAACACTCCAATCGTTGGCGGTGGTGTTCACAAGTTATACTTTAAAAAACAAAAACCAAATCAATATTTTATGACAACGGATGAAATGCTTGAGGAATTTGCATTTCTTGGTAATGATAAAGCTTATGAAATCGTAATTCAAAATTCCAATGCTATAGCCGATTCTATCGAAGAAATCAAGGTAATACCAGAAAAATTGTTTGCTCCAACTGATGAGTTTTTAGCAGAACAAGGTGTTCCTTCTATCAAGGCCAAAGTAGAAAAAATGGTAAACGATAAAGTGCGTGCATTATATGGAGACCCACTACCACCAATTGTAAAAAAACGAGTAGAACGAGAGTTGAAGAATATAATCGAACATCAATTTTCTACTGTATATTATATTTCTCATTTATTGGTTAAGAAATCACTAGATGATGGGTATCTTGTTGGGTCAAGAGGATCTGTGGGTAGCTCATTTGTTGCTACATTAATGGATATTACGGAAGTAAATCCACTAGCTCCTCATTATGTATGTCCAAAATGTAATTTTTCCGCTTTTAAAAAGACTGAAGAGGAAAAACAAAAATATGGAGAGTCTGAATTTGAAAGAGAATACTCAAAGATTCTGGAAGAAACAGATTGTGGTTGGGACCTACCAAAAGCAAAATGTCCGGTTTGTTCAACCGAAATGATCAAAGATGGTCATGATATTCCATTCGAAACATTCTTAGGGTTCGAGGGAGATAAGATTCCTGATATTGATTTAAACTTTTCAGGGGATTATCAAAGCATTGTGCACGAATATATCAGAGAACTATTCGGAAAGAATTATGCCTTTCGAGGTGGAACAATTGGAACCTGTGCTGCAAAAACTTCATTTGTAATGGTTCGTGATTTTTATGAAAAAATAAATGATAAACGAGTTGCTCAAGGATTGGAACCGATAAAAATTAGAAAAGCTGAAATGGAACGTTTAGCTCTTGGTATTGAAGGGTCAAAACGCACGAGTGGTCAACATCCTGGTGGAATTGTAGTCGTACCTAATACAAATGATATTTATGACTTTACACCAGTTCAATATCCAGGGAACGCGACAGATAAGAGTTGGAAAACAACTCACTTTGATTATCATTCAATTGAGAAAAATTTATTTAAATTAGATGTTTTAGGACACGATGATCCAACTATGATTCGATATTTAATGGATTTGGTTCATAAAAATCAAGAAGAATTTCTATTTAGTAATCCTAAGGACATTCCTGTAGATGATTCTGATGTGTATAAATTGTTATCTGGTACAGATATTATTAATTTAACAAAAGAAGATATTAATAGTGAAGTAGCATCTTTTGGTATACCAGAATTTGGCACAAATTTTGTTCGGAAGATGTTAACGGAATCAAAACCAAAATCATTCGCTGAGCTTGTTAAGATATCAGGTCTTTCTCATGGAACTGATGTTTGGATTGGAAACAGCCAAACCTTAGTTGTTGGGAATAATCGTCAGTATGGTAAAGTGGATTTCAAAGATATTATCGGATGTAGAGATGATATTATGGTCGATTTAATGAATTACGGATTAGAACCAACTTTAGCATTTGAAATTATGGAATTTGTACGAAGAGGAAAAGCGAGTAAAAATACAGCTAAGTGGGCTGGCTATGCAGATATAATGAGAAATAGTCAGGTTCCTGAATGGTATATTTGGTCTTGTTCAAAAATTCAATACATGTTCCCAAAAGCACATGCGACCGCGTACGTGCTAATGGCGATGAGAATTGCATGGTTTAAATTATATAAACCAATCTATTTCTATTCGGCATATTTTTCAAAGAGAGCTTCTTTATATGATTGTGATGCATTTCACAATAATTATGAAGGTATTAGTAGACGTATGGCAGAAATTAAAGAAATGGGTTCTAAAGCATCGGATAGAGATCACAACATGCTTACGGTATTGGAAGTTGCATTGGAAATGGTCAAACGAGGATTTACATTTAAACCTATAGATTTATATGAATCAGATATGAGAGATTTCAAAATATCTGAAGATAAGAAATCTCTTATCTTACCATTTATCGTTGTTGACTCTCTTGGTATGAATGTTGCTGAAACGATTATTAAAGCTCGTGAAGACAAGCCATTCATCTCAAAACAAGACATCAAGGATAGAACAAAGCTTTCAACAACATTGTTTGCGAGATTAGAAGATTTAGGAACATTTGATGGAATGATTGAGAAAAATCAATTATCATTATTTGATTTGTAAAAAATATTTAAAAACATCATGAAATCTTCAAAATTATCTTGTATAATATAGTGGTTTAAGGAGGATGATAATTATGAGAATGAGAAGTGGTAATCCTGTTTTAAGAGGAGTGGCCAATCAAACGAATGTCAGTGATAAGCCAGTTACTTATAGTAACGTAGCTTATAAATCAATATTTTTAATCGCTTTAGTTTTTGTAAGTGCATATACAACTATATACTTAGCACAAAGCTTGTCAATTGGAATTTTAATAGGGGCGTTCGTGATGGGATTTGTATCCGTAATAATCGGAACAAGGTCAGTTCGATTATCTCCATATTTTGCAGTTCTTTATGCATTGTGTGAAGGGGTTGTATTAGCGATTGTATCAGCATTGTTTAATACTATGTCTGAAGGAATTGTTCCTACTGCTTTAATTACTACTGTTATTGTGTTTATAATTATGCTGTTATTGTATACTACAAGAGTAATCAAAGTAACTCAACGATTTGCATCGATTATGGTTGTTGCATTGATTTCAGTAATCATAATGTCATTGCTATCATTTATTTTACAGCCACTTAGTGGAGGACTGTATTATGTAGTAGTTATTATATCTGCTGGATTATCTGCATTTTTCTTATTGCTGGACTTCAGATCAATCGAATCTTGCGTAGAGTCTGGGACAGATTCTAGTTATGGTTGGATCTTATCTTTAGGCCTGTTAGTTACCCTTGTTTGGATATATATTGAGATGTTGCGTTTGCTAGCAATTATCTCTAGAAGAAGATAATTCATCTTGTAATATTTATTTCATATGTTATAATTGGAGTATATAAAGTGTTGATGAAGAAATAGTAGTTGGGTTGGACCTTATTTAGAGAGAGATGTGTTAGCTGTAAGCGTCTTATAAGGTTGCTGATGAATTCGCCTTCGGAGTGGGATTAATCATCCTCGTTCCCCGCGTTAAGGGTTAGAGTGCTAGTTACACTAGAACTAAGGTGGTACCACGGTTATTAATATCGTCCTTTTTATAGGGCGATTTTTTTATATATTTTTAGGAGGTTTCAAATGGAGAAAAAACTAAAAAAAATATTGTTGGAAGTGAAACATAAGCTTAGCGAAATCAAGACAATGAATGAGCTAAATCTTTTGAAGTCTGAATATTTGGGTCGAAAAAGCATCTTCAATGATTTTATGAAAGAATTGAAAGATGTACCAAATGAAGATAAACCAAAATTTGGTCAGTTGATAAACGAAGCAAAAACAACTGTTGCTGTATTTTTTGATGATGCAAAAAAAGCTATAGAAGATAGAATTGTATCAGAAAAATTGAAATCGGAAGAATTAGATGTGACGCTACCAGGTAAATCTTTAAATATAGGATCTAAACATCTTATATCACAAGTGATTGAAGAAGTAGAAGATATCTTTATAGGTCTTGGATATACTGTGAAAGAGGGGCCGGAAATAGAAAGTGATCTTTATAATTTTGAAATGTTGAATCTTCCGAAAGATCATCCTGCAAGAGATATGCAAGACTCTTTATATATATCAGAAGACAAACTGTTAAGAACGCACACTTCGCCAGTTCAAATTCGAAGTTTATTGGAAAACACAAATCACGAACCAATGAAAATCATTTGTCCGGGAACCGTTTATAGAAAAGATGATGATGATCAAACACATTCACATCAATTTACCCAAATTGAGGCTTTAGTAGTAGATGAAAAAGTGAACTTAGCTGATTTAAAGGGAACTCTATTGTTTATCGCTAAAAAACTATTCGGAGACGAACGAGAAATCCGTTTAAGACCATCTTACTTCCCGTTCACAGAACCAAGTGTAGAAGTGGATGTATCTTGTTACAAGTGCAATGGGCAAGGATGTAGCATGTGTGGCCAAACCGGTTGGATTGAAATACTTGGAGCAGGAATGGTAAATAATAATGTTTTAGAGGCTGCTGGGTATGACACAACAAAATTCCAAGGATTTGCTTTGGGAATGGGTGTTGAACGTATCGCGATTCTAAAATACGGTGTTGATGATATTAGATTATTTTATACAAATGATCTTCGCTTCAACAAGCAATTTTAGGAGGTGCGCTTATGAAAATATCAATGAATTGGTTAAAAGACTATGTCGATATAGACCATGAATACCAATTATTAGTAGATAAATTTAATTTAATGAGTCAAGAAGTAGAGAGTTTTTACAAGTTAGTAGAAGCAGATCATTTAGTTATTGGGAAGGTGTTGACATGTGAAAAACATCCATCTGCGGATAAACTTAGTTTAACAACGGTAGATACCGGAAACGAAGTTCTTCAAATAATTTGTGGGGCCCCAAATATAGCGAAAGATCAAAAAGTAATCGTCGCTTTGGTTGGTGCAACCTTACCAGGGAACTTCAAAATAAAGAAAGCTAAAATTAGAGGCGTAGAATCGAACGGAATGATTTGCTCTTTAGGAGAACTTGGAGTGAAGGAGTTCGACTCAAAAGAAACTGGAATCTATGTTTTGGGTGATGACGCTGTCATTGGGAACGACCCTTTAGAATACCTTCATTTAGATGATTATGTATTGGATTTAGATTTGACAGCGAATAGACCTGATCTATTATCTGTTGAAGGTGTAGCTTTTGATACAGCGTGCATGTTCAATAGTGTTATTTGTTTAAAAAAACACAAATATGATATAAGTAATGTTGAAAATAATTTGCGCGTATTTACAGATACATCAAAGTGTTTGGCATATTATGGACAAGTTATTGAAAATATAAAAATTAAAGAAAGCCCGTACTGGCTAAAATCAAGATTGTTAGCCTCTGGTATACGACCAATTAATAATGTTGTCGATATCACAAACTATGTAATGATTGAATATGGGCAACCGCTTCATGCATTTGATTTTGGTAAATTTAATTCTGGCCAAATCATTGTGCGAAAAGCAAACAAAAACGAAACAATTAAAACATTAGATGATCAAGTTCGGAAATTAGAAG
>Ga0222658_1000716_pt1 | contig 16948 bp, 37 predicted proteins | sample AntAcemetagen476_FD_179830 | JGI IMG/M metagenome (GOLD analysis project Ga0222658, IMG submission 179830) | Saline water microbial communities from Ace Lake, Antarctica - #476 | ecosystem: Environmental > Aquatic > Non-marine Saline and Alkaline > Saline | place: Antarctica: Ace Lake... | reverse complement strand
ACAGCGATAACATAATATGTCGCGCACTTTTTTATTTTCATGGTTATGATCCAAATGTTTATTCTTATCTTCCACATGAACACCGCAGATAACACAGTTATCACTAGACTCATAAACAGTTTGAGCTATATCAGGGTCCATCTCTAACTTCTTCCATTTGTGTCTATTACGAATTATTTTACGCCTCTCGGGATTATTTTGATTCCATAGCTTCGTAGTAGCTTTACGTTTTTCTGGATTATTTCTACTCCATCTAGCAGAGGATTCTGATCTCTTATTTTTATACTTAGACATGATTTCATCCTTCATTCTTTGTTTCCTCTGGACTATGAAACTTTAGGGAATAAACGCTTCGAGTCAGGGTTCGCAACTAGGTGAGCCTTCAACTCCCCACACCAATCCCCCACCCGACAACCCTTACACTTACCCACCCTCTTCCCCCTCTCTACCACCATATCACCGAAACAGGGTTTATGGTCAGGTGAATGCCGTATGAATGCAACAGTCACCGCGATCCATTTCTCTTCAGGTGAAGGTGGGTTTGGTTGTCTGAGGGTTTCGTAGTTTATGTAGTAGTAGAGGTCGGTTAAGGTTAGGGGGATATGGGGTGGCACCTGGATGGACCCGAACTTTCTGATGTTAGTCATCGCCTGTTTACCCATAGTCATCCAGTAGAGGTCATTAACCTGTTTATCGGTTGGAGGGTCTAGGATGGTTCCGTGGTCACCATGTACACCATAATCAAATTCAGTTCGTTTACCCATCAACTGAATCCCCAAGCTGGGTTAAAGTGGAAAGCATCAGGCGTGAAACCTCGACGCCATATTGGGCGAGATAACTTTTCCTCAAGTTTACGTTTCTGATCCTCGATTAACCCCAATGGGTCAGGGGTGCTAATACTTTTCTCTACCTTCTTCCTTATATTGAACATAGGTGAGAGGAGATTTAAAAACTTATAAGTGTTACTGAGCTTCGACTCTGATGGTGGCAGTCGTGTTACCTTCCTCATACTCGAAGAAGATACGGTCACCCCTCTTAGCATCAATAGAGGTCACCCATGCTTTGGGTAAACTGACGCTGGGTTGAGGAACTGTTTTGGCTGATCCACCTATCATTTGGAGCTTGTAAGATTTGGGCATTTGTTTCACCGTAGTATATACTATCACTATATAGTAAGTGCTTATAAGTATTCCCTATGGGTGGGGGTATATTAACAATAACCATTGTATTATTAATTAACAATGGGATTCTCTTTCTGTTTTGATGGGATGAGGAGCTTCCATCCATTGGGTTCTATCCAATACTCAGGGAACTTGGTTGTATCAACATCATATTTCTTGGTTCTATCAGAATATGATTGAAGAAAATCATAGTCCTCAACATTAAAGTCTGTTCCCATAGCGTATAATAGTTGTCCGAGTCTCATATCTGGATGCTGTTTCCAGAGATTCTTTATTTCATCTAGGACAACTGGTATTCGTTCAGGGTTTCTCATATATTTAATTTCCCAAGTTCACCATATAGTGAAGCCAGTTGATCACATAGGTCTGGCACCTGAGCACAATCAGGGCAGAACGGTATCAAGTCTGTGAACCACTGCTTCGGGAACACATATCGTGACCACGTGGATAACACTGACACTGGTATGAATAATCCATCATCATCAAAGTTGAAGATGTCACCACAACTAGCGCATACCATGGCAACTGGGAACCCAAGTCTATGTAGGAACCTCTGTATTCTCTGCTTAACCCTAACCAGTAGCCTCATAGGTGACGGGGTGGCGAACTCTGTTCGATCTGTCCAATCCCATATCTCACTCATCTTTGGTTGTAAATCTACGAAGTTTAAATCGTTTAATGATTCCCGTGATAACACCTGTATTTTCAGTGGATGATTTGATACAATGGGGAACGATGTCTCTATCGGTGGACCCTTATAATTTGGGTCTGGATGATCCACTGATTCATTTGGACAATCATCTGGAAGTTTAGCGCTAGTCAAATAGGTAACCTCCTTCTTTCTCCATCATGAAGCTAACCCAGTGATTCTTTTTGAGTTCAACTACTTTGATTGGTTTATCGAGTGCATAAGCCATACCCATATCGAATACGGTTCCGAGGCTGGACTTATCCCAGAGCACATGACATTCATCAGCCTCACGCATTGCATCTCGGTTCGCCTTCAAGATTTCCTGTGGTGACCCAGATTGATCTGTGTGTACTCCTGGTAGATACCAGTTATCTCTGGGATCAAGTGTTGTTGTATATCTCTTAGCTCTCTCGGTTAACCCGAGACTGTGAATTATAAAGATGTTCATTGGTACTCACGAATCTCCTCAAGGTTTTCCTCGAAGTCACCCTCTAAGACAGTATAGAGTCCTTCCTTGAACACCTCTTCATAACTACTGAGACCTTCATCATCCCATTTATCTACGAGGTAGTAGTAATGATCCTCGATACTACCCTTAGTTTTATGTAGACAATATTTCAGAGCATCAGTTAATGTGTGAATCCATGGTGGTCTACTGGTCATCTTCCCGACTTCTACTATAGTCATTTCTATTTGTTCTGTTGTAAACATTTTTTTTACCTTCTTTGATATTAAATTGATAAGAGAAAATAATACTTATAAGTATTGTCATTGGGTTTTCCTCCCAATGATATGTAGTTCTTTGTCTATAATTTCAGCGTAGATCGCCTTGATTCCCAGTCTTGTGAATAATGATATTAACACATGATGTCTGGGGTAGTTTAGGTACCCCCCAAGTGGGTTGCTTTTCATCATAGCGAAATCATATAATGAGATGTAGATTAATCCACCGATTCGTAGTGCTTCACATCCAGCCTGTACATCACCTGATACATTGTAGCTGTATCCGAGTGAACCGATCATGGTGACTGCGTCGAGTGAGTTGGGTGCTATGGTTCCATCCATCATCATGTTATGTGGGTAACCGTGGTGTACTTTGATTCCTGCATCTTCTATTAGGTGACACGCGAAAATATTTTTGTTGGTACCGAACGCCTGTATATTATCCCTGATTCGTTTAAGTAGTCTACCTGTTCTGCATTCAGCGTCCCATAGTGTACGGATTCTATTGGATGAGTGGAATATAAGTCGGTCAATGATGCGCCTATAATAGTAGTCGCTGTGCTCAGTGACCATTGTTTCCCTGTATAGTTTCTTGGCTTCAAACAGTATTGAGTTTGATATAGTTGAACTGGTCTCTGTTGGTCTGACATCAGGGTAAATGTTGCCACAGCTTTTACAGATGCTGAGGTCTAGGTGTCCTTGATGCCATAGGATTGTTGGATATTCCCGGTACGGCATCATGCGGTCTGATCCACATACGCCACACTCTGGGGTTTTCTCGATTATAATCATGGGTAACCAGTGCCCCAGGTTGATATGTGTCCACATCGTGGACAGATGATTGTCTCAGTCCATTCAGCACCGAATCCCCACTCAGGATCATATGTCTCCCCGAAGTTTGTGCGTATCACCCAACTGTTTTCCTGTGGGTGACAGGTCATGACCTCGGTGAAGTTAAGTGCGTCGAAGGCACAGTAGTTACAGTTGTACTGATTTAGTGATGGGAACATTTCCTCGTCTTCAATGTCCTCTAACCAAAGCATATGTCTGATGCCTTGATACATGAGGTTATCTTCAAGTTCTACTCCAACCAGTGACCATAATTCAAGGTACATGTGAGTGCGTCTTTCCCTCATCATTTTCCTATGGTATGGTATATAGAATGGGTTAAGCATTGATGGACCCGAACATAATATACTGACACCTTTAGGTCTAGCTGTGCGTAATCCCACCATCATTTGCTCAATCATCTCAGGTGTAACGATGACCGCCTCATCTATCATGAAGGTACCGGAGTCGTTAACCAGTAACCCATCACCTGATGAGTGAAGGTCACCTATTGGTACACCGCGTAGTTTGTCACCCATCTCTATTTCCCCATGATGGCTTTGATGTTATCCCAGATATCCCTCGGGTTCAATAAGAAGAAATCATATATGTTTTCCTGATCTCCATTGATTTCCCATTGATCTGGTTGTTCAAGCATGTCCATGATTGCATAATATTTTCCTAACTCATAGATGTGATCTGCTACTGGGTCATCGCTTCTAATAGTGTTAACATCTGGGTATACCCAATTAGTGAAGTCTGTCATGGGTGTCTGGTCATCTCTATTAGCCCAGAGTTCAGCCCAGGTGTCATCCTCGATGAGGTTAACTACATCCACCCACATATACGGTACAGGTTTTCCTGGTGGAATTATGATTCCCTTGTTCTTTATTCTCTGTTTCCTGAATATGCCAACTTGACCCGTCACAGTGTTGAACAGGATTATTCCGTACGCTGTGTTTTTAACATCAAACATTATATTTACCTTCTTTGATTCCATTCCCTTTAATACTTATAAGTATTATCATTTTAGGTCTTTGTTCGTGGTGAACCAGATGGAGCCGTAGACACTCATCTCGGTTAAATCAGTTGGTCTCATTGACCACGTTTTGAGGTATGCTTCAGCTAGTTTTCTCCACCCTGATCCAGCTACTGGGTGTGGTATTTTGAAGTTGAATGTTGGGGTGTTAGTTATATGTTTTTTTCCGATGTATGTCATTATGTTCTCTAATGCTTTCCAGTTGTTGAACTCATAGGTGACTGTTATTATGTAACACATTATGGTTCACCCTTCGCCAAGAAGTGGTTGATGTCATCTGTTCTCAGCGTAAACTTCTCAAAGTCTATGTGTTCATGTTGTTTCCCTAGTAGCATTGATAGGTCTCTGAGTATTATTTTGCTGAGGTAGAAATGGATTGCATCATACCAAGCGTCTGGGTCCACCGCCTTCCCGAAACTCCTCGACCTCAAAACCCCTCCGTCCCCCCACCTAACAATCACTGTCCCCCTGTCACCTCTAACGGTTAGGCTTACTGGTGTTCTGGTGTGCTTCATTGTGGGATTTTCCTGTATAGTATTGCGAATGAGGTTAATAGGAATAGGTCTTTGAATGCTTCCCATAGGCTTTGACGTATGATTATGTCTTCGTATGCCCATGCTAGATTTACCATGATACAGCAGATTAGGAATGCTTTTCTGTGGTTCAAGTTATCGTCCTCTACATCTATTGAATAATCCTCCACTAAAAAGTGTAGCTCTTAGTCCACTATACAATACACATTTTGCGAATGGGTTGGTTTCTTCTCGATGTGGGCAGGTGAGGCATTGTAATTGTACGAGTGGTGGGAGGGATTGGATTAACTCGGGGAGTGGAGTCATGAGTGTGAAGGTTGTTACACTCGCCATAAATATGAGTATCCATTGAATCATTTGTGTTGCCTGTTCTAACACTGTGTAATAATATATTTTACCCATACATACCGTGGTGATTATGAGGAGGATTTTAGTTATGTTGGTTCTTGTACGTTGCATCGGGTCTACGTCTTCACTCATCACATGGAACCTCTGTTGGTAACCTGAACCCTATCTTACGTTCAATGTCCTCTATGATGGCTGGTGCAGAGGATTTCCAGTTCTTCATTCCGTCTTCTCCTCCACATCCACCTTCTTTATATTGTTTACTGCATCGACTCATATAGGCGCAGTTGTTACAGGATTTAATTTCATCATTCATTTGGTATCACCGTTGCACTTGCTGATATTCTAATTGTTCCACGTATAAGTTCACCATCTAGTTTATGTTCAACTTTATTAAACATGGATATAATCACGTCACCAATCCAATCCTTATATGTTCTCATGTCTTGACTATGTGACTCAATTTTCATGTCTAACATTTTCTCTGTGTTAAGGTTAATAACCCTCAACATATTACCTAGTTGTGATTGATCCTTATTGAAATTTATTGATAGTGTAACTTCTTGATATGGTAACATTATTTTTTCCTCAGTTTCTCTTTTAGTTTATTGTAGCCTTCAGTGAAGGCGGTGAACAGTATCCAGATATATAATACCTCTACTGGATGCATCACTCTTCATCAACCTCAGCTATGTAATCAATGGCTCTACCACCTATTACTTGAAGCTCATATAGTGTTAATTTTTCTTCTTTATGTTTTCGGTTACACCATACAAGAAAATCAAGTAGGTTCTCAGGTCTAAGTTTAACTGTCATTTATAATTACTCCTTGGGTGTATCTCCTTTGAATCGTTGTTACTACAGGATTCACAGTTAAGATCAATGTTATCATCATCATCCAAGTATACGCTACCCTTAGTAGGTTTACCGATCATACGCATACACATATCAATCATGGAGCAGTCAACCTCATTCACCGATGGTCAACTCCCTGAACGAACCCACATTGAGGACAAAAAGAGTGGAAGCTAAGCTTCTGTAACTCATCATCAAGTACATTCATATCCGTATCAGTCATATTTAAGTCACCGACTGGAACAATTTTACTTAATCTCATATCAACAACGGTTAATAGGTGTTGATCATTCGGACATCTAATATAGTAGGGTTCACCAACCATGATAGCCTGAGTCATGAGTTCACCCTCCGAAGATACCGCTTAAGTTTACGTTGACGCCTAACATGCTTAATGTTATCCTGCATTTTATCAATCAAATCAACGCGACCCTCAGCCCTCAACATGACCTTAGTCTCACTGGGCATGGTCATAGGTCGGCGGGTGTGGGGAGGGTATAGGTGGGTGAGGGGGAGGTCATGAATACTGAGGTTATGACCCATCTGGTTAGCTTTGTTGAGTGCACTCATGGAATACTCAACTCGATAACACAGTCAACGTCACAACCAGGACAAGTTTTCTGCACGGTAGCGTCAGGGATACCATTCATAGTACCATACTGAACAATCGTCTGTAACACAGTTGACTCATTCGTATCACCACAGTCAGGACAATCCCAACTAAATGGGATGTAATGTAGCTCGGTGGATTTCTTAACTCGAACACTCTTAACCTTCAATTCTAATCATGGGGTATGAACAATCCCCGACTTATAAGTATTGAGGTGGCGCAAGGTAGGAGGATCGAACTCCTGTGTCCTTTCGGACTCTGAGTTAGCAACCCAGTGCAATTGCCTCTATGCGAACCCTGCTTGAGTGGCGTCCCTGGGTGGACTCGAACCACCGACGTGGCGGCTAACAACCGCGTGTTCTACCTACTGAACTACAGAGACATTGAATTGGTGGGGTTATCGGGAGTTGAACCCGTGTATCCTGCCGTGGATACTTTTTCACCCCATTGAGAGGGTAGGGGTCACCGTCAAAGTTTTGGTCAGTCAGCTAGTCGGAGTGGATACCGATCATTTTGCTTTGACCCCATATCCAGGGCACCAATGGCGGCATCACCGCAAGACACTGGTGCCATGCTGGACAAGAACATAAAAAGAGAGGGAACTTATAAGTATTATCTTTTGGCTCTAAACCTAGGTCGATCACCGTAACATTCAATACGGGATTTCTCAGCTAACCCAAGTCTACGTGTAGGATCAGAGCAGTTACCGCGACCACGGTTAGCGCTGACTCCACGACCTGAACCATTATTCAATGGTGGTTTCTTAACTATGTGTCTCACCTCATCACTGGGTATAGTCTATCAGCGGTTAATAAATCTATAGTGCACACAACTTCATTGACACTACAGTACTCACCAATAGACTTAGCGAACTCACGGAGAAGATAAGTGTAGCTTCCATATATCTTGAAGGTTAAGTTATTCTCCTGGGTGAAGGTCAAAGAGTTAGAGGTGACGTAATTCTTAAGCCTCCCTATGAACTCCTCATTATGAGTATCGATAACTACCTCAAGGTATGACATAGTTATAGTATATACAAAGGTGATATAAGTATATAGTGATGTATCAGTTTTTTATTTTTCATATTTTTTTTCTCATTTTTTCTCTAAGTCCTTTTTTCTTTTTTTCATATATTTACTCCCTACTTTTACATGTTTACCCCTAGCCCAAACCATATAGATTATACTCGATGCAAGACGAAGGCAAGTTGTTAAGTAATAATGCGTTATTAATTACTAGTTTATGTTAAGTTTGTGGTGGTTGAGGAATAATAATATTCCTATAGGAAGTAATTAGGTTGAACATTTAGTATATACTCAATGATTATTAATTAAAAAAATAAGGAGAGAGTACTTACATCAAAGTTATTCTTCTAAGATTTCCTTGATGAGGGGCAAGTCTCTGAGTCCAGTACTGTCAATATGTTCATCGATTTCATTAACAATAGACTGCTTCTTCTCACGGAACCTATCAACTGCATCGGTTCCAAGATAATGCTCTATTGATTCAGTGATTAGATTACGCGCCGCAGTTGGGTTAACTATGAGTGCGTTTGCTTCACACTTCTTCTCACCGAACCGCTTAATATAGTCTTGAATGATTGGGTCATTATACTTTACTTTACCTGACGCTGACTCAATGTTATCAATCCAGGTGAGACCATGTCTGTCGATAAAGTCCTCGTTTAACCCGAACCTGTTAAAGATAACGTTCCTCGGATCATAACGTGTGGCTTGATAGAGGTCACGGAAGTTCTTCATAGCTTGATCACTGATGAGTAAACCGTATGGATCATGGTCACCACAGTATAGGATAACTGGGGTGAGTCCATCATCTTCTGCTTGCTCACATCGTTCCAGTATCTTATAGCGTTGAAGTATACTTGACCACCCCTTACTGTTACCTATTGGTATATGGTACTTGTTGCAGACGGGTTTGAATAAGGTGACTAGGTCTATCTTTTCAACCCATACCTGAATATAGTATTCTTCATTCTCCCACCAATCAGGGGTATAGTATTTGTGACTGTTCAACATGTACCTGATATACCGTTTTAGGTGTTCCTCTGTGCTATGTGTGTCTGGTATACTGATACCTTCAAACTCTCTTGCCTTCTCTGAGGCAACAAAGTCTATTGGTATGTAACCTTTCTTACGGCACTCGTTGATGATGTTGGTGACCTTGTTGAAGTCACCCTTATCCATGAGCCTGTAACCTTCTAACTGGTAACACCATCCTCTGCTAGATATCTTGAATCCGGTACGTCTACCTATCTCTTTGAGGTAGTCACCGAAGATGCTGAGCCTTGCTTCACGTTTGGGTCCATGCCCGAAAGGTATCTGGAATGGATACTCTTCACCGTCTTCACCGTCTGTGATCACGAAATCTAGGTCAGTCATTGTTTTTCCTCCTTGATGATCTCCACAGTTATACGAATCTTAGTGCCATATGGGAGGTCGATGAACCCATACCATTGAATTAGGTTACCATCATTATATCCTCCCTCATAAACATATTTGTTGCCTTCTGGTGGTGTCATTGTTCACCGTACTCCTTTATGGTTTCTACCTTAGCTTCATCAAGCCAAGTTCTCACGTTCTCGTAGTCCTCCATCACAATCTTGATGCCATGCATGGTTCGCCTTACTAGGTCAAGGTATCCCCAATCTAGGTGTTCATCTTTATACCATTCCCTGATACGTTCCTCTGTTTGTTCCTTCATCTTCTCGATGTCACCAGGTGTGAGTCTCATATGATCCATTGACCAGTAGAGATTATCCTGCATGGTGAGGGGTTTACCACCTACTCTATACTTATCATGGTCTATCCATGCTTGAAGTATCTCAGGTGGAAGGTTATCGCAGATGCTGATAGCCCTGTCTAGGAACTTCTCGAAGTCGCGTTTCATCTGTCCAACGTGTCCACCGTAGGATGAAGCCACGAAGAACTGGGTGTAGATGGCGTTAATCTCCTCTAAGCGCTTCGCCCACAATTCGGTTAGTCTCCTCCTCTAATATGTCTTCGATGCGGTGATTAATTATGGACTCCCAGTTGCGTATATCTAGGTCATTCCAGAAATCAGCCTCATTCTTTTTGATGTCATCCAATAGTAGACGTAGTTTAAATGGGTTCAACTTCTGTATGATGTCGTATATTTCTTTTGCTTTAGTTGCTTTCGGGTTACTCATGCTTTAATTACCTCCTTCATCTCATAGTCTGAGGCATTCAAACCATTCTCCTCAAGGTATGTTTCAACTTTGAGTGTGCTACTGAACATAGGTGTCAGTGCAATCTCACCGCCTTTATGGTATAATTTGTACCATATGTGTATACATTTACCTGGGTTCTCAGGCATATAGTAGCATAGATACCGCTTCTCCCTGAGGTTTATGTACCTATGTTTACATCCAATTGAGTGCATGTTCTGGTCGAAGCACAGTTTCTCGCTACGTTTACTTATGACTGTGATTATTATATCCCAGTGAGTCTTCCACGTATATTTTTCACCTTTAGGTAGGTTAGACTTGATGATTGTTAACGAGTAGTCGATGCTTCGTTTTAGTTGTGTCCACATTTTCTTCCTCGTATCTGCGAGGATAACTATGGTGTCACCTGTGTTGACTATCCATCCATCTTCATCGGTGACGTAGATGAGGTTGTGTTCACCTATATACTTGACTGTGAACTCAATCATGGGTAACACATCCTCATCCAGTCAGTGGTAATGCGACCAGGGTTATGCATCATAATTCTCCTGAACATATCAACACATTTATCCATATGACTTTGATGATAGTCAGCCATATCTTTCCTTCTATGTATGGTCATTACATTATTCATTGAATCACTCAACCATAAATCACATTTCTGTTTATGCCATATGAATTGGGTGAGGTGATCAGTGAATGGTTCTTGGTCTGGTGGAAGCTGACTCACATTCCTGACCTCCTTAAGATGTACTCGCGTACACGAACAGATAACTCAAACCACTTAATCTCTGAACCATACTCCTCAGGCACTGGGTCAGGTATGTTTTTGATGTCAAGTGTTATACCTTCACGGTGATCAGGGTTCCAGCTAAGCCTTAACCCGTCACGTTTCTTGTATACAACTGTGTATAGTGGTGCTTCTCCTTTACTGTCATAGATAGCAATCACGGATTCAGGTGGATGTAGTAATCGAACCATGTCTTTACCTCTGATGATGGCGCTGATGAGGTTGTTATGGCTTGTTCCATCTGGGTGGTCCATATCGTTACACACGATTAAACCATCCCATATCTTCATTTTGTGTCCCATCTTCTTAATGATAGCCCACTCAGGTACACTACCTGGACGATACGCGAACTTGTTATCATACTCTACGGTGACGATTCTGGGTTCGATGGGATATATTTTTGTGTCATGTGGTATTACATGTGGCTCCATGTAACATAGGAGTGAACGGTCATACTCCGGGTGGAGGATATAGTGTTCTACTCCTGGTGCTGGGTGGATCAGTATTGGTACTGCTCCGGTTTCTGTGCGAGCCATGATAGCTCCGTCTGTTTTTCTTATCGTTAACATTCTATTGTCTCCTTACTTCTCTGGTGTGCGAAGCAGGCTTTAGTTGATTTACTGCCTCGCTTTATTCGTCGCTGTAATGTGTTGCAGTCACTGTTTAATCTACAGTTTTTGCAGGTGTCTTTGGTTTTCTTTGCTACCATTATGACCATATTCCTCTGAGTGTACGAGATAGGTGGTTCTCAACCATGTAGATGAACTCTAATGATGTGATATCCATCTTATCTGCGAACTCCTCGACTAGCATCTGTACACGGTCACCGAATAAACCACATTCATCTATCTCAGTGATGAATTTTTGTGCATCCTCTTCCCTATCGAAGTCATCAAACACTAACCCATCATCCATTACTTTCCATGGGTGGTCATCATCTGGAATGTGAGTGATTTTGTAGTCACTCATCGTGCCTTCATCTCCTGTATCTCCTCCTCGGTGGCGAAATCCTCAGTGGCTACGTAATTATCACCAAGGTTGATACGTACACCGGAGAGTACACGTAACGCATCTCGACCAACATCACACCTGATGAACTCAACTAGTTCCTTGGTGTCACGATGTTTGATTGATATACCGTGAACACTCATTGGTAGTACTCCTCCGCTTCCTTGATGTTACCAATGTATTCCCTTAAGTCAAAGTTAACTGGACCCTGATCGTAGCCTATCATATGTCCTACTAGATCAGTGTTACATTGAGGGCACTGCACTTCATGGGTGAAGAATGCGTTGTTATCTTCACTGTATCCCTCAGTGTCCTCGTTATACTTGTAGTACTCTTCGACTTTGTACTCAACTGAGACTAGTGGTTCCTTACACTTTGGGCAATGGGGGATCATGACTGCTTCACCTTACAACTGAATGAACTGTTAGTGTATTTATGTTCCTTCACAGTTAGTTCACATCCAGCTATCTCATTGATAGCATTCATATCGTTGAGGTGTGTAAATACTACCATCTCGAAGTCAGGGCACCCTGCCCTATAGTTTATAGCTGGTAGTCCACGTGACCCGGTGTATGATTTCTCGAAGTCAAGTCCAACAATCTCCTGTATCTCAGTGATGTATTTTCTTAGCTCCTTAGCTGAAAATCTGTGTGTAATCATTTGACTCCACACATTTATCTTTGGTTTACGGTTCTCAACGTTATCAGTTTTGAATATCTTCCTCTCTTCGACGTTCACTGATCCAACGTGTTCAACTTTTAGTAGGTTGATTATCATTGTTTTTACTTTTTGTTTCATTTTTATTTCTCCTCTGGCTCCTCTTCTGGTTCTGCTTCATCGTACAGTTCCTTTAACTTATCCTCGATTGCACACCATATATCCATCTTCAGTGACCAGAATGCAATCGCTTCACGTATTTTACGCCAATCTTTGACGCCTTCCCAGAGTCCGGTGTCTGACTCAGGGTTATCTGTGTAGTCACAGATATCCTCTGCGTCATAGTGATAGAACATAGAATCCATTGATTCATGGAGTTTACCATCGTGACTCATCCACTGATAGAATTCACTGCTGAAGTCATCTGCGTCATCGTGGTCTAGTATGGGTTGCTGTTCCTCAATGTATGTGTCAATGTATTCATCGATGAAGTCTTGTGCATCTTCTTGCACCTGTTTAATATAATCGTATTTACTCATGTCAACATCTCCTACCGTTGACTTGTTCATGGTATCGGCGATAGTAGGTTATCCCCGTTTTTGCACAATTCAATGCGTTTTCCTCTTAGGATTTAACACTTATAAGTATTTCGTTTAAGTGTTAACTCCACCTTTCGGTTTGCTGTAGGTGAGGGGTTTCCTCAACCTATTCAGCCCCAGTCCATTGGTACTCTATTTTGTAGTGCCATGTTGCACCTGTTCTCCATGAGAGCATTACTGGTAGTGTTACCACTACTATGTCTCCGTTCTCAAACAGGACTGTTACTCCTCTACTCGTTCTAGCTACTGATATGGCTCTTCCGAATGATGATGGTACACTGATGGTGTACTCTGGTTCGGGTCCAACGTACCACACTGTTGCGTAGACAACTGGTACTAGGAAGCCAAGTAGCACTATTATTGTTAGTATTTTTTTGTTCATTTATTTCACCTCCGTGCATCTGAGACAAATTATATCCTCGTTGATACCTGACTTACTCCAATCAACACAGTTAATGCATACCCAATCACCGCATACTCCACATACTTCACCTTCAGGTGCCTCAGTTATGCTTTGTCTCTCGAATATAGTCACCGCGTTACAGTGTTCACAATACCTTACTTCAGGTACTGGTGATACACCGTAATGATTTTTCTGCATATACTTTGACATATTAATTCACCTCCGAGAAGTCATGATAGATGTCATCGATTGAGTCATTATCAATGTGCCACTTCTCCTTTGCCTCTATCTCATTGAAGATACTATTAGACTCATCCTCTGTGAGGTATGGGTCAAGCACGTCAAGAAGATAATCAAACCATGATTGAATGATAGCACCATGTGTTACCCTATCAATCATTACATGGTGGATGTTAATGATCCTCCACTGTAGACTCATGGTTGACTCGGCTTCGTAGATGATGTAGTCTTCTGTTTGTAGCATGTCATCTAGGGTGAGTGGTGGGTTCTTCATCATTTATCCCTCCTATAGTAGAACGTTAACTTATCATAACGTTTCACCATTTCCTCTGCTCGCTCAAGGGTGATGTCCAGGTACTCAACTGGGTCACGGGGAAAAGTTTCCACTAACTGTTTCTCATAGATGTATGTTACACCTAAGTCAACGGCTACGAATTCGGCTAACAGTTTTCCCCACTCTGGTTTAACTGTGTAGTTATACCCCATCAGTATTCCCCCAGTGAGGCACTGAACCCCACCACCCCGCCACAAACCTTACACCTGAGCAGACAGTCCCCAGCGTAGACCCCGTAGTCTCCCCCATCATCTGGTTTCTCCTCCTTCACCCAGAAGGGTGGGTATTCTTCGTTGCCTATGTTGCTCCATAGGTCGAGTGGTTCGCCTTCTAGTGTTTGTTGTTCTGGTTGCTTCCAGTCATAATCTTTCTCCCACGTCCAGTAGTATCCTCCGTCATCTGCGTCACCTGTTGTGCATTTACATTGGGCGAACACTCTGTAGTAGTCGAAGAGGGCATGTACTTCTTCTCCAATTACTTTGAAGAACTTTGGTTGTGTGTATCCTCCCCGGACATCGCATCCTCCGTGTATGAGGATGGCTACTATTGCTGGATCAGCGTAGAACCATTCATCCTGGTCTTCTCTGAAGGTGAACACGTATCCTTGGAAGGTTCCGCTGAGGAATGCGTCACCGTCATTGTAGGTGTTGAAGCTATGAGCCATCACGTAGTCTGGGAGTCCATATTCGTTGGCTGGGAAGTCAGGTATCCAATCGTTTCTACCTGCATTTTTGTACCACTTATAGAACATTTTCTCGAAGTGTACGGTCTCCTCATCCCGGTCCAATACGTTACTGAGTAAGGTGAACATGTCACCACTGAAATCCAGGTAGCATTCATCGTGTTTGAAATCATCCACGTTCACGGTGAATGGATGTCTCTTACGGAAATCAGTGACTGTTCTGTTACGTTGCCATGATCTACCGTAGGCTCCTCCAGAATCTAACATGTTAACCCCAGTATTTTCAATCATCATATCATGAAGAATAGATTCAATTATAGTGTAGTCTATTGGTTTTGTAATTATGAGTTGTTTATCAGCTTCAGCTGTCTGCTTTGCATTACTTTGAGCAATTAATATATCTGTAATTGCTTTGGGTTTAGCTCCAATGATTGATAACATTGAAGCTGGTGCAGGATCAACACCTAATTTCTTAGCTGTTTCCTGTATCATATTTACTATGGTTTTATCCATTTATTTTCATTTTGAGTATTCATATACTCTATCTATTAATAGATTAGTTTCCCATCTATTATATAGGAGCACTTTTTTCAGGTAACTGTATTAATCCAGCGTGATATTCCATATGACATGTTTTACATAACGGAATCAATATATCGATGTTATCCAGAAGTAATTGAAATCCAGTATTTGATGATATATGTTTCGCTGGATTTAAATCAAATCGTTTCTCTGTTTCATGTAAGTCTATTGCTCTGTTACATTTATCATATCCACAAACTATACAACATCCACCTAACAGGTTAATAATGTATTGTTTCCTATCATTTCTTTTCTTGGTAGATTTTATCCTGCTTTTACGTCTGTTTTCTATCCATTTTGGATCATCCTTACGTTTTAATGCATATTCTTTTTGATATGCGCGACTCCGTTTAACCCACTCAGGGTCTTGACTTAACCGAGAATATAGATTAGTCCTATAGTCAGGATTTTCTTTACGGTGTTTTTTAGTCCACTCATATTTTGCCTTCTTCTGTTTAGGGGTAAGTGGATTATTCTTATATCTATTTCTTTCATATTCCCTTCGCCGACTCATATATTCAGGATCAAGGCGGTTCTTAGCGTATCGTTCACGTCGAAGTTTATTACGTTCCTCTAGTGTCTGTGTCATAATTATCATATAACCATGGTAACCCGTTGTATTTATTTGTTTATGTTATGGATGTTCATGGTTATCAAGTTCTTTAACTAACTCCTGTGTTTCATCTCCGTGCTCTATATGCCAAGCTAGTAGCTTGTAGAGTTCAATTGTTTCCTCTCTCGGGTAGAGTTCAACTTTATGTAGGAATGTGAATAAGTCATTTACTGAAGGTGAATTGTACCCGTCACCCCACCTACGATACTGTTTTCCCTTATTTTTAGGGTAATCGTATTGCTCTAACCTATCAAGCATCACTTCATCAAACATAGTCATTCTTCCGAATAGGTGGGAACGTAAATCATCAGTCATGGTTCCTCTCCACATATGTTTGAGGTTGTCATTCATGTTTAGTAGTGCTTGTCTGCTTATGACGATGCTACCTTTATGGGTCACTGTCTAATCCACTCCTCAAGAATTGGGTTTGATGTAACATGTTCAAGCATACCGAGAACCATCTCATCCCAATCATCGTAGCTGAACCCCCAACATGAGTCCTCGTTCACCATGTTGATTTCACCTCGTGGGTTAACACGGATTTCTTCATGGTAGGTGAAACCGTAGACCTCTCCTCTGAGCCACCGGTCAAACTCAGCAACTTCTTCCCGTAACCAAGTTTCAACCTTATCAGTGGATGGTATCGGGTGTTCAGGTGACCCGAATCCTTGCTCAATTATCCTATTCATGGTAGTGTAAATGTATCCACATTGTCCACTATCCCAGGGGCAATTGAATCCACCTGTATTCATAGTGACTCCACTGTGAATATAGGCGTAAGTTGCTAGGTATACGTAGGCTTCATTTTTAATGATATCCTTCATAACCCTAGTGTCCATCTGCTCATCACCGAGAATGTAGCGACTACTATTATATAGCATAACACCAAGGTGGTCATAAGATTCCCTTGGATTCTCCGAGCCTATATCAGGGTTGATTCGTAGCACAGCTTCACCGTGCTGAATCTGTTTCCGGTATTCATCTATTATTTCATTCATTGTTATTCATCCTCAACTCTGAAGACATGAAT